>Ga0255751_10001136_pt1 | contig 25274 bp, 26 predicted proteins | sample 071ome_20_FD_179951 | JGI IMG/M metagenome (GOLD analysis project Ga0255751, IMG submission 179951) | Coastal salt marsh microbial communities from the Groves Creek Marsh, Skidaway Island, Georgia - 071412BT metaG (version 2) | ecosystem: Environmental > Aquatic > Marine > Intertidal zone >... | reverse complement strand
GTCCTCGACGTCAGCCATATCCTTAACTGAGTTATCAGTTAGGATCTTGCGGATGTCGTTCTGGTAGGTAAGAAGTTCGAACTTTGACTTCATGAAGTGCTGTGACTCGATCTTACCGAAGAAGACTGAGTAACGAGGACCACGGAAGAAAGTACGCTGACCAGCGCCCTTGAAGGTAACGAAAGTAGCCGTTGAATCAGGCTCCTTCTCGATGATCTTCTTAGGCTGATCGGTGTGCTCGTCACGATCGATCTCATCTGGGCTAAGCTCGATAGGAACTAGGATCTCACGAGCAAAGGACTCCTGGCGGAGCTTGCTGCGGATAAAGCGGCTACCCTCATCAGCAGCCTCCTTAACACGACCTTCGTCTAGCTTACGAACAAATGACTGATTAATAAACTGCGCGCTAAGGCGCTCACGCTCTGTATTCATGGGTTACTCCTTAGTGCGTCTAATTAAAATACTAAAAGATCGATGGTGCCGTTATTGACATTAACAGCTACAACCTGGCCCACCTCTACGCCATCGCGTTGACCGTGGGGTACTAGCTTGCCAGCTGCTACTGCAGCGAAGCCGCCTACAGTAAAGTCAGAAGCGGTTTGGTCCTGACCACCAACTGCACCAAAACAACGGTACTCGCTACCACCTGCATAAGCATCCGGTGCTACCTCAGGAATTCTAACCATGTAGCCACCGCCCAGAAGACAGGTAACTCGGTTAGCAAATTTAGAAGAGTGATCATCAAGACCTTCGATGATAAGATAGCACACCTTATCTGGCGCACTAGAAGGTAGGCTATCGGCTGTCTTCATAGAACCATCGGTAGTAGACGCTAGGCTAACCCACTCACCCTGACGGTGCTTATGGGTACTATCACCGCCAATAACAAAATCCTCTTGGACTGCTGAAGAGTTAGGCCAGCCACGTAGGATATCAAACTTTGAATTTAAAGCTACCATGCTTTATCTCCTTGTGTATTTAGTATTTGTTTAACTTAAGATCCAGTTTGCGAAGTCACGCTCGGCACGGTCAGCTCCAGCAGAGCCTCCCAATAAGCCGGCAGTCTTGGCACTACCTGCGGAGCCCATTGGGCCAACCTCGCTACCAGCAAGGCCGCTAAGCATACCAAGTACAGAGTCATCAACCCCTGCAAGCTTTGAGCTAACTTCATCAGGATCATCTCCGGTGATAAAGCTAAGCTTCTCCACAATAGGGTCTAACTGTTGTTTGCGCTGTGCTTGCTTGATAGTAGACAGTTCAGTCTCAAGTTGAGACTTCTCGTCTGCAATAGCATCTAGCACGTCAGCAACTTTAATCAAGAAATCACTGCTCATAATATATCAATCCTCTAACTTACGTCTAAGTAATTCTAACCCGGTAGCTGCAACTACCAAGTTAGCTACTTTTTCACGTTTAGTTTGTTGGTGAAGTTGAGCATACTTTCTTAGTTGCTCTGCAAGCGCTTTTACTTTTTCGGTATTCATTAACCCTCTCCTATGAAATCTAAGATATCTTGATAGGTGGGCTCTACCGACTCTTGTCGTAGTAGACTAGCTAACTTTGTTAGAGACTTAGCTACGTCGCCATCTAGCTCCGCAACTCGTTGCTCAAGGCTAGCCTCTTTGGTCATAGTAGGCTGAGGGCGTGACGCCTCTTCTACGATACGAGCAAGAGTCTTTTCGAATTTAGAATTGGCCATTGTAGCTATCTCCTAGTCTAAGGACTCTAATTGTAGGTTTTTAATATCCGAGGCATCGAACCCTGAAGCGCTAGGAAAAGCACCTGCAGGGTCTACTATGGCACTAAGTAACTTTGGAGCTAAGAAACCTGCGGCTGCGCCTGCTAAGGCATAGTTCTTATGTTTCTTTTTCTCTTCGTCTCGGGCCATAGAAGTACCTAGGAGGTAGGCAGGTAAGCCACCTGCAGCAGCCCACAATAAGTTGTCAGCAGCACCAGCATGCTTGCTCATACAGAAGTTGTATACAGCTTCAATGCCTTCAGGGTTACTACGACTCGCTACTTTTTCTAGTAGCTTTTTATATTGTGTGGCGGCAGACATACTAACTATCCTATTAAGCTAAGCTTCCAAGGATATTAATAGCATGCTGATAACCACGATGAGCTCGATCCTCAGCAGCTACTTTGATCATACGTTGACCTTCAGCATACCCCTGCTGTAGTGCTGCAGAAGCAATCTTCTGGGTCTCGTTGTAGCCTTGCTGTAGTGCTGCAGAAGCAATCTTCTCCTGCTCATGGTAACCTTGCTCATAAGACGCTTGAGCTAGTTTCTCTAACTCGTTACGTGTCTCACGATATCCGAGTTCCATAGCTTGCTTCACTAGTATCTCGTCAACATCTCCGCCACCAAAGCTAGCTACCTTGACCCCGTTACCCTCGTGCTCACCCATACGGGCAATGAAACCATCACACACAGCAGCACCATACATTTCAGCTTCTTTAACTAGAGCTAGTTGCTCTGCATCAGCAAGCTTCTGTGCAATTTTTACTAAGTCTTCTGAGGGGGTACTTACGCTACCTGTAGTATAAGAAGCAGTCTTATCCATGGACAGTGCTGCGTCTAGAGCAGACTCTAGTCTTTGACTGTGTGACTGATCAACAGCTGAAGCTGTCTTTGACATCTCTTCTCTAGGATTGTCTGATAACGCATCTAAAATGGATGATAGTTCCATAGTGTTATTCTCCGTATGATTAAATTGTTTGATTAAATCTTAGTCCCGAAAGCTCAGGGTAACAATCAAATTGTTCTGTTGATAGCTAGTATAGTGGGTACTACCCAAGGTCTACTAGTAGCTTTTCTAACCCCAGAGCTATGCTCACCTCTCAATGAGGCTAGCTTAGTGTACTGTGTGTTATCATCCTGATCTAGTAAGCTGGCTATATATCCCGCGTAGGCGTAAGAAGCTATCTTAGTTACAAAGTTATTTCCTACACTATTTCTAGGAATATAACCATCTTGAGTAATACCTAGTGAAGACTGTTTAAACATAGATCGCTGCTCAGAATACAGCCACGCTTCGTCCAGACTACGATAAGGTATGTATTTAGCCATTTTATCCTGGATACCCTCATCAGGCTCTTCGGAGCCTGTAGGGGATACTCCTTGGTAGATTAAATCCTCAGCTAACTCTGGATTTTTAGCTAGTAGAGAGAATATATCTCCCTGCAGCTCTACAAGCTTAGATGCCAAGCCTTGGGGGGCCTTAGATCCAGTCAGTTTAATGTATACTAGATCTAGGAATTCAGGTGTAGCCAGAAACAGGCCCATACTTGACAGAGAGCTTAGAGTCTTGGGTAAAGAGTGCTTACTAAGCTCTAGTTTGTCTTGGTCACTAATCTCAATAAAAGACTTACTAAGCTTTGGTACAACAGTTTTAAGCCACTGCTTAGTGAGGCTAGTGTCTGAGCTTATAGAGCTAGTACTTCCGACAGGGGCTTTAATACCTTGACCTGAGACTAACTTTTCTATATCAGCAGCTTTACTAAGGTATGCAGCTAGAGCTACTCTAGCCGCATTCTTTTCTGCTAACCAAGCAGAACTAGACCCCACATCTCTAGTATAAGCAACTTTCTTTAGCATATAACCTGTTTTGTCTGCAGGGCGCCAGACTATAGATATATCAAAGAACTTAGGATTTGGGTTATCTGCACAAACTATTCTACCATCCGGGTATATTTTATTTAGCTCATTTTTTAAGTGTGAGCAGTATTGAGCTCGGGTAGGAGCCTCATTTCCACATATACTGCACACATCAAACTTTATTTTACACCCCATAGATACAGCTACAGACTCCCCTGAGTTAACCTTATCCACAATGTCGGGTGCTTTCAGGTTGTCTATCTCTAAGACTAACTCTATCCGGTGCATTTGATCATTATAGAATGCTTTAACTACTCGACCATATGATTTAAGAGGGTCTTTGTTAACATGAGACTTATAGACATGAGCGTCAGTCTCAAAAGTCTTGTAAGTCTTCTTAAGCTCAGATTCTCTAAAAGCATCACCATTTCGGTTGGGGCCGTAAAATTCACTAGCTCCCATCGCCAAGACAAGTATATAGGTTTTTCCATCTTTTGGTGTAATAGAGCGAGACCATTCCTCTGCTACAGATGAAGTTTTAGAATTAAAATCTATAATCTGCACAGTTGGCTCAAGACCACTAGTGCCCCTGAAGTGTTCATCTAATTCTAGTATTTTGTCTAAAGACATAACTAAACCCTCCCCTGCTACACAAGAATATCTGCTATTAAAGAAGCTATATGGTCTGTGCTAATAGAAGACATTTTACGAAGATCCTGCTGGACTTCTTCAGAAGAGGCACTAGATAAAGCAGAGTCTAGTACTTCTTTAGCCTCTATAGCATTTTCTAGTTCTTTTACTGTATCCCCTGAAAGCGCGGGACCACCACCTCTATTAGACATTTCTCTAGCCGCTAGTATAGCGCCAACAGTAGCCGCGGCTATACCAGGTATAGCTAGCATGTTCTGATGCAGCTTATCATCGGCACGGTTAAGTGTGTAGTTAGCCGCTAGCGCAGGTATTGCTGCTATAGCTGCTCCAGTAGCAAGACCTTTGCCCAAGCTCATACTTTCTTTAGTATAGGCTTCTTGTTTCTTCTTCTTTTTAGAAGATATCTCTTCTTCTTGTTTGGTAGCTTCTATAGACTTGAGGATAGCGCTACCTAGCTTAATAGACTCTTGTACTAGGGCGCAGTTAATACCATCAAGATTTATTAAATGGGCCTTCTTAGTAAAGTAGGTAGAGGCTACCTCTGCACTTTCAGAAGCGTGTTTGCTTCTATGGGCCAAATCCAAGAGAGTTGGTAGTGAGGCTCTAATATGTCTATTCATTATACGCTCTGCTTATTTAGTCTTTAAAGGTATCTAGCGCGTTTATAGAGGCAGCAATAGCTTTGTTAACCTGCCTGTTGTAAAAAGCACGTTTAGCTATGTAACCTACTGCTGTGTCTAGGCCGTAGTCTTGAATACCTGTTCTAGCCTGCGCCAGTTTATGTAACTGGTTAGAGTTACGCAGTTCTAAAACCTCTGGGGGAATCATATGTAGTATTTCTTGCTTGTTCATGTCTCATATCCTCTACCGCTTAGGCGAGCTTCCGCTTTAGCTAGTTCTCCAATAGTAACAGGGTCTAAGCCTCCCTCATGAGCAATACCTTGCCTCAAGAAGCTCTTCACTGCATCTTTATACTTGGTCATCTTGGGAGCTACGTCAACCATTGTGTTAAACAGGCTAGCTACATGCTCAGGATCTGCGTCTCGTAGCATCTCATCATTCTCAAGTAGGTCTCTAAGTATTGCTTGCTGTGCTGGCTTATTAACAATTTTCTTGTAGCCTTTAGACATGTCGTCCAATTTCTGGTTAATGAATGCGTTAGCTATCTCACCTACGTTTTTAGTCATAGACTGAGCTATAATTTCATCTGCTTGTACACGGTTTAAGACCCCGCTAACACCAGGGTTTAGAGATTTATCTAACTTATAAGACTGTGTATCGGCAGGTCGTTTAACAGTGCCCAGTGCTGAGTTAGCCAGGTTATTTAGCATAGCCCCACCAGTAGCCATACCTGCAAGAGAGAAAAATGGGTGTTTCTCGACGGTGCTAGCCATAACCTTACCTAACCCTGAACTAAACCCCAATTTATCCCGATACTCAGCATTAGCTATAGATTTATCTAAGTATTTGCTCATCTGTTTACACCTTACTGATAAGAACGCTTAAGGATTTACTAAGCTTATCATGTACTTCACAAAGTTGTACTATACTAGCTACCTTAGATAGCTCCTTAGACTCCTGAACTACATGTCTATCAGATAGGAAGTAGTCCTGCTGTGCAGATAACTTATTAGCTATCTTGTTCATGCCCAAACGTGATCTTACGAGCTGTAGTGCTGGGATAGCCCCATTACCGTGTGTGGCGAGAGCATCTAGCTCTAGACTAGCGTACTTATCTCTAGTGTATATACCTCGAAAACTGAGAGCTATTTCATCTGCTAAGTCGGCTGCACGATAATTACAATCTGCTAACTTAGTTAATAGGCTATCTCTTAGCTGGGCTTTCTTGTGCATGTCTAGTTGTAGACTAGATTCATCCCTAGCAAGCTTTACAACCGGTAGCTCTTCGTAACTAGCTACTTTGTCCTGATAGTTACTAATTTTATCCTTAGGCAAGTTCTCATTTTCAACCGAATCGTGCAGTCCCTCTGCGGGCTTGTCTACAGATATCGTTATAGAAATCGTAGGAGTAGTGCCTGACGTGGGCCTGTCCCCAAGAGCCTCGTCTATTACTTTAGACGGGTCGGCTACATCAAACTCTACCATGCGGTCATTGCCAGTCTTCTCTTTGAACTGATTCAGGAAGGCTGTTGTATTAGCAGATTCTACTAATCTCTTTATCTGCTCCGGATTCATAGAGCTATCTCTAGCCATCTTTGTAATGCTAGAGTGCAAGGGAACGCCTTGCTTAAGTTCATCAGCAGCTCTAAAGGCCATAGTATCAATGTCATGTCTAGAGAATGTAGGCATAGCTCAGCTCTCACCCCTTTATATCTTCAGACAATATCGCTTTCGATATTGTTGAGTCTGTTTTAACTAATTTTAGTCTAAGAGTCTCGATAGACAATTCCCCACCAGTTCGAGATCCTGTTATAGTGTCTACTGTTCTAAGTACTTGAGGAATCCATGACTTAGATTCTTTAGCTCTAGGATCATCTATACCAAAAGGCTTATGCTCCCGTGATCTCCAGTAAGAGTCTTCTAAAAGATTCTTATTTATTTCATTAACATCAAGCTCTGAAGATATGGGTAGTGACATCTTCCAAGCAATGTATCTACTACCTAAGCTTATAGCAGCACGCATCAGAGCTTTATAGTGTTTTTGAGTAGCGGTACTCTCAGGCAGACTATCAACATAGTCTTTTATAACCAGCTTATTAGGGAACACAGACGTATCAAAGAATAGTTTCGAATAAACAAGTACAGTATCTTCATGGGTACCTATATATCCTGCAATAGAAGTAATATCGGCGCCAGCCAAAAGAAGGCTAGATAGTACTGCCCTAGACTGAGGTAAATAGTATAGTAAGTAGGCCTCATCTAATATTTGATCATCTGACACACTCTCGTCTTCAGATAGAAATGACTGTAGTCTTTCCTTATAGGGGCACTCGTCTGTAGAAAATTCCCCACCATGGTCTAAGCATTGATCTAGCCTCCACGAGGGTGACCGTAGGGATTTAGGCTTTGGTAGAGAAGTCATGCTACATTCCTGTACTTTTAGTATACCTGACCCTCAGGCAAGGCGTTCATTCTTTTCTGAGAGTGAACAGAGAGCACAATGTCTCCTAGCCCGCCTAGGACCTTACGTAAATTCTGCTCTAGGACACCATATTCTTCAGGGCCTAGCTGCTCAATTAGCTGAGCTTCTCGCAGCTGAATAGACACTAAAATTCTTGCTACACTATCTATTGCCTTTTCTACAGTAGGTAGCTCGCTAGCAACGGCCTCATTGAATGGGTTAGCCGCGATTAGCTGTGCTGTAGCAGCGGTATCAAATAGCTGAGCGTCACCAAGCCCTGCCGCAGCCTCCATAGTCTGTGGTCCCTCAGCGGGCATAGCACCAGGAGGAGGCATAGCGCCAGGAGGAGGAGGAGGCGTAGCACCAGGAGGAGGCATAGCGCCAGGAGGAGGAGGAGGCATAGCGCCAGGAGGAGGAGGAGGCATAGCGCCAGGAGGAGGCATCTGAGGTTCAGGCCCAAATATACTAGCTAACTTGGGTAACTCTCTAGGGCTAACTAAAGAGTATATGCTAGGCATATCTTTACTAGCTATCTTATGAAGATCTTTACGAATAACATCAACATTTACTCCCAAGCTACCTACTTTATTTAGTAGGCTATACTTAGATTCATGCACCTCTCCATTGCAGGTCCAATAGTTAGCTCTGCGGTTATAGGCTACTTTTAAAGTATCATCAGAGACATCATCAAGCTTCTTAGTTACAATGTTACTGAGCTGCTCAGTATCCGATATAAGATTAGAAAGCTTCTCTACCTTAGATACTTTTAAACTTATATAGTGTGCGGGAATATAGAGAGTACCCTCTACTCTTTTAGGAATAGCTACACCCTTAGAGTGGGTTATGATTACGGGAGTGGCCCCGCTCATAGCAGTATATCCATCAGAATTAGCTACAACTTTAGTTAGGGGATCGTCTAGTACTACAGCGTTAGTGACCCCATCACCCTTAACCCCTATGAATAAGTTGTCTCCGTTAGATACCGATCCTGTACTAGATGAAATTGCCTTTGCTACTCTAGATGTAGGAGGCAAGGGTAGTGGGTCTGGAATAGCTAATAGGTCGCCATGTACAATAGCATACCTACCTGTAGGTCTTAAGACTAAAAAAGTTTTTTGATACTTGTTAACTTGTCCCGAGCTAAGTGTATAGTTAGTAAATGGATTAGGAACTATAACAACTTTATCCTTAGCTCCATTAGAGGTAACTACTGTGTAAAGACCAGGGCTACGGGGCTCGCACAACCCTGACTGAGAATCTGGGCTAAGATTTAAGGGAGACTCTTTTAGCACAGCTATCTTAGCATTGGTCCTAAAATCTCTAGTTACAACTCCCTGATCCCTGACTAAGTTATAGGCAGCTAGTTTGGCAGTACCGAATACCTCCTGGAACTCATTCATAGTAGACATAGAGTCTAATACATAAAATGACTTAGTTTCGGAAGCTTTCTTCTCTATCGACGGTTTTAGAGCTAGTAGTAGGTCTGAACCATGATACTTCATTGCTGTCTTTAGAATAGTCGGGGAATCTGAAAGCATTTTGCTAAATGATTGCTTAGTGGTGTTATCACAGTTATCCAGAGTAGTCAGCAGGTTGGACCCTCTGTAACTAGCATATACAAATCTACCTGTACTAGGAGGTAGAGTTATTGCCCTTACATCCATATCTGAGCTAAGTGTGCTAGGGGCTTTTGCTGACTTGCCGAGATAGTTAGAATCAGGGTTACCTATTTCCTGCATCCACTCTTCTGTTAGTGGTAGGTAAGTTTTACTCTCTTCAGAGTACATTAGCTCTGGCGGCTTAACTTTGCCATCTGACATAACTATTGGTATCATAGCTTTTTTACCCGCAAGGCTAACGGAAAAAGCACCTACTGCTTTATTTTCTTCTAGGTTTACCTCCAGTACTTTAAAGTCCTGTACATTAGGTACTATAGTAGGGGCTTTACCTTCTAGCATAGCATATGCTAGATCACTAAACAACTGCTTTAGCTGTGCCTCTTCCGGGGATCCCACACCTTGCTGCTCGGCAGAAGACATTGTCTTAGGCGAAATAGCTGCTAACTTAATCATCATCTGAACTCCGTAAAATCTTGTTTGCTAAATAATAGGTAGCTGGGGCAGTAAAGTCATTAAATGTATGGCTGGCAATACCAGGAACCATACTTAGAGCAGTTCTAAACTTAGTAGGGCTATGATACACGGCCTTAGAGGAGGCATTTAGCTCTTCTAGAATATTAGGTGCTGCCAGTAAAGAACTAACTATTGTAGCTTTATTTAATAGGTCCTGCTTTTGCTCTTTTTTTAGCTTAGGGTTTAATCCAATAAATGAAGCTATAGGCAGGGACGCACTGTTACTAAGCCTACTAAGACCTTTAGCTCCACGTAGTAATGACTTATAAATATCACTAGAGTTAGCTAAAGACGCAGCATGACCCATCTCATGTGCTAATACATCTGATGAGGCATGCCCTATACCTAGCCTATTATTTTTAAAGTCATAAAAAGATACGTTGGGCGCAGACTTACCTATATAAGTATCGTTTATGTGAGGGTTACTGCCCGCCATAGATGATACAAGAGTCTTAATTTTAGACACCTGATCTTCGTCTAGACCCAAGGCCAGCCTCAGACGATCTGCACCTTGGGTAGTAGTAAGGTCTTGTATTCGCATAAACTATACTTTCTAGTCTATTATTGTATTTAATGATAGGCTAGATTGTGCATATAGTCTACTACATAGGGGGTGGAGGTGCTCCTGCTCCTGGAGGTGGTGGTGGTGCTCCTGCTCCTGGAGGTGGTGGTGGTGCTCCTGCTCCTGGAGGTGGTGGGGGCGCTCCAGCTCCCGGAGGTGGTGGAGGTGCTCCTCCGCCTGCCTGAGCTTGGTACTGTTCAAATAGGATGCTGAGTACTTCTAAAATTTTCATCATAGATTCAAGATCCTGCGGCCCAATAGACTGCCCAATCATCTGAGCTTCTTGTGGGTTTGCTTGAGCAGCTATCTCCGCACCTTGCGCCATTTTTTCAAAAGGCACATGGGGTAACAGCCCACCCTCTGTAAAAGCGTGGGTCATACCCATTATGTAGGCTGTTTTTAGTTGCATGATTAGTACCCCAGACCTAGCTGACGAAGGATGTAGGCAGCTTCTTTCTCCTGCTTATCCTCGTCTTTTTTCTTTTCAATAATCTCTTTTTTAAGAGCAGGAGGTAGCTTCTTCTCTTCGTCGGAGAGCATAGACTCCTCGTCCTTAGACTCCTCGTCCTTAGACTCCTCGTCTTCCATAGCCCACTTAATACGCTGGATATACTGTGCTCTCTCGGGCTGCGACATACCTACCATAGCTCTAAGCGCTGCTAACTTGTCACGCTGATGTAGGTTAGCAGGCAAGAAAGGACCTACTTCTTCTGCTGTCTTCATTAATAAGAAGTTTAGAGCGGCAGACTTACTACTATCTCCGGAGCTAAGGTCCATTTGTCCTGCAGGATTGTTATCCTTAAGGCTTGTCATGTCACCTGTAAAAGGATCCGCATTAGAATCTCCCTTAGCTAGTCCCTGAGCTACATTAGCATAGGCGGGATTCTTACGAGGATCCTCTTCAGTTTGATAGTCACTGCTAGAACCATTCATTCCAGAACCGCCTAGAGCATTAGCAGCTCCTCCCCCAGCGGCGTCCTCACTAAGTTTACGAAGAATAGCGGCAGCCGTCTTAGCATCGAGGCTAACTCCCTCAGCTAGAGGTTTCTGAGCGCCCGTAAATGGGACAGCATTCTTCTTAGGATCCGCTAGCCCTTGTCGCCCACCAAGATGGGCATACCCAGGATTAGCTCTAGCACCTGCTTCGGTTTGGAAATCACCTGGGTTTTGTGGAGCTGCATTGGCTATACCGCTAATTTGTCCGTGAGAGGATGCGGACTTTAAGTAAGCAACTACTTCACGAGCATCTTCCTCAGACATTTCGTCGGAAGAGCCTTCTCCTTCGAGAAGCTCAGCGAGCTCCTCTTTGCCATCCTCAGCTGATTCCAATACTTCTTTAACCTCTTCAGGGCTCAAGTCTTCCTCAGCATTGGAGGCCATAGCAGCCATTGCCTGAGCTAGCTCCTCATCACTAACATCTTCAGCGCTATCATCTGAGATAGCCATAGCAGCTAGCTTTACAGCCAAGTCCGCTTTAAACTCAGAAGGGTAAGGATTGATTGCTCCTGAGGAAACTAAGGCATTTTGTGCGCCCCTAACATATGCGAATTTAAGTAGTGACATATCTACTCCATGTACAAGTTACAATGTTTAAGATTTTACTAAAGTATACTAGGCAGGTATAGCGGCGTCTAGTATTAAGTCCGATGCACGAGGTACTCGAGCAGCCTGCTGACTAGGTAACACATTATTTATGGTGCTTTTGGAAGGATCAAACAGTCCTCCTACAGATTTACCAATGTTCTCACCCAACATGCTAGCACCCATACCTCCCACTAAACCCATTGGTCCGCCAATCGCAAACCCTGCTCCTCCAGCTAAAGCACCCAGTATTCCGGACATGCCCCCATGCTCATCGCTGTCAGGAGTATTTATAGCTGTAGCTACGTCCATGGCTGGAAATCCTAGTAGAAATAAGGGATTAAGTGACTCCTCTAAACCCTTAGTAACTAGTTTCCTAGTAGCACCTGACCTTGTTAGTTTCTGACCAGAGTAAGGATCAATTATTGAGCGGCCAGTGCCTGCCTGCCTATAATTTTTTACTAGCTCTTTATATCTAGGGTCAAGGGCAAACTCACCCATTAAAAGACCTCCCTGACCTAGAAGACCTCCTTGCTGATATCTAGCTTTTAAGGCTTGAGAGGCTCCCTTCTTACCAATAAGAAGATCCCCCAGCAGCCTGCGCTTACCTAAAGCTTCCTGATTTATTCTCCCTGTGTCAGAAACTAATTTTCTGGCAGCGACCTCTACCTCAGGCGCAAGTTTCTCAGCACCTACTAAAGCTTTAGAAACAGCACTTAATACTTTTGCTTTGCTCATATTAGTACCTTCCTTGAGAATCTCTACGTAGCTCATGCCCTACTGCTAGAGCAGGTATTGGATTATGCGAATGTAAGTCTGCCTTCTCACCGAAAGTAGCTGCATTTATAATCGTAGCTTTTTGATAGCGGTAGCCAAGTCTCTGCATCCAGTTAGGGTTTAGTAGCGGTGTTCGTGTAGCCGCCGCCATTATAGGCTCTATGCGCATATTAGAACTAGTAGCGGTTACCCTGTTTATTCCTTGGCGCTGCAGATCTTCTACTACTCTACTGGTAAGCTTAGTACCTGGTAAGTGAGTACCGTGTGCTGAAGTAAGTACTTTACCAATGCTATCTTTAGTCGCTACTTCAGATCCCTTGCCTTCGAATGCTTTACGTATCTTTGATACAGAAACTACGTCACCAGGTACAAATCCTGGTACACCACCATTTACTTTTACGTAGTTAAGCTGGCTCTTTGCTAGTAGTTCAAAGTGCCTAGGATCCAGTTGCTTACCACTTTCACTATATACATCTCTAAGCGATTTAACTAAGTATTCTCTACCTGCCCCAAGACCCTTGTGTTTTACCACATCATCGGGAGCTACTATACCTGATCCTAGTACATCCCCTGCCTCAATACGCTGACCCTTTTTAATCTTTAAGTCTCGTCCTGGGGGTATGTAGTGTGCTCTACCTGCTATATCTACATCGAACCCACCTTGAGGAGCCTTTGTCACTGAGTTAACCCTACCGCTAACTTCAGATATAGGTGCTCTTTGAAAAAAGTTTTTTGGAACTTCCACAAACTGTTTAAAAGCTGCTAGGCCTTTTGGTTTGTTATGGTCCCCCTCTACAAGAGATACTCCATGCTTAGAACTAAGTGCCATCTGAGTTAGGGGCTCACTTAGGGACTGAGCAGATCTAATACCCACATTCATACCTATCTTAAAGCTAGTTCCTCTATTGCTAGAACCCATACACTTCTGACACACACCACTCTCTAAATCGCATGTCATAGGGGACCTAACTCTAACAGGCTTACCAGCTCTGGCTATAGTAGCGGCTTGCCTTCCATCTATTAAACTTCCTGAGGTAGAATATCTACCCTCTACTGAAGGGTCATCCGCTTCTAACATTATACCGTTAGAGGTCTTACAGTCATCTGATGCTATAACCTGCTCACTCATAACAGATGCTAAAACCTTCTGCATCTCGCCTGGCTCAGCTGTACCCAACTGACCTTTAATAACCTGTGATCTACTTTCGTCTCCTGCTATCCAGGCTTCTGCCGGAGATAACCCTTCGGAGTAACCCCGCTCAATTAGGAAAGGTATTGGGGCGCCATCATAGTCACCTACTATTCCCGGACTTGATACCATCTTCATTAGCTGATTCATGTTACCCCGGCTACCTGAACGGGCCATCATTCCCATATCACCTGGGTGCTTAGATGTAAGATCTCGAAGCTTAGATTGGGTGTCTAGGAGTATAGACATTTTTTTCTGGTGATTAGAACCTGCAGACCGAAGTGCTCGCTTAGCGTTGTTTATTATGGGATCTCGTTTAGCGTATTCGGGCTCTATGTCATCTAGCCCAACACTTATACCTTCAAAGGTAGAAAACTCATCTCCAAGTTTTTTAATCTTGGGTATAACCATTTTGTATGTTTCTGGACTAGCTTTGGCCATGCCTAGCATAGTTTTCTTTAGTATCTTAGTGTCAAGCTGTCCCTGTAGACGGTAGTCTTTTGGAAGCCTGTCATTAACTAATATATCCGCTAATCTTCCACGTATCATAAATATCCCCTCCCCTTCTAAAAGGGTAGCTTATAAGGATTTTCTTCTTTTAGATGTGGATTTGATAAAGCTGCTGCTCCCGCAGAGGATAATAGTGCAGCTAGTCCAGCAACACCCCTACCCTTACCTAATCCACGCATAACTTTATAGCCTCCAACACCAGCTAGACCGCTTAGGGCACCTTGCGCGGCCCTGGACCCTGTAGAATTATGGAAAAAATCATTTGCATAGTTATGCTCATTATCGCCCATGCCATATAGAGCGCCTAGGCCTCCAAGTAATCCTGCGCCTAGTAGGAACTTATTGGGCCCTGCAGTTTTAGTAGTATTCATCAATGACCTCCTCTTGCATCAAACACTGAAGCTGGGTGTGTATCCATCATACCCTCTACCTGATGTGAAGCAGCCATACCCAGCCCCATTCCTCCGGCCATAGTACCAAGTCCCTTAGCAAAGCGGGTTCCCTTTAGCATAGCCCTTGCAGCACCACTTCCGGTACTGTACCCGCCTTTATATAGTTCAGAAGTAAACTGAGAGTAAAGCTTCTTAAGCTCTGCTTGCTGTGCTCCAGTTAAATTTTTATTCCTAAGTAGTTGACGTATCTGGTTAAACTGGGCCTTAAGTTCAGGGTTTAAGTTTCTATGTATATCCCTAGTAGTTGTTAAGAAAGTTGTTCTTAAATCACGTAGTTGACCTGATGAAGCAGTACCTGCCTCTAGTTTTCTGCCTAAGGAACCAGTACCTGCATGTAAAGGTTTATTAAGAGTCTGTGAAGCAGCCATTTCCTTGGCTGCATTCTCTCCAAAGCCCATCCGCTTCATAAGACCAAGGGTGTTTTTACCTCCAAATCCGGGCGCAAGTAACTTCTTTCCTAGAAACCCGCCTATAGGCATAGCAGCATTAAACACTAAACCGCCAGCAAGTCCCTTTGCAAACCCTTCCATACCTTGGCCTTCTTCGGCTGTAGCAGCACCTAGTAAACCAAATCCTAAGGGCATACCTACGTGGTGAGCGCTGAGCCTTGCTAGTGTAGACCCCTTAGCGCCTAAGTTACCCATACCAAGCAACCACTTACCTGCTTGACCTACGGCGCCAAGAAAGGCTACTTTTTCTTGGTAGTCGGATAAAGCTAACTGGCGACCTATATCATAGGCGTGCTTAAGTTCTTGAGGACTAGTCATACATTTAACCCGGTATTCTTTGGAGTTTCTAACTCCATCTTATCGCCCCAGGAAGAAGAACTAGCTCGCTCAGAGCTATCTAGTACGTTTGTAGCTAAATCTTTTTTACTAGACCCATCTAGCAAAGAATCTAGAGCCTCAGTCAAGCTGTCTACTTTGTAGTCTGTTTCTTCCGCGAACTTATGCAGCGCAAGCACCTTACCTAGATTATATGCTCTTATTAGATCAGTCATTTTCAATCTCCACAGTATCAGCAGAGCCTACTTCTCCTCTACGATAAGCAGCTAAAGCATCCCTAGTTGTCTTAAACTTCTTAACTTGAGTAGAAGTTTTAGCCCCGGTAGTAGTTGCCTTATAGAGACCAGCCATGGCCTCTTGCTTAGGGTAAGCGAGTATAGTGTTCTTATTCGCGTCACCTAGTACGTTATTAGAAAGAAGCATCTTCTTACTATCGTTAACGGCGCCATCAGTAACAGGTACATGCACCTGCAAGGCATCACCATCGTAGTCCAGGTTCATACCATCCTCCATGAACGGATTAACTTGAATAGTTTTACCTGCTACAGGTTTGGGGTTGAAAGCTATCATATTAAACCTATGGAGAGAGGGGGCTCTATTAAGTATAACCGGTCTACGATTAGCTTCTACCATCATCTCTTCTCGGGCCTGACTAGCTTTATTCTCTACCATCTCCTTAGCACGAATAGCCGAATGACCTCTCTTTACTAAGTTTTTGATAACAAAAGGAGAATACATAGACCACATCATCTCCTCTGGGAGACCTACTTCGTCCATACCAAGACTAGGATCGGGAGCAGCTGTACCACGCCCTGTAAAGTCTAGGCGTCTAGATATAACCTTACCATTAAAGAAGCCTGTCTTAGTACCTGTTATGGTATTAACTATACCCTTGACTTGCTTTGCTGCTAGTGCACTAGATACTGGAGGTCTAACACCAATGACGGCACCTGCGGCATCACTTACATGCTTACGCATATCTGCTATATCACTATCGGGTAAACCTAGATCCTGTGCTTCTTTTAACTTGTCTTTTGCAAGGATAAGATCTTTATAGACGTGGTTAATATCGGAAATTAAAAGATCACCTTTAGCTCCAGGAACTATGGGTCTTAGCTTTGGTGGTAGCACCGGAAAAGCTTTCATGGTATAGGCATCTCCAGCTTTAAGACCATTTTCTTTAAGAGCACCTAAGGCCCTAATTTGCTTATAATGGTTATCTTTGTCTGCTCCTTTTTTCTTACCTATCTCAGACTTGAGCTGCTCCATCCTAGAGTCAATATCAATAGAATTAAGTTTATTCTTTATATGATCTCCGCCCTTGTTAGCCAGTTCCTCAGTTAACTGATTTGCTGTAAGACCTAGTAATCTACGAGATGCGTCTTCGAATAGGGGGTTTACTACGGGCTCGGGTAGCTCAATATGAGTCCACTTAGTTCCTATAACTCCTCCCGTCTTACCTACGTCAAATAACCCACCCGTTTCACTCTTTAAGTTTTTAGCGAGAACCATCCTGCCGTTTTGTATCTCACCGTTAGACATGTCCCTAACTTCCTTATCAGTCATAGGGCTAAGAGTCATATCGTTACCAGTCTTTTTAAACCTAAGACCGGCGCCCGCAAGCATGCCCTTAAACTTGTCAAAGGCAAAACTAGATTTAGGAGGAGGTAGAGGTCTACCTAGCTGCATTGCCCGCCAGTACTCTGTATTACGAGTGCCTTTTAATATGGCGTTTTCTTTTAACATGTCACGAGCATCATGGGCTAGTAATGCATTAATCTCCATTGTTCCCGTGCCCTTAGCACCCGTAATACCTCCTTTACTAGGAGCATCATGAAGATCATACCCGCCATCTAAGCCTCTAGCCGCATAGTTAGTATCAGAAGACTTGAATAGTTTGTAGGTATACTGAGGTCCTACCATTATGTTAGGTATCTTCTTACCTGTAATAGGGTCATAGACAGTTTCTTTGTCTTTGACCCCATTTTTCTTCATTAAGTCTCTGACCCACTTAACGTTATTGCGCTTCTTAAAAGAGGGTATGGCAATAGGCTTACCAGTTTTCTCTGCTACTTTGGCCGCGGCTGTTTCTATTACCTGAGATGGATTAATACGGCTAACCACACCTAGCGAACTCCATAGTATATCTATAGGCTTACCAGACTCATCTTGGACCATATTATCATCATCTACTATCTTACTTATTACGCCCTTACCGCCATAACGGTTACTTACTTTATCGCCTATCTTTAGGGGCTCTACACTTTTAACTACTATAGTAGTGCGCTTACCCTCTTTTTCTACGGCTACAACTTCACCTTCAGAAGATTTATCCCAGGTATCACTAGCATCTGAGTACTCTTGCCTAAGCGACTTGTGTACCTTTCCAAGTATTTGGTTCTCTATAGAAGGAGTTCGCTTTCTCAACACAGCTGCTATGGGGTCTCCCTGCTTAAGTTTGGTGCCGACTTTAACTATGCCCTTATCGAGTAAGCCATACTGGTCTTTTGTAAACACTCGTGGGAAGTTAGCTGAGTGCTTGCCTCCGTCTATCCTGGTATCTCGATCCTCTTCTATCACATACTTAGTCATGTTGATAGAGGCCATCTTTTTTGTAGCACCCTTGCTCATAACCACTGCGTCATTAGAGTTTAACCCATGATAAGCTAAGTAACCCACCTTTAGGTTTTTTCCTAGGGCAAGTGTACCATCTTTGGTAAAGTTAGTGTCCATTATAAGCTCATCTTTTTTAACCTTATCCCCCTCTTTTACGCGTACATGTCCGTCTAAAAACGTCTTAGAAGCAAGAGGCATGTTGGAGGGTATTTCTACTTTACGTAGTCCATCCTTACCTCCATCAATTTCTATGTAGTCTTTAGTTACCTTTTTAACTACACCGGATACAGGTGCAGCCATACCCGAAGTACTAGACCTACCAATTATGTGTTCCATCGAAGAGTGTTCATCTTCTCTATCTAGGAACGCGCCCGACTGTACAAGAGGCTTCTCTCTATATAGGAGAGGCATAGCTTGCCCAACCATCTTAGCACCCATTATAACGCGGTTACCCTGTGTACTATCTAATAATGGTACTAAGTTAGTATTAATAGTATTCATGTTTACGTGTCTTCCCACGTAATAGTCTACTTCTTTAGGCTTAACTTTCCCTACCTTACCCTTAACCATTGCGTCTACGTTACCAGATTTAATGTCTTGGTTAGCAAATGCTACAACTTTGTTGGCTATGTCTTTAGCTTTTACAAAAGTTTCTTTATCTGTCTTAGCATCCATTAGCTTGCTGTATAAGTTACCTTCATCGTCTCTCGCAGCACCCAGAGTAAACCTCTGATCTATACCCACGTTACCCGATTCGGGAGTTCTAAAGGCGTCGATTATACCAAGCATAGAGCTATGTAATTTACGAGCGGACGCAGGAACCGCTCTATCACTAGAAATACCTCCCTCACCTAGGCGGGTTACCGCCATAGCACTATCCATAATTTCTACGGGATTTATCTGAGAAGGTAAGCTAGCTAACTGTGCTGTAGACAAGAACTTCTTAAGCTCATTGCTAGTAGCTGTAGTAGGCATCACCTTACTAATATTTACGTTAGGACTAAGGTCTAGCTTATTGCGAATCTTCCACTGAATCTCTCTAGCTTTTAGCTGTAGCCTTTCTTTAAATATATCTTCAGGGCCAACTACTTTCTGGAACTCTAAAGAGTCACGCTCGTCTTCTTTCTCCTCGCCTTTGTAGACTTTAACTAGCTTTTGGCTAGCTGTTAGAAGAGCTTCCGGAGTTACCTTGTTAAAACTCTTCTTAAGAGTAGAGCGTGTAGTTTCTTCATCTAACTGTGTATTATCATAGGCTCTAAGAATAGCTGCGGCTTTATCTTTGCGTCCTGAGTGAACCTGCTCAGCTTTAGGAACTATTTTTGTATATAGCTTATCTACAGCAGAGCTAGCAGATCTAGCATACATGTCTCTATTCCTGTCAGTAAGTTCCTTACCCCAGTACTTAGACATGTCGCTATCTTGAACACCCATCTCCTTAAGTATAGGGTACATGGGTATCTTAGAGCTGCCATACTCCATCTGTAGACCACCCTTAGTGGCATTCATACTAAGTCTAAAGTTAGCCCCCTTAGAAAGGTTAAAGCTAGACTCTAGCTCATCACTACCTCGTTTACGTGTGTAAACCCCAGGACGAGTTCTAAGCTGATGCTTAAGTGCGTACTCGTTACCACCTACTACAAAAGTGTTGTTATTAGTAACCCTGGGCAGGTGCATAACAGTATGGTTTTTCTTACGAGATACTACGTTTCCCTGCTTATCTTTAACTACTAAGTTAGCTTTTATAGGCTCATATAAGGAACCACCCTTGAATAAGGCTTTCTTATGGTCTGCATAAGTAGCTGTAGTTTCTTTTACCTTGAAATCTTCGGCTTCAATGGTGTGATGCGTACCTATTATTGGGAAAAGACTAGCTACACCCTCTAGAGTTTTCTCTCGCAGAAGTCGCTGGCGCTCTTCAGGGGTGGTAAACAATGGTCTTATATTATTTGCCATAGCTATTCTCGCATAAATATGGGGGTATATGTGTCATAAGTATATGCTCCACACACCCTACTTTCAAAGTGTGGGGCACCAGTTATTAACATGGGGTTTGATCCCCCAGCCACATTGATGAAAGGAATCAAATGGCAAAGAAAAAGAAAACAGTTAAGGCGCATAAGGCGCCTACGACTCCTAAGGCTAAGAAGAGCCTGCAGGAGAAGTTATCAGCAGTTGGCTCTAAGGCGACGTTTGAGTCCCTCGAGCAGACGGCTAAGCAAAACTTCCTGGAGGTGCGCTCTCGTGCCTTTAGGGGTATAGATATCCTGGTAAAGAAGAACCGCGATCTTCTTGATGCAGGATTTGTACTAGAGGTTGACTCTGAGGGCAAGCCAACGCCTGAGAGTCACCGCAAGTTACAAGAGCAAGCGCAGCTCTTGATGCAGGCTAACTTCAAGCCTAAGTCAGAGCCTAAGCCGGATCTCGGCTGGGGAGAGGCGCGTTGGTCCGTTAGCGACGCTGCTCGTAAGGCTGGTCTCGATCCTACTGTGGGATTCGAGGTCGGGTTTACGATCGCACGTAAGCCTAACGCGGATCGTGCGGCCCGTATGGGTGAGTTAGTGGAGTCATCCTTCGAGATAGATGGGATCTCACTGACTCCGAACCAAGACGGAGATCACCTCGATATCCCTGCTGGGGCTATGTTGGGCCACCAAGGTCTTGTGCTGGTCAAGCGAGGTAAACACGATCTCGAGCTAACTTCTTTCATGAGCGCACTGCTCAAGACAGGAGTTAAGCAGTGGGCTAAGCCCACTGAGGCCGAGAAGGCCGAGTCAGCTCGCAAAGCGAAAGCTGATGCGAAAGCTAAGGCCGAGGCTAAGGCTGCCGCGGAGGCATTCGACGTCTTTGGGTCAGTTATAGCTGAGGCTAAGAAGGCTCGTGAGGAGGCCGAGCGCATCGAGGCCGAGCGCCTTGAGGCCGAGCGCCAAGCCCGCCTCGCTGCAGAGTGGTCTGACGTGATTACCACACGTCCAGACCTAGTGGCCGCCTGGGAGGCGGCAAGAGTAGAGGCTAAAGCAGCTTACGATCAGATCTCACCCGAGGTGAGTATGGTATTCGGCTTAGTTAGGGCGGGCAAGCCAGCCAAGGAGGCGGTAGGTAAGCTATTCTCGGAATACTCGTCCGAGGTCTTTAACAGGGTAGCAGACTGGGTTAAGAGTACGCATAGCATGCGCACTGAGCTATCACTGGCTCAGTGTACAGAGCTATTTGTAGACTTTGCAAACCCCACGGAGAATGGCTTGGAGGACCTGTGGCCAATCTTCGACTGGTTGCAGGAGGATGGTCAGCCCGTGCTGCCTCTAGAGCCCGTAGAGTCGTATGCTACGAGAGACGACTGGATCTTGCAGGTTATGTACCACCCTGGACTTAGCGGGGAAACAACGGTTAGGCTAAAGGAGGTGGCGGATTCAGAACAAGTATCCACATGACTGGTACTGGCATCCAGATAAGCGTTGCCTGGTAAGAGTTCACCCGTCCCTGGTCCGAGCGGCCAAGGATAATACATACGGTGACTCATGGTCAGGTGAAACTTCTGTAGATGGCCAGGCATTTATCCTAGCCGCCGGCGCTGATATTTATTTGCTGGCGGGGCTATTAGGACTTGGTATTGGGTACCTGATAGCTAGTCGTTCTAAGTGTCCACATTATGGCCGACCTACAAAGGTATTCCCTTATGGAGGAAGGCCCCACACTGGACCTTGGAGAGGTATAGATGGGAACGGCACAATGTACATTGGTGATAGGGAATTTGACCCTGACCACTTGCGCATGGCTGGACCTGTACGAACTATTAAAGGGACGGGGCAAAAGATCGTTGATCTCCGTAGCGGATTCGTGAACCCTGATGAGCTAGCTAAGCTCACTAAGGCTCACAACCGCAACGGTTACCACCGTCGGAAAGGGCAACGTCTATGACCTGTGAAATCGATTGGGATCTGCTAGGCAGACTCCTACCACCACCTCCTAAGAAATAAAATAGGAGATTGTAGTAGTTACCCTTAAGGAGGTAGCTTAGCGGCCAGGCTAAGTTACCTCTTTTTTTAGCTAACAGGCTCCATCCACTCTAGATACACTTTAAACCCAGGAGATCCTTTTAAGTCTGCCACTTCTTTTTTAGCTAAAATAATCTCGCCGTTAGCTCCACGTCTTAGTATATTATCATACTCAGGGTTACCCTCGTTAGTAATCATAAATACACGAGCATACGGAATAAACTGCTGCTTCTGCTTTTTTTTAGCCCACTCGGGTGGTTCAGTAGTATGCTCCTTAGTATGTAAGGGATTAGCTTCAGGGTCAAATCCCTCAGGAGGATTAGGTATACTAGGGAAGGGGTCTGGTAGACTCGGTCCTTCTTGGTTTCCTGCTAACTGGGAAACTGTAGTTATAAAATCTTGATCACTGCTCATAGCTCACCTCACATTGGGGGTCCCATTTGACCTTGCATTTGCTGCATAGCCTGATTCTTTTGGTCTAGCTGCATTTGCTCAAGTCTCTGAATAACAACAGAGTACATAACATAATCTTCTGCCTGAAGGCTAGCAAGTTGCGACTTACGTGAACCGGGATCCATTTGCATCATCTGCCCAGCTATCTGCTCTGCTTGACCGATAACAGCTTGCTGATCATAAGCAAGGCCTCCGCCACCCTGCTCAGCAGACATCTGACGGGCTTGCTGGCTAAGGTCTTTCTGGAGATCCATCATATCTAGCTCAAGCTCCTTCTGGAATCTAGCATCTGTAAGGTTTTCTTGTTTAATCTTTTCGCGCTCTTCAGCTACATCAATACCATGCGCCTCAGCGACTGTTGTTTTGCTTACCATACCCATCTGGAATAGCTGCATAACTAGTTGCTTTTGAGAAACATCGTCTATCATCTTGAAGTCACCTAGACCAACTTGGCAATGCTCCCATCCTAAAAACTTACCCATCTTATTAGTAAGCCATCGAAGTAACTGAGTAATTTGAAATACTGAAGACTCTAACTGGTTCTCCAACATACGCAGGGTAACGCTACTGCCTGTGTAGCTAAGTCCTCCATAGACGAACTCTTTAGGGAATCCCATAGCAGCTATGATGTTATCTTCAGCTTGCTGTATCTCAGCGTTGACCATAAGAGCTCTGCCCTCGCCCCCAACCTGACTAACACCTACAGCTACAGGACTCATCATTATATGGTTAGGATCTCTTCGCCACTTTGATATGTTGTCCTCTACCTCAGCCATGAACTTACCCATAGACAAGCTGAGAATAGGGTCTGCATTCCCGCTAATTGCCTGAGGATGCATTACACGCATAGGTACAATGCGCTCTAACGCTATAGACTCATTAGCTTTTCGTAGTACACTGGCATGGTAGAATAGTGGCATACATGCCACTAAAGGTGGGTAGCCCCAGCCACTTTGTACCCCAGCAGGCGCATCTGACCGCATATGGAATATCTCGTCATTATTGAACTTAAACAGCTCGCCATTTGAGATAGTCTCTAATATAGGCTTGGGTAAAGTAGTTATCAGGTGCTTATCTCCACCCATAACTTTAGACTTAAGTTCACTAGGTATCTGTAGGTAGTACTCAGATTCTCCAGTAACAGAGTTGTAGCTTATTTGAATTAGCTTAGGGTCCCATCTAACAATATTTATTTTCTCAGGGGATATCTGAAGAGTATCCACTACAACGGATTCTCCAGTAAACCCACAGTCCCCACAGGTATGCTTAAAAGAAGCATTGTTAGGGTTGTACTTATATTCAATTACTTCAGCTACTTGTTTAAACTGACACTTAGAGCACTTAAGGTGCCTCTTAAACGGTAAGTGTAGTGAAGTAAACGAATTTCCGTATACCTGAAGATCGATAGACGCTTTAATCAGATTACGCTTTATACCCACGATATCTTCGAGTAATCTTCTATATAGTGAAGTAAGCTTATCACTATCACTCATATACTCTAGCTCTGTTATAGGGTACTCTGCAAACTTTCGAGTGCCTGCATATATTTGAGCGGAGTTGTAGTATAGGTACTCTGTCCATCTAAATAACTGCTTTAAGTTCCTAGATGAGAATGAGTGAGCCCAGAGACGCATGGGATCTCCGTATACCCCATTAGTCCCATTGTTCATGGAGTTAAACATATCTCCGAGCATATTATAGCCCCCTAATTTCAAGCTTTTTGTGTTATAAGTATACGCCCTCGGCATTTATCTAGAAAGGAGATTCTATGGCCGATGTAAGTGTAGCTAGATCTAAATCAGGTCTGGCCGTAGTAGTTATAACTGACGTACAGCCGGCAGAAGTTCCAGCCGTTCGTAATATATATGGGATAGACAAAAAGGGCAACACTTGGTTTGCACCGGGGTTCTTGCCCTTTGCTCAGTGGGTTACTGACGATATAGATAGCCTTAAAACTGTGTGTAAGTTTAACAAAGATGCTAAGTACCAGGCTCTTTGTACTCAGATAGCTAACGACATTGATGCTATGTCCAATGAAGACCTAGCGGGCTTTGTGCCTCCAATAAAGCCCTACGATCACCAGGTTCTATCCCTTAGTATGGCAATACATATGCCTCGTCTTGGATTATTCTTAGATCCCGGCCTGGGTAAGACTAAGATAGGATGTGATTTAATACAGCACACCTATAACCAAGATCCAAGTAGGCTATGGTTAGTAGTAGCACTGAGGGTAAATCAGTTTACCTGGTCTAAAGAGATGCAGTTTCACTCACAGGACACACATAAACTGATACCTATAACGGCTACCGGTAAGGCCCGTGAGAAAAAGATAGAAGAAGCACTTCAGGATCCTAGCTGCAGGGGTCTGGTAGTGACCTATGATACGTGTAGGGTAGCCAAAGATATACTACTTGAAAAGGTACCCTACACAGACGTCATTCTAGATGAGTCGCATTCCCTAAGGTCTCCCAAGTCTGGAAAGACTAAAGCAGTACTAGAGCTTCTTACAGCGAAGCCTGTTGCTCGTAGAGTACTGTTATCTGGTACACCTTCATTGGGTTCACCTATGCACCTATGGGCTCAGCTAAAGAGCTTAGGCGACTTTGTAGTACCTAACTCATGGCAGTTTATAAACACCTATGCAGTTAGAGCACCTTACAATAAGCATATCATCACCGGCTATAAACGGCTAGACGAACTTAACGACTTAGTTACGTCGGTATCTCTGCGTAAGACAGCAGAGGAGTGCCTAGATATGCCGGATAGAGTTATACAGATAGTAGAAGTACCTGCGTCTAGTAAAACCAGAAAACTATATAACGAGACCGTTAGAGCTAAACCAATAGAGGTATCTGGAATAAAGTTCCCCGAGCCACCTAATCCTCTAACGGTCA
>Ga0255751_10001135_pt1 | contig 25275 bp, 38 predicted proteins | sample 071ome_20_FD_179951 | JGI IMG/M metagenome (GOLD analysis project Ga0255751, IMG submission 179951) | Coastal salt marsh microbial communities from the Groves Creek Marsh, Skidaway Island, Georgia - 071412BT metaG (version 2) | ecosystem: Environmental > Aquatic > Marine > Intertidal zone >... | reverse complement strand
CACAATAGGCAACGTATTGTATGAGGTGATATATGCTGATTTGATTGATCCTATTGCAGACAGTCCCGACACAATCACTCTCACTTCTGTGGGTTTACCATCAATCTCAATTGATTTCAGCACAGAAGCACAGCAGTTCTTTACAGATAATGGGTTGTCTGTGCCAACAGGTGCCCAAGACACACTGTTCATGAATTCGATTGAAAGAATGCAAAATGAAATCAAAGCAGGTATCACAGATGAGGTGTTTGAATATCTACCACGATGGATGTCATCGTCGCAAAATGATGGGGTGCTTCCAGGCTTCAAACTAGCATTACCATTGCGTTATGTGAAACCAGGCGAAGGTGAAAAAATATTATATCGTGTGAAAAACGAATCAAACTACAACATTCAATCAGTCAAAGCACACATTGATCGATGGTACATTGACAGCAATCTAGGCACTACATTTGACTCAAACACCACAACATTCAACGAAAGTGGTTATCCTCCAACAGCAGATACCACACTGTTTACAGCAGATGACACTGATTACGTCACAAACACTCTCACTGTGTTTGACAATTCGACCACATTCTTTGATGGCGATGGCACTCGTTTCCTTAAATCTAGAATTACATTTGACAGAGGCACGCCACAAGATGCACAGTTGCTGATGCAAAGAACAGCAATTACAGACAGAATCACTCACATCTCAAGACAGCGAGAACTTGTGAGAACTCCGTAATAAATACAACGCAATGGCAAGTTCAATTACAGTAGCATCAATAGACGCGGCATATCCTGTTGCAGGACAGGACAACGATTCTCAAGGTTTTAGAGATAATTTCTCTCAAATCAAAACACAACTTACAACAGCAGGTTCTGAAATCACTGCCTTACAAGCAAACAGAGCCACAACAAATGCAACCACATCATTCAACGGACATGATGTAAAAAATGCAAACTTACAAGACTGGGGACAAAAAGTTGTAGCAAAAGGATCAGTGTCTGGTTCAGTTGATTGTGATTTCGAAGATGGTAATGTTACAACACTTACAACATCAGGAGATGTTACCCTTACGTTTTCTAATTTTCCAAAAGAAGATGATGGTACAACAAACACTCATGCTTCAATGAAAATATTATTAACCAAAGGTGCATCAACACACAGTGTCACACTTACAGGCGTTTCTTTACCTGTATCACTAGAAAGTCCAGATTCATCAACACTTGGACAACAGGAAGCATTTCCTCTAAGACAAAGCACATTTGTTTTTGAAGTATTTTCTGTTGATGGTGGTTCTACAAAGTACGCAACACAAGTGCTTGAGTATCCATCTAGTTCTTAATAAATGTTTCATCCAACCTTAGACCCTAAAGGGATGTCTGATCAAGACTTGGAATCTCGAATAAATGATGTTACAATTAAAATTAACCAAGCAAGAAAAATGAATCATGGAATATTTTTTGAACAACTCACTGCAATTTACAACACTCTGCAAATGGAACGTGAACACAGAAAAATACAAAAAGCCAAAGAACAAGACGAAAATTCCAAAGATGATTTCGATGGCCTTATAAATGTTGATTGAAAACGGCATTTCCTGGTCAACTAGATTTACCAATTCTATTTTGATTAATAACAAGTTATGGCCTAATGACTATGACATAAGGATAACATTCACACCAGAAACAAACGACATGCAAATGCAAAATTTTGTCTATGACAAATACAAATGTATCTTCAACAAATTTTTACAAAATTCAATTTTCATAGAAAACAACCAAGAAGTATTTGATAAAATGGATGTGTTTAAGAACGATGTGGTTGATTTTGTGTCAGCACCCTATGATCAAATGGCAGGCGTTACTATTATGAGAAAACTTAACTCAGTTGGTGGGGACAATCTTAGAGTGATTTCTTGTGAAATAGAATCGTGGCAAGGAGAAAATTTAAGATATACCATTACAGAAGATTCGCCAGAATGGGAAATTTTAGATGATTTGCAAAAGGAAATTAAAAATCCATGGTGGTTAAGTGATCAACCTGTAATGAGCAGTTTTTTAGAAAAACAGTTGACATGGGAAGAAATTGGTTTTACAATAAAAGACGAGAGTAGACTTAAAGTAATACAAGGCGGAATAAAATGATTGTTAATGAATACGGACAAGTATTTTTTGATACATATGAAACAATAGAACAGTTGTATGGCGGTAATGACATCAGCAATTTTGTTGACAATCAACAGGAAATCGACAAGCACAATGAATTCGCAAAACACTTTGAAATTGACGATATTATAGTACCTGCTAAACCTATAAAAAATGCAATTGATTTTCACAACGAACAAGCAGATGCATGGCACATGCCCGACTCATATCAAACACTTGATGTTGAACAATTTTTAGCACAGCGTTTACAATCACTTGGATTAACTAGTGAAAAATATATTGACACATTGTCCGCAGAACTTAAAGAATTTAATGATCGCAAAATGACTAAACTAATTAAGTTTTTGATTTATTTAATGGATACATGTAAACAAAACAACATAGTCACAGGCGTAGGCAGAGGATCAAGTGTTGCAAGTTTAGTTCTCTATTTGATAGGGGTCCACTACATTGACCCAATTAAATACAATTTGAACTACAAAGAGTTTTTAAGATAAGGAGATTACAATGCCAAGAAAAATGACAGGTAAAAAATTACACTATACAATGCAAGGCAAAGCCATTGACTTTGATGCTATGAGAACTGCCAACGAAAAAACTGTTGCAGTGGGCAATACCAACACAAACGCTAGAGGTGATACCTTAGGCAAAGGCGGAAAGATTGTAAAAAAACGTGACGAAAAATAATGTGGCCATTCAAAAAGTCAAACAAAGATTATACTATAAAAATCGTTGAGCGTGTGGAATATCGTTCACTAGAGCAAAAAGAATTTGACCAAAAAGTTGCACAAGTAGAAAAAAATCTTGCTCAACAAAAAGCAACTCTTGATTATAACAAACGTAAATTTGAACAAGAAAAAGCAGAACTAATCAATGAAGCAAAACGTGAACTATTAGAAACTAGTAAACAAACTTTGGAAAAGTTAGAACAATCTCAAGTCAATACTTTGATAACTGAAAAAGAAAAAGAGAATATGATTCAATCCATTAAACACGATCCATATATAGATCTTGACAAACTGAATATTCCTTATTACAATATAAGAAAAGCAATAAGGAGAGCACATGCCTACTAGAGTCCAAGGAACAATTAAGCCACTAAAAAACAGAGTGTTGGTATCAAACATGCATTTCGGATTGATGAAAACAAAATCAGGAGTCATCCTACCAGATGATGATGGCACAGCTGCGGGCACTAAACCTAGATGGGCAAAAGTTTATGCAGTTGGTCCTGAACAACAAGATGTAGAAGTAGGCAAATGGGTATTAATCGCACACGGTCGTTGGACTCGTGGAATAATTCTAGAAGAAAATGATGAAGACATGGATGTCAGAATGGTTGATGAAAATGACATCTTATTGATCACAGACGAAGAGCCTGACATCAACACTATAACTGCTCCTTACAAAGCATAATTTCATAGACATTGTTGTATAATTCTGTTATATTAAAAGTATGAACACACTTTGGGTAGAAAAACATCGTCCTAACACACTGCAAGGATATGTGTTTAGAGATGAAGCACAAAAGAAACAGGTTGAGCAATGGGTTAAAGCAAAATCAATTCCACACTTATTGTTTTCAGGTGCTCCAGGTGTTGGTAAAACCACACTGGCAAAAATACTGTTAAACTTGTTGGAAGTCACAGGCACAGACATACTTGAAATAAATGCTTCCAGAGAAAACTCTGTAGACGTGATCCGTGACAAAATCACAAACTTTGTGCAAACCATGCCATTTGGCGAATTCAAAGTGGTGCTGTTGGATGAAGCAGATTACATATCACCCAACGGACAAGCGGCACTGCGTGGTGTGATGGAAATGTATCATCAGTCAGCAAGATTTATTTTGACTTGCAACTATCCCAACAGGGTGATTCCTGCACTGCACTCAAGATGCCAAGGCTTTCACATTGAAAAAATAGACAAGACAGAGTTCACTGCTCGTGCGGCAGAGATACTGGTGGGCGAAGGTATTGAGTTTGAATTAGACACACTGGACACATATGTCAAGGCAACATATCCAGATCTGAGAAAGTGCATCAATACACTGCAAATGAATTCTGCAGAAGGCACATTACAAGCACCCAACACAGCAGATACAGGGGAACAGGACTATCGCATCGAAATGGTTGAACTGTTCAAACAAGGCAAAATCACTGAAGCAAGAAAACTGTTGTGTTCACAAGCACGTCCAGAAGAAATGGAAGACATCTATCGTTGGATGTATGACAACATCGAAATATTTGGAGACACAGAAGATCAACAAGATGAAGCAACACTTGTTATCAAGCAAGGCATTGTGGATCATTCATTTGTGGCAGAAGCAGAAATAAATCTGTCCGCTACACTGATCAAATTAGCAAGGATTAAAAATGGCTAAAACAAAATACCTCATTTGTTATTACAAAATGGTTCCTGTGCGTCCATCTATCACACAGATTCCTAACTGGCAAAAAGATCCTGCTAATGTGCAGTATGATGAACAGATATTTTTCGATTCCAAAATCAGAAACAAAGATCAAGGTGCTTCTATCATATTAAATTTAGAAGACAAGACCATTGAGAAAAATGTACTTGATGCTAACTTAACATATGATCAATCATTTGACTACTTTTACAAAGCCTACAAACAGTACATGGATCCTGTGCTCAAAGCACTTGATCAAGCCTCATCATAAATTTTAAGTGCTTCAGACACTGCTTTGTGTCTAACAATATCTTCACCCATCAGTTGAACATTGCATATATGACGTGCATGACTTCTCCACAACTTGTGTAGAAAATCTGCCATGCCATTGTCTTTGCCACGATCAGTTTGATCAAGGTCGCCTGTAATTACAAGCTTAGATCCTTCTCCTATACGAGTCAACAACATTTTGAATTGATTGATGGTAGTATTTTGCATTTCATCTGCAATGATGTAAGCATTTTCAAATGTTCTTCCACGCATGAATGCCAATGGAGCGATTTCAATCTGTTCTTCACGTATCATCTTTTGCACTCTGTTGATGGTGTAGTTTTTGTGAAATATATCAACCAATGGTCGAGTCCATGGTTCCATCTTACGTTGCAGTGATCCGGGCAAAAAACCAATTTCTTCATCAGCACCCACAACAGGTCTGGTAATAACTATCTTTTCTATCTTTTGCAACTTCATTTGATCGATGCCATTTTGGGTGGCCAAAAGCGTTTTTCCGCACCCTGCAGGGCCATGTGCAATGACAATTGACTTTTTATCGTCTTTGAGCATGTTCCAATACTTGTGCTGGTTTGCTGATCTTGGTCTTACTTCGTAGCGTGAAAAATCGTCACGAAGGTCGTCAAAGGATAAGACAGTTTTGTGTTTCATTATGTTCTCCGATTGTTTGTGTCTATGCGAATGCATACAAAAATATTTAGATTACACAATTACCATTATATGTGTGCTTATAATAGAATTCCTGTGTACAAAATTTCAAACGATAAATATCTTTTACTATGATCGATACCTTAGATGTAATCCGTAATATAAAGAACATATATGCATCAGATAATGTGATCAACTCACTGGTCAACATGGAAAAAGTAATGGATGATGTAAACGTATATTCATATCAAAATTGGAAATTAGGTGAACTAGTAGACGGACCACATCAAACCAAATATGATGTAACAGCTACATTTATGTGGGACCAAAAAAAAATGCCTGATCCAGATGCAGGCAAAAGACTTACTAATCTAGGTGCAAGAGTTGAGTACAAAAAAGACATCAAACTCACACCGAGAAAAATTAAATCATATGATGATTTCCGTCCAGGCACACGCAAAGCAAAATTAGAAGAACAGCCAGTGTGGTTGGTAAAAATTACAATTCCAAAAACTGTTATAGAAGACTTCAACATGGAAACAAAACAAACGCCAACTGTCACTGGAATGGCAGTTGACCAATCTCCACAGGATGCATCAGAACTATGAAATCAATCAACCATTTAGAAATGCAAAACTACATCAGTGAGATCATTGCAATCGACAGTTTCCAAGCAAAACTTGGCAATGACGAAGATGTCTGTGTGCTAAAGTTTCAATCCAACAACAAATCAGTTGCAGAAGACTTGGTGAGTTTTATCGAAACAGGATGCAATTTTATTCTTGATGCAGACATGTCGCCTGCAAAAAATAATCAAGGCCTTTACAATGTGTTTGTTGAAATTGAAAGAGATGAAAATTTACCAAAAAAAATTATCGAAGTGATCAGAGATATAGAGCAAGTGTCAGGCATGTTGCCATGGCAGTTTTCTTTCCACAAAAGTGAAAGTCTGCATCAATTGAATGATGAAAATTTAAACAACATTGTGCCAACATCGCCATCACAGTATCAATTTTTAACTGATGATAAAGTTGAAGAAGACATCAAAGAATTTTTTGAGTCAGCATCATTGGTTTCAAAACGAATTAAAGGCAAAAAATTAACTTTAAAAAAATCATTTACCAGTCATGAAATGGTCATAGAGTCTTTTAACAAAGATGTCAAAGGCACTTACATGATAGACAGAGAATCAAGCGAACAAGCCTCTTATCTAAATCATTGGTTGGGTGGCGGATACTCAGTTGTCAAAGTTGACGATCTTTTCAAAATAACTAAAGGCACAAAGTCTATAGTTGCAAAAATAAAGGAGTTTTAAATGGCATCAGAAAATTGGATCAAATCATTAGAAGCAATACTACACCATGAAGGTGGATATGTAAATCACCCCAAAGACCCAGGTGGTGAAACAAACCTTGGTGTGACCAAAAGAGTGTACGAAGACTTTGGTGGAACCAAAGATATGAAGGATTTAACACGTGAAGATGTTGAACCAATCTACAAAAAGAATTATTGGGACAGAGTCAAAGGCGATCATCTACCTGCAGGTTTAGATCTATGTGTGTTTGACTTTGGTGTCAATGCAGGCACAGGCAGAGCTGCCAAATATCTACAAACATTGATCGGCACAGTGGCAGATGGTGGTATTGGTCCCAACACACTTAGAACTCTTGATGCGTATGTAAGTAAACATGGTGTTAAATCAACCATTGAAAACTATCAAGCAGAAAGACAAAAATTTTACGAAGGTCTGGACACATTTGCAACATTTGGTAGAGGATGGACTCGCAGAGTTGAAGAAACTACTGAAATGGCTCTTGCAATGACAAAGTAATGTTTTCAACATTCAAACTTGTGATGGTAGGCATCTTGGTCAGTTCGCTGGCAGGCGCAGGCCTATACGTGATGAAACTGCGTTCAGACAATGCTATTCTCAAAGCCAACCAAATCAAATTAGAAGAAGCAGTTGCATCACAGCAAGAAGTGATTGCACAACAAAAAGCAGACTTTGAAACCATCATGGCTGCCAATGCAAAACTACAAGAAACTCGTGATATTCTCAAACAAGAACTACAAAATTTAGATGACAAGTTCAACAAAACAAATGCATCAGGCAAAAAACGTGACATAGGCGATCTTGCTGTTAACAGACCTGAATCAGTTGAACGAGTAATTAACCGTGCTTCAGACAATGCTCTACGCTGTGTAGAAGTTGCCATGGGTGCAGAACTAACAGAAAAGGAGATAAATGCTACTAAACCAAGTGAAATCAATTCTGAATGTCCTTCTTTGGTCAATCCCAATTATGTTCCTGCTGAGTAGTTGCAGTTCAGTACAAGAAATTGAGATTTTCAAAAAAGAAGTGCCCAGAGCACCATTAAATCTTCCTGATCCTGAAACACCTCGTGTTGAAGACCTCGATTGGATCATTATTACATCTGAAAATGCTGAAGAAGTATTTGCCAAACTCAAAGAGCAGAACATAGATCCTGTGCTGTTTGGACTCACAGACGATGACTATGAAACACTAGCAGTAAATTTTGCACAGATCCGTGCCTACATGATCAAACAAAAACTTACACTTGATCAATATCGAGAATACTACGAACAAGAGCAAATCAAGTAATGAATGTTTTTATATTGTTCCAACCAGGATGTGGTGGCAATCATTTAGCTGATTTAATTGCAACAGATCCACAATTCAACTTCAGATTACACAAAGACACTTATATCAACATGCATAAACAAGAAGATCCTATAACTCACGTGAAGAGTAGGTACATTCCCGGACAAACACTTGAATGTGGTTACAACTTAAATCATAAAAATGTTTTGCCATTCCATCTAGGCATTTATATCCAATGGCGAGAAGGCTATGGAGGTGAACTTTGTAAAAAGAAACCATTGCAAATAGTGTCTATAAAAAATGACATTAGTTTCAATAAAAGACATATTTTTCCTAGAATGCTTACATATACAGACGAATATCTTTATGGTGAACAATGTGAAATTTATAAAAAACAAAATTTGCGAACTTTTTTGTCTGATAGAACAATTTACGATGTGCCTCTCAGTGAATTCATGTCTGCAGACATTAAAAATTTTATGAAACAATATTTTCCACAATTCCATTGTGATCTAGATCTGTGCGAATGGGCACACACCCTTTGGAGAAAAAGTTTAAAATTAAATTAAGAAATTAAAGGTAAGTAATGTTATGTGGGAAATGATAGAAAGAATGGCTTCTGACAGACTGTGGATTTACACAGCATTAGTTGGGTCATTGTTTGGACTCGCTTTTTCAACTTATTTCAAATCAACTCGTTTAGGTTTATGGTTATACGCAAAGTTTGACACAGCAGTGGATTATCTTGTTGAGCGTTGGGGATGGACATGGCTTCAACAGCCTGAAGATGCTTGGCGTAAGAAATATCCATATGTAACCAAAAAGATAGACGAACTCGAGCGTAGATTAGAAAAATTGGAGAAATAATGTTCTCAAAAAAATGCAAAGCACATCTTAAAGAAAACGGCATGACAGGCTTAGAACATTTAAAGTTTGCATGGAAGTTGGCATGGATATGCAAAAAGACAGCAATTGGTTTAGTGATACACGGTGTGGCACCAAGACTGTGTCAAAATGTCGCTACTAAAAATCTTGCACGAATGAACAAAATGATGGAGGACTAATATGTTAGGCTGGATCAAAAACAAAATCAAACAACGTGACTCAATACATGGAGCAGGAATCATTCTTGCTTGTCTATTAATCATTGCATTTGGCTCAATGGCCAAGATACTTGCGTATGTTGGCATTGCTTATGGCTTGTGGCAAATCCTTAAAAAAGATTAAATAGATACATGCGTATAGAAGACGACACTCCAACAGCACCGCCAGTTACAGAAGACAAAATTGTAACACCAGCAGACGGCGGCACAGCATCAAAAAAAGTTCAAGTTGAATTAGAAGTGGACACATCCGTCAAAGACTTGGGTCCAAATCCATATGCAAAACTAATCCATCTTGCTCGTGCTGTAGACTCATGGAGAATATTTCCAAGAGTATTCATTACCACATATATCATTTTACTATACAAATGTGTGATATGGTATATGGAATTGGATGCACCAACCTTAGAACAGTCAGGACTTATCTCAATTGTGGTAGGTGCTGGTGCGGCATGGTTTGGTTTATACACAGGCTCATCAAAAAAACACGACAAGTAGCACTTGTCATTTGACAAATCCACATTATATAATATACTATGGACATGGATCCTTACACGGTATTAGGCGTTGACCAATCAGCATCTGATCAAGACATCAAATCAGCCTTTAGAAAACTTGCTGTAAAATACCATCCTGACCGTGGTGGTGACGAAAACAAATTCAAAGAAATCAACGAAGCATATGACAAGATAAAAACTGCGGAAAAACGTCAACAGTTTGAAGCATCCAAAAGATTTGGTGGAGATGGTTTCAATTTCAACTTTGCACAAGGCGACCCTTTTGACATGCAGGACATGTTTGCACAATTTTTTGGCGATGGCTTTAGACAACAGAGAAGATATCAAAGAAGACCACAAAACCGAAACATCCAAGTAAGTTTGGAAATTACATTAGAGGATTCATATCATGGTGCAAAAAAACTGTTCAACCTTGATCAATTGCCAAAGAAAATTTCAGTGGATATACCTCGAGGCATAGACTCAGGACAAACCATTAGATACAAAGGATTGGGCAGTAACACAGTGCAAGGAGCACCTCCAGGCGATTTATTGATCAAAGTGTATGTGATGCCACACAAAAAGTTTAAACGCAGTAAATTAGATCTACACATTGAAGCAACTGTGAGTTGCTATGATGCAATACTTGGCACAAAAGTAATCATTGAACACATTGATGGTTCCAAAATCACAGTCAAAGTGCCTGCAGGCACACAACCAGGCACAACCATGCGTATACCAGAACATGGAATGACCAATGCTTCTAATCAAGTTGGTCATTTGTATGTGCATATCAATGTGAGTATACCAACCAATCTAACAGAAAAGGACAAAAATGACATCAGAAGAATCGCAGAAACCTATTCTTAAGATCAATTTAGAAGGACATCCTGTTCTTCTTCAAAAGATTGAACCAACAGATACAACACAAGATTTAGAATGGGACAAAATTGCAGACCTCATGCACCGCACCATGCAACAAGCAAATGGTTTGGGTTTGGCAGCCAACCAAGTTTCTGTGGGCATCAGAATGTTTACCATGTGGGGCAACAAAACATTTATTAATCCAACCATCATAGAACGTTCACAAGAAACACAACTGCGTGAAGAAGGCTGTCTGTCATTTCCAAACTTGTTTTTGAAAATACCAAGATCACAGTCAGTCACAGTGGAATATCTCAACGAAAAATTAGAAAAATCAGTTGACAGATTTGAAGACCTATGGGCACAATGTATACAACATGAAATTGAACATCTTGACGGAGTGCTGTTTATAGATCACGTCAGCAAAATGAAATTAGAAATGGCAAGGAAAAAACAAAGGAAAGCAAATGATACAAGCAGACGATAGACTCAAAGCAATTTTTGATGAAGCATTAAAACTTGCAAGATCTTACAAGCATGAATATATTACTTTAGAACATCTTTTGAATGTGCTGTTGGCACAACCAGAAATACATGACATGTTGCAAGAAAGCAAAGATGTTGAGTATGAACAATTGGTAGCAGATGTAAACCAATTTGTTGAAAAAAATCTCAACGAAATCAAAGTCAAAGATGATGTGTTCCCAAAAAGAACACAAGCCACAGAAAGATGTGTGAACCGAGCATTCACACAAGCAATATTTTCAGGCAATGATGCTGTGAGTTGTTTTCACCTATTGAATTCGATGTTTTCTGAATCAAACTCGCATGCATGTTATTTTCTCAAAAAGAATGGAGTCAGTAAAAAACTGATTGTTGATTATTCTGTTGAGAATGACACAGATACCTCTGAAGCAAAAATAAGCTCAAAACAAGCATCAAAGATTCTTAAACAATACACAGTCAATTTAAATGAACAAGCAAAAAAACAAAAAACATTCACTTGTATTGGTAGACAAGATGTTGTGGATGAAATCACACTAGTGTTAGGCAGAAAAATTAAAAACAACGTGATCATGATCGGTGATCCAGGTGTTGGAAAAACTGCCATTGCAGAAGGACTGGCACACATGATTGTGAACAACCAAGTGCCTGATGTGTTAAAAGATCACACAATATATTCTGTTGATGTGGGATCATTGATTGCAGGTTCCAAATACAGAGGTGATTTTGAAGAACGTTTAAAAGTGTTGCTTAGTGTATTAGAGAAATCAAACAATGCCATCATGTTTATTGACGAAGCACACATGATGCATGGAGCAGGTGCTGGCGGCCAAGGCGGAGTAGATCTAGCAAATCTTTTGAAACCTTCACTAGCAAGAGGGGACTTAAAAGTCATTGCATCAACCACTTGGGAAGAATACAGAAAACATTTTGAAAAAGATCGTGCTCTTATGCGTAGATTTGCCAAAGTCAACATCGAGGAACCTAGCATCGAACATGCCAAACAAATCATGCATGGATTGAAGACACAGTTTGAAGATTATCACAAAGTAAACATTACAGAATCTGCTGTAGAAGCCTCAGTAGATTATTCTGTAAAATACATTACAGACAGACAACTGCCTGATAAATCAATCGATGTGTTAGATAGAGCATGTGCAAAAGCAAAAATATTTGATGCATTTAAAGATGTTGAAACCAAGGACGTACAAGAACAAGTTTCAAAAATATCAGGAGTCAAATTCGAATCCATCGTACAAACCAAAACAGAATCACTAGAAAATTTAGGGACTAATATCAAAACTGAAGTATTTGGTCAAGACCAAGTAATAGACAAGTTGGTTGATACAGTGCTGATCGCACAAGCAGGACTTAAACAAGAAAACAAACCAATTGGATCATTCTTATGTGTTGGGCCAACAGGTTGTGGTAAAACAGAAACAGCAAGGAAATTAGCAGACGGAATGAATATTCCACTGCTAAAGTTTGATATGTCTGAATATCAAGAAAAACATGCGGTAGCAAAATTAATTGGTGCACCGCCAGGCTATGTTGGTTATGATGATGGCCAAACAGGATCCGGACAACTCATCAATGAATTAGAAAAACATCCAAATGCTGTAATTTTATTCGATGAAGTTGAAAAAGCACACAAAGATGTTATGACAATATTACTGCAAGCCATGGACGATGCTGTGATTACTGCGTCTAATGGTAAAAAAGTTAAACTTAACAATTCTATCATACTAATGACATCCAATCTTGGAGCAGAAGACATGCAGGCCAACACACTTGGATTTATGGAAAATTCAACGCATGACGGAGAAGTTGATATCAAAAATTTCTTCTCACCTGAATTTAGAAATAGATTGGATGCTGTGCTCAAGTTCAATGCACTGCAAAAAGAAACCATGGTCAGTATTGTTGACAAGTTTATTGGACAACTTGAAACACAAATATCCGACAAAGGCATTGCTTTGAGATTAGATGAAACAGCAAAACAACAATTGATAGAAGAAGGATTTGATTCCAAAATGGGAGCAAGACCTTTGCAACGAGTTATCAACACAAGATTAAAATTGCCACTGTCTAAGAGAATACTTTTCGAAGGATTATCAGATACAGCTCTTACCATAAGTTATGACCAAGAACAAGACGAGTACATCATAGGAGTATAAATGAAAAACGACACAATAGAATATATGATCGAACAGAAATTTTGCAAGAAAAATTCACTGATCAGAGCAACCATTCAATCCCAAGGTATAGGCGGCATGCCAGTGATTTTAGACAAAGACATTTTGTATGAAGACTGTGCAAAAGGACCCAAAGGCAACATCTATATCAAAGGGTGCGATCCTGAAAATCTACGTGAGTACATAGTGGCCAGTTCAAAAGTACATCAGATCAATGGTATGGATCAATCCACTATTGAACGTTTGTTCCCTGAAATGCAACAATAAATACATCACATGCCCACAGTATCAGTCACAGTTCAGTCACAAGTAAATGCAGATGATTCCACAGCATCTACTATTTCTGACAAAGTAAAAGCAGATGGATACTATGGCAATGCAGACGGACTGCACACTGTTGCATACATCTGTTCAAATGACTTTGTTGGCACAGTTAAAATGCAAGGATCTCTTGCTACAGAACCCACAACAAGCGATTGGTTTGATATTGACGATACGTCTGTAGGTGATGGTTCATCAGTTGTAGCAACCACTTACAAAAACTTCACTGGAAACTTTGTTTGGGTTAGATCTGTTGTCACTGTAGAAACTGGCTCTGTAACCAAAATCCAACTTAACTATTAGACCACCCAATAACTACTTGCATGAGTTTTATATCAGGCAAAGTGTGGGGTACTACCGAACTTGTTGAACGCAATGGTGTTCTTGAGTTTCACAGAATCGTTACCAAAGCAGGTGGCGTGTGTTCGAAACATTTACATGAATACAAATGGAATGGATTCTTTGTAGAGTCAGGATCGTTGCTGATCAGAGTGTGGCAAAAAGACTATGATCTCTGCGACGAAACTGTGTTGAAAGCAGGAGACTACACCAAAGTAAAACCAGGACTTCTACACCAATTTGAATGTTTAGAAGATGCTGTGGCATACGAATTGTACTGGGCAGAATTTCCTGAAAAAGACATCTGCAGAGACACTGTAGGCTTCCAAAAATAGCGACTTTTACCACATTGACAGATCACTAATCTGTAGTACAATATTAGTATGACAAGATTAGTGAGTATTCTATTGACATCACTGTTCATTGCATCCTGCGGTGGCGGTGGATCAGGACCAGTGGCAATATCTGTGCCAGACACAACCAACATATCTGTTTCAACCAATGTAGTGGCCAACTCTTTTGTGAGTGCTATTGTTGACATTGCTGAAGACAAACAAGTGGATATCGACGAAGCCTACGAAGCATTTCAATGGGTGGAAGACAATCCCAACTTTGACCCCAGTTCTTTAGCAAATGTAAACATTGTGATCGATGGTGAAACCATGACACTGGAAGAAGGTTACTATGCACTCAAAGGATTTAAGAAAAGATATTACGATGGTAAAGAATCATTGTGGTCAATGGCGGCCAATCAAGGACAGTTTGATGATGCATCTCAAGAATACATAGAACTTGAACAGATTGGTGCCTATGATGCTGAACTTACCAGTCAAGAAAAGTTAGATCTATACAAACAACAAGGACAGGATCAAAAAGTTATCACAAAGAAAACTGTAGCAATTAACAGTGTTTCTGAGTCTGTTGCTCAAGATCCTGTGATAGAAGAAACTGTGACACAACGCACAGACACTGTAACCAATGACAGTGGATCTATTACAACAAATGTGTATGATGTCACAACCACTGTGACAACTGTTACAACTGTTACAACTGTGACAAAAACTCCTGTCACAACCTATACATGGAGTGATGGGACTACCACACAAACTGAAGGCACTGCAACACAAACATCAACATCTGTAGATGAAAGCACACAAACTGTTGCAGAAACACTGGCATCAACTTCAACAGAGCATGTGATTGTGTCCAGTGACACAGTTGATTCTGTTGAACAGTCCACTGCAACCACAGAAAGAATAGAAGTCATAGAAAATGACAATGGTTCTGTCACAACAAACACATATGAAGTCACCACAGTGACAACAACCACAACACCTGTCACAACTCACACATGGTCAGATGGCACAACCACTCAAGAACAAGGCGAATCCACAGTCACCACAAGTTCATCAGAACAATTGATCAACACAGATACAACTGTGGTGTTGGTCAGCACAGAACAAGACTCTGTGATAGAAACTACAACAAGTGTAGGTGATCCAGTGATCACAGAAACTGTTTCAACACGTGAAGAAACTGTGTCAAATGCAGATGGATCCACAACAACCAACACATACACAACCACAGTTACAACAACCACAACAACAACCACAGTTACTACAACAATCACAGCAAGAACAACCAAAACATATTCAGACGGCAATGTTGTGATAGAACTTGGAGATCCTGTGATCACTACAGAGTCAACTGATGCTGTAGAAACCACATCCAACGAAGTGCTCACTGCATCTGTTACTACAGAACCACCCACAGATTATGTCACAGCAGAGTTTGAATTTTCCACAGGACTTGGACAAATTAATGCAGATGCGGCCTATGAAAGAGGTTGGACTGGTGCAGGTGTTACTGTAGGACTGATTGACACAGGCATTGACACAGAACACACAGACTTTGATCAAGACAAAGTCACCACCATTGATTTTGGCTATGGCACATATGATGATCATGGACACGGTACTCATGTGGCAGGCATCATGGCGGCATCTAAAAATGATGAAGGTGTACATGGTGTGGCCTTTGATGCCAACATTGTGTCACTCAAACTGTGTGGTTCAAACGGCAGTTGTCCAGGTTATTATTTTGATGAAGCCATGTTGGAACTGTCCAACAATGGTGTCGACATTGCTAACCTATCAGCCAACATACACACACAGACCTATGATGAAATTGTTGGTGCTGGCATATTTTACCTTGAAGGGCAACCGTCCTTTGATGGTGTTGCTGATGACACACTGCTCAATTACAAACAAGCAGTAGACAATGGCATGATCATTGTGAACTCAGCAGGCAACAGAGGCAGAGCATATCCAGACAAGCCATCACACTACGCAACTCGTGTGGATGACAACGGTGACTTGTATCTAAATGGACAATGGTTGATTGTAGGTGCTGTGGGTTCAACAAATGAAATTGCATCATGGTCAAACCGTGCAGGACATATCTGTTCAAATCTTGAATACACAGACGGCGTGGCCACAGGGTGTAATGACGAATACAGAATAAGAGACTTCTTTGTTGTAGCACCAGGTTCGGGAATATATTCAACTGCTGTCACAGGAGGTAACATGCCACTGAGTGGTACGTCTCAGGCGGCTCCTTATGTTACAGGTTCATTGGCGATTCTCAAACAAGCATGGCCACAACTTGAACCTGAACAATTAGTTGGTCTGATCACATCAACAGCACTTGATTTAGGAGAAGAAGGTGTTGATGATGTGTATGGGCATGGCTTGGTAGATTTGGATGAAGCAACCAAACCGCAAGGTGACATTGTTGCTGTGCAACCTACAGGCAACATCAGCCAAGTTAGTGGAGGTATTGCAGGGGACTCGACACTGAGTGCTTTAAATAATATTGCAGACTTGAGTTCTTTTGTTGTAATGGATTCATACAACAGAGATTACACACTGGATATGAATTCTGCTACCAATTTTGAGTTGGTAGAACGTTCCTTGATGTTTTCATATCAATCATATGAAGGTCTGCAAAACATGGGGAACCTAGCAATGAGCCATGATGGCACTGACATACAGTATGGTGATGCTATCAATGACACATTTGATTACACAATAGGTGTGATGACACAAGACCAAGCATTGTTTGGCAGTGTGTTTGAAGGATCTCTTGCAATCACAAGTTCAACCACACAATATATCGGAATTGATGCACACAAAGATTTTGATAATTGGTACTTGTTAGGTTCATTCACTAAGGGTTGGTCAACTGTTGATGCGTCAAAGAATTCATACTTGCAAGATTCAGACAACATTCAATCACAATCATACTATGTGGGTGTTGGTTCTGAATCAGTAAACACTGCTGTTGAATTCAGAGTAGGTACACAGTTGCATATTACCAACGGTGGTTTCAAATACAATGTGCCTACTCAGTATGATTGGGTATCAGACACCACAAATTTTACATCGGGTGTTGCTGATGCAACCACACAGGATATTCCTTATGTGGCAGAACTTGACTATAAACATAACTTTACAGAAAATGTATCAATAAATTCTGGTGCTAGATACACAACTACTAGACAAGATGATATTTTCAGTATACAATTAGGAGTAACATATGAATTTTAACAAGATCAAATTGCACTGCACAGACAATGACAAGATAGTTGAAGCAGAAATTGTCGAACAATCAGATACATGGATAACAGCAGTTATGAAACCAGGCGATGTGAAAGTTGTTTTAAAAAAGAAACACCCCTGGGCCGATGTGTATATTGGTCAACTACATGGCTATGAATTTGTTTATAAATTAAATACTTCTGATGTCCGATAAAACACAAATTAAAATTCACTACACGCATGATTGGATTAATCATCCTTTAAAAATTATAACTAAGTTTAATGACAGGATCATCAATGTAGACGTAAGTGGAAAAAATGAAGTCATTATCGATAAAACACTTTCTTCAGGATACAATGAATCTCAGATTGTAAGTTTGGAGATTAGTGATAAGACAGAAGCAAATACCAGAGTTGATGCAAATGGCAATATTTTGAACGACACCTTAATACACATAAAAAGCCTAATGCTTAACGAAATAGAAATGATGCCACTTATATATCATAGAGATGACTTCCAATTCTTTTATATAAACAATCAAAAAGACCAAGTATTGAAAAAATTAGTCGAAATTGGTCATAATGGAACTTGGGAATTCCATTTCAAAACCCCGATCTACGATTGGATGCTGGAATGTTTGTTTTAAGCTTTTGCTGTTAGAATAAATATTTCTATGCACAGCCAAGATCTCAAAGACGCTATTTTCATGTCAGTGTTTGATGATGAAGAAGTCTATCGCAAACACTATATTCCTACTACACAGTTGATGGTCAAAAATCCAAAAAAAGCAACAGACAGACTAAAAGAATTAGTAGACAATGTCACTATGAGATTTTGTAAAAATAACAATTTAAACTACAATAACATACCCAACGAAACCAAAGATGAATTAGCCATAGATCTTTACAATGAAATCATAGAAAATGAAATTAAACGAAGTAGATAATCCCACAGCGGCTTTTGTGTTTGGCCGATTCAATCCTCCAACCATAGGACACTACAAACTGTATAAGAAACTCAAATCAGTTTCTCCTGTGCATTTTGTCTTTGTGAGTCACACACAAGATGCAAAGAAAAATCCACTCACATGGAAACAAAAGGTATCAATGATGTCTGCACAGTTTCCTGACATGGCCGATCATGTGATTGGTGATCCCAATATCAAAACCATAATTGATGTGATGAAATTTTTAGAAACAGCAGGACACAAAGATATTGCCATGGTGGTTGGCTCTGATCGAGTCAAAGCATTCAAAGATTTGCTGGCCAAATACAACGGTGACCAATACAATTTTGATTCGATCGATGTTGTATCAGCAGGTGAAAGAGATCCTGATGCAGATTCATTGGAAGGTGTTTCAGCATCCAAGGCCCGTGAAGCGGCAGTGCAGGGAGACTTTGAGGGTTTCGCAACCATGTTTGCAGGATCTGAAGACATGAAAAAACAAATCTATGATGCTGTGCGAAAAGGCATGAACATCAAAGAAAGTTGGAAAGATGTTTATGAAACTGTTTCAAAAGAAAAACTAAACGAAGGTGCTATATTTTTATCCCCCACAGCAGTTGTTGTTGGACAAGAACATGCCAAAGCATTGTCTCTGTCTCCCGAAACACTCGAAAAAGTACAAGCCATTGCCGACAAACATGGAGCATACTCTGAAGGCAACAGAGGAGATGAGAAGTTTACCCAAGGTCAAATTGATACCTACAAAGGCAGTTGGGATGACCAAGTTGCCACAGCATTGACCAGTGAAAATGCTTATCCATTCTTATACACCATGATGGCAAATGTCAAAGAAAACAACACACTGCAAAAAATAGGAGCAAATCCTCGCACAACAATTTTTGATCATTTGCTTGCCAAACAAGCAGTTTACAGTTATTTCCCCCAAAGAAAAATTAGTGCAGACACATTGAGAAAATTTTTAGAAGCAATCAGTGAAGGCAAATATGATTTTGTCGAAATGTCTAAACAACCAGCAACTCCTGAAAATATGAAAAAATTTATCATCCAAGGAGAAAAGTTAATGTGGCCATCCAATTGGGAGTCATATCCTTACAACGCAGGCAAAACTGCAAGACAGGCCACACTCATTCGAGACAAATGGTTGGCCAATAGAAAACAAGGTGTGTATGTCGTCGGCATGGGACATTTAGAAGCAGTAAAAAAATTAACAGGAAAACCAGTTGAAGAAGAAGCTGCTGGTGTTGGTATTGTAACCAAACAGAACACCACCAAAGATGTCAACAAAAAGACATTAGGTAAAATAATGAAAGCACTGCATCTAAAATGATACTGTATGAGTTAGAAACCACGGTTAAATCGCCTATATTATATGTAGACATGGATGGTGTGTTGGCAGACTTTTACAGTCCTTTCAATCGAATGGCAGGTGTTTCATCATGGAAAGATGCACCCAAAGATGTTGTTTTAAAAGTGTTGAAAAAAATTACCAAACAGGATGATTTTTGGATTAACCTCCAAGTGTTACCAGATGTGCCGCAACTGATGTCTGCAATCAAATCACTGTTCAAAGGTGAATACAAGTTATTGAGCAAAGCAATTGTTGGTGATCCCAATGCTGTCAAACAGAAAAAACAATGGGCACAGCAACATTTAAGTCCATTGCCAAACGAAACAATCATCATGCCTGCCACAGCCAACAAAGGCAAGTATGCACAGCAACCAGACGGTACTCCAAACATCCTAATTGATGATTTTGGTTACAACATCAAAGCATGGCAATCAGCAGGCGGAATCGGCGTTCAGCACAAAACAGGTGCGGTAAATAACACAGTTACACAATTGAAAGCGGCAATTAAAAATGCGACTACACGAAATTAATTCAAACTTGCAAGAAAGCATGAGTTTTCATGCCTACAAGAAGGATCCTGAAAAAGGATATTTTCGCATGGTGACTGGCGATCAGGAACGCTACAAAGACGAAGTGTATAAAAATGACTTTGCTGGTGACCCCAAAGACTACATAAATCCAGACTATGATCCAGATCATGATTTAAATCTATCAAATGCCAATGCATACGAAGTGTTTGATGTGTTGGGTTACGATGTGTATGACGGCAGTGTGCCCATAGATGAATTTATTGCTCGTGCAACTCAGTGGTTGCAAAAAAATATTGGTAAACCTTCACAGGCACAGGAACCAGAAACAGAAAAAACTCCAGGTGGCATGACTGTAACATCAGGTGGCAAACGAGAAGGCTACTTTAATGATGTGATCATGAGAATGAACAAAATCGCACGTGATGGCAAACGCATGGGGGCCACACACGTGGGTGCTAATTGATCAATATATCACTTATTGTTTACATGATCACAGCAATCATGGTAGGTCCTGGTGGTGAAAAAATACATCCACGCTATGAACGATTGGTGTTTGACACACTGGATCAGTGTCAATTTGCCATGCAGAATGAAAATCTCAAAATGCTAATGGCCACTACTGTGGAACTGGCCTACCCAGGGTATCTGTTGGAGCAGATAGGCTGTGGTGCTTGGAACATGGAATCACAACTCAACTTATCACAAGAGAATTCACAACCACTCGTTTACTATTAAATACACACATGCGATTACAAGAGTTCGCCAAAATGGGTTATAGCACATCAACTTTGCGATATCCATATCGTGTAAAGACCAAAAATGGCAAGGTTATACTGGTGCGTGATCCCAGCAAAGGACTGAAAAAGTGAGATTAGAAGAATTCAACATCACAGAAGCACAATCAAACAAACTTGTGCATGGCACAACCAGAGGTGTTTTTAATGAAATTTTATTAGCATTGGCTGTTGGTGCTAAATTTTTCCGTGGTCAAGCACCTGTTGAACAAAAACATGTTGAAAAACTCATGGCACAGTTAAGGAAAAGTCCAAACAGAAGAATTACAGGCAGAAATCCTGAAGGCGACCCAATAGAGATCGTCATAGGTGACACAGGCGAAACACTTGGCAAAGACATACAAGAGCCTGAAAATTTACAGAGAATGGCTGGGCAACTCAAAGGAGACATCATGTTTGCCAACTCAGACGAAGTTTCTGTAAAATTAGCAAAAAAATATGCCACCAATGGCAAACCAGACAAGGTTGTGGTCAAACAAATGGGTGGAGAAAGATCAAAGACAGACGTTGCACTAATATATGTTCAGCCAGACGGTTCAGAAAAACGACTGCATGGCATCAGTGCAAAAACATACAGTCCAAGATTAGACAACAAAGATGTCAACACATTAGCCACAGCCAAACAGTATTTCAATAACCTTGGTGTAAATCTTGATGTAACAAAATATAAAGAATTTGATAGAACTAAAAGTGCAACCAAAGAATTTTCTTCCATGTTCAAACAAGCCGAATCTCAATTGAAAACACAATTGGCAGGCGATAATGATTCCCAAGAAAGAGTATTTGTGAACAACATGATCGATTTTGTAAAATCAGCCATGACTGGCGGAGATGAATTGATACTGGTTGATGTAGAAGATGGTGCTTTCAGTACTCTCAAATTCGACTTATTGTTGAAAAACTTGCAGAATGTTGATTTAGATGTCACCCTTAAAAAACAAACTGCTACATCACAACAGCCAGAACTCTATGTGTATGACAAAAATCTCGGTGTTAAACAAGGACTGCTAATGGTTGTTAGATACAACATGATTGCACCAAAATCTCATCGACCTGGTAGGCATAGATTGTTCATAGAAGGCGGTTCTTTGTTCAAAAACCTTGCTACATACATGAAAAAACAAGCATCAGACCAAGATTAAACATATACATTCAAAATAAATACACTTATGTCAATAGATAAGCAATCAGTTGATTTCATGAAGCAGGCTCTGAGTGCGATTAACTTAGTGGAAGAGCCAGTATCATACGAGCAATATTTAGAAGGCAAAGGACTTTGCCCACACTGTGGTTGCGAAATTGGCTCACCAAAGCCAGGTTGCGATTGCAAACATGATCATGACATGCCAGAAGATTCAGAATTTGACATGGACATGCGAGCAGAACCAGATCATCCAGATCACGAAGTCAACATGGCCAGATCAGATCTCTACAAAACAATGGGTTATGCCAGAGACATCTACAAAATGTTAGAACGAGTTTCAGAAGAAGAAGGCATTGAAGGATGGGTAGCATCTAAGATGACCAAAGCAGCTGATTATCTGTCATCGGTCAAACACTACATTGAGCATGAAATTGCTCGTGCTGACATGAGTGGCGAATCAATTGAAGAAAAAGCAGTTTCAAAATCACAACAACAGGCAGCCGGCGCGGCACTGGCAGCTAAACGAGGTGATGCACCAAAGTCATCACTGCAAGGTGCTTCCAAAGAAATGATGAAAATGAGCACAAAAGAATTAGAAAAGTTTGCGGGCACCAAACACAAAGGTTTACCCAAAAAGAAAGAGTCAATAGGAGAATCAACAATGACTGACACAAACAAGAAAAAGCTGAGTGAGGGCATCAGCATCCAAACAGACACATTGGAAGATCAAATTGCTCTTATGGCTATACTTAAAAATGCTGGACTTGATCCACAGCAGATGAACATCCAACAGCAACCCTCAATGGATGCTCCTGCACCGGACATGGCTCCAGATGCACCTGCACCAGACATGCCAGGTGATGAGCCAGAACAAGAAGCATTTGACAATCAACCAGATGAAAAGTTTTTAGACAAAGATGACTTTGAATTGAAAAGAAACAAAGTTCCCAACAAAGACATGGGTCCTGCTTCTGCAACACATGGAGATAATCCATTCACTGAAGGTAAAGTCAAAGGCATGATGATGGACATGGAAGATGACGCAGCTGACATGTCAAAAGAAGAATTCATCAAAGCACACGGTGAAAAGTATGCTTACATTTGGGATAGAGTTCAAGGACAAATGAAAGGCGATCCTCAGTATGATGAAAGTGTTGAAGAAGCCAAATCAAAGCCAGACTATTTGGACTTTGACAAAGATGGCGACAAAAAAGAGCCTATGAAGAAAGCACTCAAAGACAAAGCAAAGAAAGAAAGTGCACCTTCAGACACAGATTCATTAATTGCCGAGTTAAACAAACAGTATGAATTGATGCTGATTGGTGGCAAACAAGCACAGTTAGGATTAACTGCATCAGCAAGAGTAATTGCAGACGAAGTCATGTATGATGGTTCACGTTTTGTGGTAGCAGAAGTTGTTGACAAAGGCGAAGAAGGTTTAGTAGCAGAAGACGGTTCATGGGAAGGTGAAACAACTCCATACAGAGTTGCTTATCACATTGTGGACGACGAGATTGTTGGTCAAGTGGGTGCTGGTGAAGTTCCATATCTATCAAGAGATGGCAATGGTGCATTTCCAGTCAAACACAAGTTGAACAATTTAGATCTCAATGAATCTAACTTCTTTGCAGACTATGTTTCTGCTGTGGACAAGATCAAAGCCATGTATGAAGACTTAGGTAACAAAATGTTTGGAGAAGTAACTGCCACATTTGGTGGTTGTGAAATGATTAGAAATGACTAACAAATACGCAGACACACTCAAAGACATCACCAACAAGTTGGATCTCATTGATCTCACAGCATCACCAGAACGTTCAGGACAACTGTATAAAGCATTAGATGACATTGCGGCAGAGGCTGAAAAGTTGGGCGAAGCAGATGCGAAGAAAATACTTGCTATCAAATCAAACATTCAAGAATCTCTCAAAACACTCGGTGCTGACATAGATAGTGCAGACGACTCCTTTGAATACGAAGGAAACAAATACTACATCACAATATCAAAAGCAGGAGAATAAGATGAGCGATTTAGACAAAGTGTTAGACCAGTTGGTAGCTGGTGACGAAGACAAAGCCAAAGAAACATTTCACAACATGGTTGTTAGCCAATCCAAAGCAGAATGGGACAAACTGCAACCACAAGATGCACCTCAAGACGCACCAGTGCAAGAAGCAGTCAACAGGTCAGCACTACTGGCGTGGTATGACAAATACAGCAAGTATACAGGCAACAATGGAGATCCGTTACCACGAGGAATGTTTTTAGGCTGGACAGACACAGGCATTTTAACAGATGGTGTAGAAGCCAACGAATTTGCAAAAGCAGTCGACGCCTTGGGCGGCGACAGAGACGAAGCTGAAGAAAAGTTAATGTCTGATACAGAAACATTTGAAAAAATGTTGCCCATCACAGATGCTATGCAGAAAGAGTTTATCAAAATAATGGGCGATCTTGACGAAGACACTTGCAGAAAAGCAGTAGAGATCTTAGGTGATGACACCGTGGGATTTGCCTTAGAATAATGAAACTCCACGAACTCTACACAGTTGAACTGTTGGAGAAGTGGAGCAACAAATACAAAAAATCAATCAATTGTTCTAACCCCAAAGGGTTTTCACAGCGAGCTCACTGTGCTGGCAGACGCAAACGCTCTGCCAAGTAAATACTACAATGACACTGGAAGAACTGCGTAAACTTGCTGGCATTGATGCATACACCACACCCAAGGAAAACATTTCCATCACTGGCACAGAAAAAGCTCGTATGCAACGCAAACACAACATCAAACCTGGCACAGAAGAATGGTTCAAACTGTGGTTCTCTCGTCCCTACATGACTGGTGCAGGATTCAGAGGCAGGAAAAAACGATGAAACTGCTGGAATTGTTTGAAGCAAAAACACCACAAGAACAGTGGGAAGCCAGTATGGTAAAAAAG
>Ga0255751_10001126_pt1 | contig 25332 bp, 13 predicted proteins | sample 071ome_20_FD_179951 | JGI IMG/M metagenome (GOLD analysis project Ga0255751, IMG submission 179951) | Coastal salt marsh microbial communities from the Groves Creek Marsh, Skidaway Island, Georgia - 071412BT metaG (version 2) | ecosystem: Environmental > Aquatic > Marine > Intertidal zone >... | reverse complement strand
CACCATCAGGACTCCAATATGCCAGCAAGAAGCTCTCGGCGGCTTGGCAGAACTTTATGAAAATCTTTCAAGTGTATCAAAACTCTGCTTTGCTTTACGACACCATTTTTGACACAGAGGCACATTTGGGAGTGGGTGGCTTGGTCATAAGATACGACCAAATGATCTATCGAGGGATGATTGAAAGTTTTGAGTTCTCGTATGGAGATGAAACACCCAATATGCTGACTTTCGATATTTCGTTCATTGTTTCTCAAATGGAGGATGTTTCGGATGATTCAGGTATAGTGGCACCACTATACAATCCAAATGGGGAGGATTTCTTTCTATGAGCATACATAAAAGACCATTTGCAGGGACTTGGACAAAGACCGTACAGAACAAGGAAATCAGACGACTTGTTCCTGATATGATCGTAAAGTTCAATGGAGAAACCTCGTACCCCTCTTGTGCGGGTTGTTCAGGAAACATTGACCTACAAGATTTAATCACAAGTGTGACCGTTTCTAACTCTACGGACACATCGCCCGCCAATGTATCTATTTCTATGTCGATACCAACAAACAGATACGCGTGCCTCTTTCGAGATAACAAATTCGTTCTCCATCCCGGAATAGAAGTCCATATCTATATGAGAGGCTTTTTCTCAACACAAGAACTTGTGAAAGCACAAGGCGACACCTCTGAAAGCGACATTCCAATGAAACCCTATTATCAAGTCTTTCATGGTGTGGTGACAGAAACCTCTTTCTCGTTTGGAGGGGGATTCTACGAATGTTCAATGAGTGCCGCTGACCTCTTTCATTTTTGGCAATATCAGAACATCAATACCAACCCATCGGCTCTTGGTTCAAAGGTTTCGGGTGACCGAACGAGAATGAACTTTGTGGGAGGGAAACATGTTCGTCAAAATGCTTACAGCGTTATCTTTGATTTGTACTCAAGCAAGCATGGGGATGCGGGTGCTCAAGATTTCGTCTTGGGTGATTTCACAAACATTGGTATCAAGTCCGATCTCTACCAAGACAGCTTTTGGGATGTGACAGGGTGGTATTGGGCGAAACGCTTCCAACAACCAATGTCCAAGTTGAAAATGTATGGGGCAGATGGTCGTCAATTTACGACATTAGAACAACTCGCGGTCGCTGATCCCGCCCTTGTGAAAGATGAGGGTTTGGCGAAGAACGCGAGTTCTTGGTTGAGTCTTGGAGAGGGCAAGGGGGATTCTAAATTTAGGATATCTAAGTTGCTCGGTGTTCTTCGAGCCGCAAATCCAAATTATGCCTTTCCCACATCCTCTTTGTTCTATGTCCAACAATCGGCTTTCGCTCTCTACAAAGATGGTTCTTATCAAGGAGATCAAGGTTTGGGGGGTGATAATATTGCAGCTCAAACAGCCTTTGCACAAGAGCTGAGCTCAATGGGGCAAGTGAATATCTTTGAGGCACAGGTCACAACCAAGATGGACATCGCAAGTACGGTTTGCACAGAGAGTGGTTTTGAGTTCTACATTGATATGAATGGCGACTATGTATTCAAGCCCCCTCTCTACAACCTTGATACGAGCGACAGTAGGGTTTATACCATCAAGGCGATAGACATCATTTCTTTCGACAATACAGAAAGCGAACCCACCGCGACCGTAATGAAAGGAACAGGGGGCTACTTTGCCAATTGGGGTTCATTACTTGGTTCGGAGTACGAGAATCGAGGAATGTATGTTGATTGGAAATTGGTTGCCAAATATGGTTGGAGAGAGGCAGATTTCTCTACCACTTTCTTCACTGATCCAAAGAGTATCTATTACGCTTGCATCAACAGACTCTATCTTGAAAATAAAGAGGTTCAATCGGGGAGTGTTTCTATTCCTCTCCGACCTGAAATGAAATTGGGTTTCCCTGTGTATATCGAACCCTTTGATTGTTTCTATTATGTGAATAGCATCTCTCACTCTTTCTCTTTCGGTGGGGAATGTACTACCGATTTGGGTTTGATAGCAAAGCGAGCCAAGTTTTTCCCACCTATGGTAGTGAAAGACGACCAAATACCAACTCTCAATGACATAGACCTAGAGAATATCTACCGAGCTTCTCGTCCTCTCTACACAAGAAACAACGAAGGGTTGCCTAAGTTAATGGGCTTACCAAATGTCGTAATGGCACTTGATGTTCATCTCTTGAATCCTCTATGGGTTGCTTCAGGGGAAATCACCGCAGAGGTGATGGGTTCTGCTTTGAATCTCAAAGGGAGTTCAGCAGGGGGTAACAAGAACCAAGAACAAACGCGTGTTTTTCTTCAAGCCTTAGCAGAGGAGGGTTTGATCTCTCTAGGACAAAGTAGTACAGATGGTTTCACAGACACAGTTTTCTTTTACGATCAAAGTGGAATCCCAAGTGAGTCTTTGACTTTCTCACAAGTGGAGGAGATTTTTGCGATTCTTTTTGTGGCAACAGAGAGAGCGAGAGAAACAACAAGTTCTTGGAATCGTGGGGAAACCAGCTCTTATATGCAATTGTACAAAGATAGTCCTGAGTTGTTCTCGAACAATTTGAGCGGCAGCAATATGGTAGATCAAGACTTGTTTTACAAAGATGAAGAACATATCCGAGATGACCTACAGGTGGTTCAAGCAAAGTTTAATCAACGAAATAACTTTTTGGGCAAGAGTGTTTTCACTTTATTCCTTGCGACTCTCGACAGATATCGAGAAACAAAGTTGAACACCCCTTTCGGGAAAGACCGAACGCCCATACAGAATTACCTATCTGCGATGAGCTTCATGAAAAGTTCATTCAGACCTGACGATATGCAACCCGGAGCATATCGCTACTACACCGATGCGATTCCAAAGACACACCCAAACTATGCGATGTTTCAAGGTCAATCCCAAGTGTATGAATCAAGGGTGTATATAGATGGCAAGATTGAGGTCACAAACACACTCCTTGCACCACAAAAATTGAAAACGCCACTAGCAACAACAAAGGTTCTCCCAAATGGGGATGGCACTCTCCGAATTAGTGTTCCGAACAGAGATCCCAAAACAAATGGGAACGATCCTATCTATCTAACGGAATATGGCATCAAGGTTCTTGTGCCAAGAGGCACAACGGATGCCGACAAGTTTCCTCCGATTGAAGGTTCAAGTGAATATTACAAGGCAATTCCGACATCACAAATAAGAACAATTATGTTTGCTATCCCACGAGCGGGGCGCGGACAGCATTTCTTGAAATATGAATTCAAAAGTCTTTCTATTCTCGCAACAGCGGAGAGCCGATGGGATAAATTTAGAGAGATTTTTTGGGGTAGGGACCTTACATCTTTTCAACATGGTGGCTTGGAGTTTAAGGGGGTTGTTGAGAGAACAAAAATCTTTTTGACAAAGATAGTTCAAGTCTTTGGGGAATATATCCCCGAAAAGGAACAAGGTACTTGGCAACAAGAGTTAGATGGAATCCTTGCAAAGACCTATACGGGGGCGTACGCCACAAGACGCGGGAGATTTGAGCCTGACTATACAGGAGAAACAACCAACACTCCAATTCCTATTGTACAAGTGCCTTTTGATGCAGGCTATTTGTTGGACGGGGGGTTTTCTGACATAGAGAGTATCGCCATAGGGGAAAGAATCATTATGGCGACCTTTGATCAAATGTTGGATTTCATTAAGACAAAGTTTGAGTTTGTGTCTAAGGCGATTGACAAAGAAATGCTAGATGGGTTCAAAACAGACTTGAGGACAAGACTCGTAGATCCCAATGTTTCTTTTGAGGATATTCAAGAAGATTTTCGTGCGACAAGGAAAGCACTTGTCACCTCTATGTATGACTTTTGGATAAGTTATTTTCAAACAGCGAATTTCTCCTCCATATTTGGCTATGGCAAAGATGAATCCTACGACAAAGCCGCAAAATCAATATTGTACAACTACGACAACAGCTCGGTCGATATGGCTATCCCCCAAAAGCAAGAAATAGAAAACCTAGACAATGCGGGGGAATGGTATTACTCCCCTGTTCTTCCTGTGTCGGATAACAAGGGTTTTGAACATTTTGGAACATACGCCTATGGGCGAGATTTCAATCTTCGTTCTTTCTCTCAAGTTCTCGCCACCACTCCTGATTATTGGGCAAACTTGAATCCCGAACAGATGTTTGATTTCGTATATGCTCTCGCAGAGGCACAAGATCCCGAAACGGCTATTTCGGATATATTCCTTGCAAACAGCAATATTTCTCAAGAGGCTCAGGTTTCAGGGAATACAAGATTAGGTCTTGCAGAGGTTTTGGCACAGAGTATCACCGATAATCCCTCCACTGTCGCAACAATGGATGGTGGGATACCTCAAGAATTAAAAGAGGCTTTGGACAATGGCACTCTTACGGGAGAAAAGATTCTTACATACGCTAAGTCGAGCCCCACACAAGAAGGTCAAGTGGCGGCGATGTTTCAGCTTCAATTTGCGAATGATATCCTAAAACTGACGACCGAGTATGGTTCGGACTATGGGGTTTCTACGGAGAATGTTCCTATTTCTCTTGCTCAACTAGACAAAGAATATGCTCCTTTCCAATGTAGTGGTGCAGCGGGATCGGTCGCCCTTGATAAGAGTTATGGTTTCCAAGTCACAAACCAAGTCCTCAGCTCTGATCTCAATATCGCAGATTATGTGAAAGGGGAATCTACACTACAACTCCAAGATTGGAGATTACGACAAGAGGCTCTACGAGGCAATCCTGTTCCTGATGGCTCAAGTGGTGTCACTCTCCAAAATGGATGGGAGGCTCTTTCTGATTTTGGATCTCTTTTCGGTGGTGCAGATGTTGAAGGTTCTATTCTTGAACAGGGTTCTGTTTTGGGGGAGGATATTGGAAATGCTATCCAAGAGGGCATTGAACAATTCAATGCAATTGGAGCAGAAGAAGATGAAGAAGATAACTAATCATTCTATATCGGAAACAGAGTATGAGTTTTGATTTTCAAATAGGGTTTCCTTGCCCACATTTAATCCAAGAAGAACGAGTGCCATTGGACTCGGATCGGATGGGTATGCTCATCTCTCAACCTGTCGCCTCTACGGGTACGGTTCAGGTTCTAGTGGATGACAAGTATCTTGTTCCTCCAAGTGGATTGCACACACAAGCCTTCTTGCAAAGCAGCCTTTCGGGTGGCTACCGAATACCAAAGTACGAAACAACACTTGTGGTTTCTTCTAACACAGAAACACATACCATTGAGTTGCCCGTATCTAAGTCTATCTCTACGAACAATCTTGTGGATATTCTCAACGCCCATTTCAAAAACATAGAGGCGACCAACTATGAGGGATATCTTGTATTTGTTGAAAGACAATCGAGAGGAGGAGAGAGTCGTATAAAAATAACAGGGAGTGCTCGTCAAGCATTGGGTTTTGATTTCTGTTCTACGGCAAAGGGCAAGACACTCTATCCCGCTTGGCGAATGGAACGAGTTCCAAATAAAATCAATGAGCGATATCCTAAGTTCGTACAGCCTTTGAAGAATAATCCAATTCTCAAGGTGACCTACTCTACTCCAGCGGAGAGATGTTTGCGTTGTGGTGCGACCTATGTGGAGAACGATTTTCGAGTAGACTCCAATGGAGAGCTGCAAACCATAACGGACGAGAACTTGCTCTACCAAATATGTTTGAAAGCCTTGCTGACAAAGAAAGGTTCAAATCCTTTTTTCAGATTCTATGGGACAGGCTTGTTGGATGCCATTGGTTCAAAGGCTCTTATGGGGGTTCAAAACTTTTTGCGATTTGAGATCAATGATGCCTTACGGATTGTTCAGAAAGCCCAAACATCCCAAAGCAAATACCAAACGGTCACTCAAAAAGAGAGATTGCTGAATGTTCTCAATGTTACGGTCATTCCACACGAGAATGATCCTACCGCTTTCTTGATTGAGGTGACCGTACAGAACGCCTCTCAACAACCTATATCATTGTCGATAGTCTATACCGCCCCAAGTGCAATAGCACTTGCTGGAACAAATGGATTGTCGCTTGGAGTACGATAATGACACCCACTATATTAGGCTTCGATGGAGCATACCGAGAAAAGTTTATCTACAACACAACACTCTCCGAGCAATTCTTATCGGGAATACTCCCTCCCAATACAATAGATGTGCAAGTATCTGTTAGAGGTTCGTCTTTTGTGGCAGATCCTGACCTTATTGTCTTTGAGGATTCTTCTTGGTCTTTTCCAAATCCTAGTGTCTATCCTGAGGGATTTGAGCTGGTTGATGGTGTCAATACCATTTTGATTCGGGCTATTTTGTCGAATGGAGATGTGACACCCCCTTGTGAAATACACATCACCTATTCAAAAGAAGCGAGTGTTTCCGTCGTTGGACAACCTCCAACGAACATCTCCCTTGAAAAGTTCGACACACACATTGAGGTGTTCTGTGATGGTGTCGATTCACCCTATGTCGTTGGCTACAACTTTTATGCCTCATTGGATTCAGGGGGTGGTGCATCAGGATACATTCGTGTCAATCTGAACCGAGTTATCTCAGGAATATCCCTACAAGAAGAAACCGAAATCACATCCATTGAACTTGATGAGGACATCCTTTTGAATGATGAGGGAAATCATGTCACCGATCCCTTGTTTTTTGGCATCGCCTCCCAACAGAGAACACAACTAGGCGAGATTCTCCAACAGAAGTTGGTTTCCCTCTCAGAGATTCCTGAAACAACCAAGACCATTCGAGCTTCCGTTTCTATCAAGGCACTTGATACTAAACAACGATTCTCTTTCAAGCATTTCAGAAAGGCAGGTCGGAGTTCTTCTCCTGCGACCGTTCCGAATGGTTCTTTTTCTTCTTTGTCTGTGACCGATCCTATTTACTATGTGGCGACATCTGTCTTTTATGATCCGACACTCAATCTTCAATTTGAGAGTCCTTTCTCCGCAGAGGTGGTTGGGAAACCTTTGAGTATCACAACAAGTGTTGCCAATCTCCCACAGGTCACTCGACAAGATGTTCGAGATAATTTCATCTCAAGTATTTTGAGAACCCAACCCAATCTCCGAGTTGAGCCAAATTCTGTCATTTCGGACACGGTCATCCAACCTTTCGCCTCAGAGGTGGAGAGAATGAGATTCATCTTGGATTTCATACATCGTTCTCAATCTTTGGCGACACTCCTTGTCTTAGATGATCCAAATAATACAGGGGAATCACAAGAGGTCAATCAATCTCTATACAAGAGAGCCTTGCAGACCGCTTTCAATCTCCGTATTCCATCTCAAGTTCAGACAATGATCAATCAGATGTTTGACCAAAGAGCTCAGAACTTTGGTGTCATTCGGCACAATGGTCGTAACGCCATTGGGAGAGTGACCGTATTCACAAGAACAAGACCAACACAAACAATCTATCTTCCAAGTGGAACTCCTTTACAAGGAGGGGGTGTTTCCTTTCGTACAACTCAGAATGTGAATATGTTTGTGGATCAACTTGCGACCTACTATAACCCTGTTTCAAAAGTGTGGGAGATAGACATCACCGCCGAAGCTGTGGAATTGGGTGCAAAGGGAAATGTTTCTTCGGGAGTGATTTCTTCCATAGCGGCAAGGAGTTTGAGTGTCACAAACAAAGCCGCTTTCTTTGGAGGACAAGACGAAGAAACCAACGCACAACTTGCTCGAAGAACAATGAACGCATTGGCGAGTGTTGATACAGGAACAGAGCGAGGCTATCTACAACTTGCCGCTGACATTGTGGGAGTGCGTAATGTGGAGATTGTTCCATCAGGTCACGACCTAATGCAGAGAGATTTGGATGAGAACAATGTACATCGTGGTGGAAAAGTGGATATTTGGATTCGAGGGGAGAATCTCTCTAGGGTTACGGACACTTTCGCCTTTGAATATAAACTCGCAAAAGACATCCAATTTGAGGTAGTGGGTTCTCCAGCCAATCTTATTTTCCGAGCTGGTGATTCTGAACTTTCTGAGGAATCTCCCATCCTTGAGATGTTGGACAATGAAGAAGCGGGATTCTCTTTCCGTAATGCAAGCACAGGAGAAACCTTTGATTTGACAGGTGTGAAGATTCTTTCGTACAACACCATTCAACTTTCGTCAGATGTGGTACAACCAAGTGTTTCCTATGGGCATCTCCTCTTTGGAGATTACAGGCGACAAGAGGGTTCTGAGTTTTTATTGACACGACAACCCCCAAAAGAAATCGTTTCGGTTCAAGGAACAATCAGTGGAATCTTGCCTACGAGTGCTTACGACCTTATCATTCCAACCGCACCTTTGGCGGAGGGCTACTCTACAAAGACCAATGCGCTCTTGAAAATCAATGGCTATACAAATGACGAGGGGAACAGAGTTCCCTCAGGGCAACCTCTCTTTGCGACAGACGAAGAACATACCTTGCTAGGCAACTATTCAGAGTATGTTGGCAATCTTGGTGCAGATCCACTCACATTGGTCGTAAAAAGCCTAGATGGACTAATCACCTACCGATCTCCAAGTCACCCAAGTGGCATTTCCGATTACACTTTCGTTTTGGGAGATGGTGTCACTCCTCTTGGTATCAAACGAACGGACAATAGTGAAATCAAGTCAGGAGAAACAGTTCTATTCTCTTATCAATACGATGAAGCCTTTACGGTCACCTACACTGTCAATTCTTCTTTGAAAGCAATCCAAGACAAGGTTGATGAAATGAAACACATCACCGCCGATGTGTTGGTGAAAGGTGCGATTGAGGTACCAATTGATCTTGAAATGACAGTCGCACTTGTCACAGGGGCAGATCCAGCTTCCGTAGATAGATCTGTACGAACGAACCTACAAAACTTTTTCAACAACTTGAATATGGGAGATCCCATTCGTCAATCGGATATCATTGAGGTTGTGGATTCTGTGAGTGGTGTTTCTTATGTTGTTGTTCCTCTCTCAAGGATGACTCGACAAGAAAATGCCCTTGTGGTTCGAGAGTTATTGGCAACCTCTCAGATCAATGATTCATTGTTATTGCCTCAACTCTCAACGGCAAAGGCATCTGTTTATCTGATACAAGATCCATTGGATTTTGCGACCTACGACACAGGCGGTGTCGGTGAAGATTTTCGAGGTGTCTTTATAGACGATTCTCTATTGGTAAATGTAGATAGATTGACATCCACCGCAGAGAATGTTCTTGCTGCCTCAGCGCTCTCTACTGCACCGAATCGTTCTTTCATTATTGGGGATGGTGGTGCTGTTATTTTGGGATACACAGACGACCAAACACTCATTGATCAAGGGTATGTGGATATCTATGACCGTCAAGAAAGAAGAAAAGAACTGACAAAAAACCGAGTGATGGTTTCTTTGGCACCCAGCGATGATATTCAACTCCGAAATCTGAAAGCGACTTATTATGTTGCTTACGATTCGGCGGTGAAGAATCTTGATCCAATCAATGCGGAATACCATACACTAGGCAATCTGACAATCACCTACGATGAAGATGTAGCCCTTCAAACTAGGAACATATCGAGAGGAACATACTAATGAGTAATCCTTTCAAGACAGGACTCCCACAGAATCCAAGCCCCTTAGAGGAGGAGGGTCACGAGTACGAGAAGAAAGTTCAAGAAGAAACCGAGTACATTATGCAAAGGTTTCTTCGGATGCTACCGAGCAACTATGTCGCTCAGAAAACAGGACCTTTCTACACACTACAATTCAAGGCTATGGCAGAATCATTGGCGAGGGTTCAAATATCTGCACAGAGTGTTGGCTTGGATACTCTCTATGGATTCACAAGGTCGGAGTTTATGTGGAGTTTGTTGGGTTCAATGGTCTTTCCTAAAATAGACGAGAACTTACTCCAGCCCCCAATCGTTGATGGGGATGTGGCTTACAGAGATTTCTTGCAAAGAATGGTTGTGCTTCTCATACAAGGTTCTACTAAGAAAACCATTGAGGAGGGTGCGGGGTTATTGACAGACGCGGATATGACCGTAATAGAAAAATCCGTTGCGAGTCACATTGAGAATTCAGCGTGGGGCTTTGACGACCAATACACCTTTGAGATCAATGTGGAGAAAGATGGAGGAACATCTTTTCCAAAGAATCCTTTCGAGCTCCATTACAATGTGTCGGTCATCCTAGACGCACTCAAACCCGCTCATACACTCTTTGAATATCGCCATGTGTTTCGAGAGGTCTTTGGGTACCTCTTTCAAGATGAGATGTTCCTACAACAAGATATGTACTACTATGACGATATCCGAAAGTTCTGTTTGGGAGTGAAGAACATTGTGGGAGATGGAGTAGTGTTGTCCGACAGACATTATCTATCAGATCCCAATAGGTCTTTCTCAAATGTGCAAGTGGGTGCGATTCTATATGTAGATAACAAACCCTATGAGGTGTCCTCTGTCAAATCTATTCTTGTTGGAGATGAAGAAACAGCCCGATACTATACAACAAGTCCAACGGGATTGAGTGGGTATGCCTCTGTGAGTGGAGATGTCTTGACAGACACTTGCCAAGATTGGTCATTGGCAACGGAGGGAGAAATCTTGACCTTTCAAGAGGGTGTCAATATGGAAGCCTCCTATCGACTCCAAGATGTTCTTGGATCAAATGGAGGGAGTGTTGGCTTTGTGAATGGCGGTGGAACACAAGTTCGAGTTGCACCAAGCATCGTACAATTGAAAGAAAGACTCCCTGTGCCCGCTGGTACTGTGTCATATAATATGACAATTGATAGATTAGGTGTCCAAGAAACAAAGGTTGTGGTGTCAGAAAACGCCTCGCTACAGTGTTATCTTTGATAATCTCTTTATATCTCCTTTGTCATAGAAATGTACTTTGGAGATTATATGACTGCTGTCTCTCGTATTGCTGATAGATATATGATTCGTAAGGCTTGCGAAATTGCCTATTCGGATATTTCAAACATAAGAACGGCATCTTTGAATAAGAGTGCTCAACGAGTTCGTAGAGAGTTCTCTGTGGAACTCCTAGAAGCCTTCGCCTCTCCTATTATGGGGAGAATCGCAGGATTGGGCATTGGCATTAAAGACATCACCAAGAAAGTGAAAGACATTTGGGGTGCTTTCAAGCAAGCCCCTAAATATTGGGAAGAATTTAAGAAAATGTTGGGTATCAAATCGACCTCTCTCATTGGATTGGTTGCCGAGTTGCCAAAAAAGGTGTGGAACTTTTTCAAACAAGGAGGCAAGTCTTTGATCTCTTTTGGGAAAGGACTCGCAAAGCAAATCGGGGATTTTGCAAAGGTGTTCTCTGCTGTCAGCGGTCAAACAGCTCTTTTCAATCAAGTGGTGGAGAAAGGAACCTCTTTGGCGACCAACTCTACAGTGTATCAAGAAAAGGTCAAGCCTCTCCTCGATAAGGCGAAAGCCTTTGCTCAAAAGTTTATGGGCAAGTTTGGTGGTAATGGCAACGGAAAAATCACTGAGTTTTTCAAGAATGTCATTCAGACTTTCCTAGATGGCAAACTTTCAAACCTTGTGGGAACACCTCTCAAAGCCTATGTTTTCTTCAACATTTGGATCAATGTGACCGAGATTTCTTGGGATTTCACAGGCATCGCCAAAGGGATGTTGGGTTTGATTTCTTGGAGAGAACTTTTCGCCTCTCTACCTGAGAGTGGTGTTGGGTTGATTATCTCCATCTTTTTGGGTGCCGCCTTTCCAAGTATCACATTGTTCGGTCCTGCAGCGGGTTCCCTTCTCACAAAGATCACAGGGAATTGGTTGATGTTCATCGCCCCTGTTTTTCAGATTATGATTCTTGCTAAGAACAAGCTCATTGAGTTTGGGAAATCTGCTATCAAGTTCTTTTGGGACAAGATGGGAGTAGATAATTGGAAAGAGCAAGGGCTTCCTGAGGTCATTCCATTAAAGGGCTAGATCAATAACTCTTTTATATGAATCAATAAGAGAAAATCTATTGGAGAAAAGAAATGCGAAATAAAAAAGTTGCTCGCCAAAATGATTGCACCTTGAACAAGGTAGAAATTGTAGATAATCGTGCGATTCCTGATAAGGATATGAAAATCGTTTTAGAGGATTTGGGTTTTGCCTCCCTTGAAGATATTCACGATCAAACAATCCTTGATCCTTTCAATGAACTTGTTGGATTTCTTGATACCTTAGAAGAAATAGCGAAGAACTTACGAGAGGTCGTTGATGATAGTAATTCTTCTCGACCAAAGGGAAAAGCACTCACAAGTACTCGTGATCAACTCACCACTTTGATTGAGGATATTGATGCGAGTGAGAGCACTCTTTCTGTTGCACTAGAGGATTTGAATGATGTCTTTGACGATACATCTATGTCTTTCTCCGAAATTATTTCAGCCTTTGATGAATCCGTAAAAGGGTTGCTTTCTGTGACAGAAGAACCAATGGTTTTTTCAATCTACAAAGATCCCGCGTTTCAAGCCCAAATGGAAGCTCGTAGAATGGAACTTGAGTCGAGCATTGATCAAGGAGAAGCCGATCTTGAGCAAGCCGAAAACGATTACTTTCAAGTTTTGGAACAAATCCGAGCTTTCTATGAGAGAAAAAGTGGGAATCTCTCCTCCTTAGAACAAGAATTGGTTGATAAGATTCGCCAATTGAAAAAGATGAGAGGGAAAGCATCAAAAAGACAGAGAGCCCTTTACAATAGACAACGCCGAGAGTTGAATGAACAATTGAAAACTTTCCAACAGACTATGGATCTTGGAAATCTCAGACAAGAACAAGAAAACCTTTGGCAAGAAATGGAAGATCTTGAAAATGAGGTTGAGGCACAGAAAGACGAGTTGTTGAATGGTGATGAAATGAGAGCCTCAAGGGGTTCAAGAGGTGTGTTCTTGTTGGAGAATCATTACAGCACTCTCAATGCCACTATGATAGAGCTCGGTAGCGCCCTTGAAAAGATGTTGGAGTTGGAGAAAGCAGGGAGTGTCAAGAAAATAGATATCCCATATCTTGATGCCGCTTGTCTATTGCTCCACACCGAAAGCAAGATCAAGCCAAAAATGGTACAAGATTTCTTACAAAATTCCCTCTTAGGAAATGGTTGTATGACTCGTAAAGAGTGGAGTGACAACAAATTCTTCAATGAAAAGACTTGGAAAAACCTCGCAAAGGAAATGGCAAACAAGTATGGCAAGAAATACGGAGATGTTTCTGTGGTCGTTGATGGTATTAAGGCAGCAGCTTTCTCTAACAAGTTGCCAAGAGATTTTGCTAAGTTCTTGGTGGGTAAACTTTAATGAATATTAAGGAGCGTATTATGGATCCATTAACAATTGGTATTCTTTGTTTCTTGGGTGGTAGTTTGGTTACAGGCGGTACCATTTGGGGAATACAAGAAGCGAACAAAGATAGAACACAAGAAACAACAGAGCTGGTGAAAGCAATCGGTGGCTTGAAAGACACATTAGCAGATGGACAAAAGCAAGTGATGATCAACTTGACCGACCAAGACCTCCTGAAAGATGCTTGTTCTACTACCTATATTGAGAAGAATGGTGATTTGCTTTGCAGAGAGATGTTCTGTCGTATGCAAAATCGTGGTTTAGACAAGGGTGCGACACAAGCAGAATGTGAAAACATTAGTCATATCACCAACAGTAAGCACAGATTGGATACTTGTATGGAATATTGGGATAAAGACACCATCCTTGAAGATGGGGGGTTCAATAAGAACTCCAAGTATGCCCTTTGTATGCAAGTATTTGAAAACCGCGAATAGTTATCATTTTTTTTTGGAGTATATATTATGTTAAAATTTGAAACGAAAGATCTCCCTTCGAGCTCTTTGAAAGATATTGAAAGAGCCCTTGCAGCCTCTCCCAAATTAAAGACAAGGGGTAAGATTGAGTTAGAAATACGAAAGACCGATGGTATTCCTCGATATGAAATAGATGGTGGCAAGTTGATTTTCCACCATAGTAAATTTGGAAGCAGAAACACAAAGATTATCGGTACATATTTCATAATTGCGGATTACATTCTACAACAAGCCTCTAATGGACAACAATGGAAAAAGCATTGGAAACCAAACAAGAGAGAGGTCAGACGCTTGATCGCAGAGAACAAAGCCGCGTTTTCTCCTTTGAGAGATATTATTGGTCAGAAGCAAATTGATGTCTTAGGGTTTGCCGTTGTTCTTCTTGTTTATGTTCAATATGCGAAAGGCAAATACGAGGATGAGGGCAAGACTTTCAAGAACACTTTCTTGAACTTTTTCAAGCGAGATACATCGGACGAGATTTCAGCTCAAACCAATGACGAGAAATTGATTCATCTCCAAAGTAGTACAAGGATCATTCAGCAATATAATGATCTTCCTGAAAAAGGTGTATCAACAAACTTAGATTCTTACTTGCCTGATGGCTTAAAAACTCGTTCGGTTGATTTTCTCAAGGAAAAAACGACAATTGCGGAAGCCATTGATTTTCTTGAGAGTGAAATTGACGAAAAAAGTGGTGTGAAACGAGAGCAACAGATTTTGGCTTTCACATCAACGGTTGAGAAAGAGCTCACCGAAACCTTTATGAAAGAGGTTCTTGGCAAGCCCGAAGAAAAAGTAGTCGATGGGGAAACCGTAAAGATCAAACCTGCGTCCTTTGAGGCACAAAAATGGCAAAAAGAACAACGAGAGATGTTGGATTCTTTTGCAGATGTTTTTAAGGTAGAAACGGGTTCTGTTATCATCAATGATCTTCAAAGCACATTGGACAATCAAAATCCCAAAGACTTTGAGATGGTTTCTAAACTAGACAAAAAACAGAAAGACATTTGGAAAGACCTCATTGAGAAAACAAACTCAACAGACATTGATTTTTCAGAGCTGTTCAAACCATTTGAATTAGAGATTGAGGATGGGAAAGTCAAGTCTAGTGGATTCACTTGGTATACCGCTGCCAACAATAAACTAGAAGATTTTCGTGTATTGGTTCAACGGGCAAAAGAGAGTGGTGAGACGGGTTATGATGATATGGAGTTGGAAGCAGCCCTAGAACAAGTTGTTGAAATGCTACAGCCACCTATCCCTGATCCTGAAACTCCTGTTGTCACAATTGGACCAATCAAAGGTGCTGACAGAGCGATTCAGAAGATTGCTAAGTACGACCAAGACATATCTCGTTTGGGTGATATTGTTCGTTTCACAATTGTTGTGGATAAAGACTTGAGCAACTTTGAAGAAATCTTTGAAACCCTGCGACAACAAGTAGAAATGCAAGGGGGAGAAATCGCTACAAGGATTGAGAATCGCTATGAGGAACCCACTCCTGTGGCTTATGGTGATGTCACATTTTCTGTTCGATATAAGTCAGGTCTTGTTGGAGAGGTGCAAATCACAACACCCGTAATGGCAGCGGCAAAAGAACGATTGCACAAAGAGTACGAGAAGCAACGAAATGTTGATTCATACACAGAGTACTTAAAGGGGATGGCAAAATCTGTAGAAGACATTATGTTGTTGGAGGATAAAAGACAAGCGGGTGACTTGGCATCAAATCTGAAAAAGACTATCGCTGAGATTCAGTCCAAATTGATTGACGATGCCAAACCAAAGCACAAAGAACAAATGGAATCTGAGTTCAACAAGGTTATCGCCCCCATACAAGAGGCGATTGCTAAGTTGGAATCGGGAGCGATGTCGGTCGCACAAGTTGCTTCTTTGGTTTCAAAGACAGCAAAGTTCTTCCCTTCTATCAAAGACTTGTACGAATACGAGCAAACACAATTGAATCAGATACAAGGATATATAGAGGCGAGAACCGCTATGGGTATGCCTGATTTCATTCAACCTTTCCCACTCAGAACAACTATGAAAGGTGGAGAGATTGTGTTCAAAGATGATTTCCTTGAACACATTATGGAGAATGTTGAACAGAACCTTGATGTTGGCTCTGAAAACAATCCAACTCAAGAATATCTTGAAAGTGTCGCCAAGCAGATTCTTCTTGCTAGGAGTTACGACAAAGATACCTATGGATATCCAGCATCATACACAAAGCAAGTACAAAAAGCTCTCCAAAAGAAATCTTCTTCTTTGCACACAAAGGTCGCTGCGGACATTGGTGTAGATGGTAGTGGATACTATATGATTGAGGGAATTCCTTATTCTTGGGATGGCTTTATGACGCTTCCTAAATTCTTCACAGGAAATGATCCTGCTGGTGAGGTCGATGCGGAACTTGCTGATTTCTTGAGAAAGGCAACTCCAATCACAGAGGATGCTTTCCACAAAGCCGTTGCTGAATTGACAATGGAGAAAGCACAGAAGCGTGAAGAAATGCTAGAGCTCGGAGAGGCGATGATTCAAGCCTATCGTCAAGCGAAAGCAACAGGTGAGATCAAGACAGCCTCAACCAAGACCGCGAAAGAGAAAGTTCTTCGCAACAAGTTGATTCGTCTTGCACATACCAAGCCCCATCTTCGTAAGCACATTCTTCCTTTGTTGAAAAATGCCACAAACTCCTCAGAGTTGTTGAAAGCAAAGACTATCTCTATCAAAGGTTATGGTATGTTTACCGTTGTAGGTGCTGATGTGAAAAAACAAGACATCTATCTCAAAGAGATGGGTGGCAGAAAAGAATACACTCTTTCTGTAACACTTGGGGCTTCGTTAGAGGGGAATGGTGCAGAGTTAAAGGCTCGTGGGAACACAAGAATGAGACCAAGATTCATAGATGGAAAATTAATTACCATTATTTAATCTTGGAGCAAAAATGTCTGTCGTATTTCAACAAGGTCAAACAATTGGGAGAGGGGATTTAGATATCTTCCTCTCCAATTCCAATGGCAACGCTGCAAATGCGTATGACATATACTTTGCCCTTTATTATGTAGATGCCACAACCTCTCAAGAGGTTCTTATTGGTAGTGATAGAAGAACACCCGCCAACCCCTCCGTTGGCGAATATTACGCTGCTCTTGCGATTCCGAATGGTGCCCCTGTGGGTGACTATCGAATCCGATGGACATTCAAGGAGTTGGCGAGTTCTCCCTATCAACAAGTTGTGCAAGAGTTCGCTGTTGTAGGAGAAGCCCTTGTGACATCTGCTAGTCCTTATTCTACTTATGAACAAGAGATGATACACAAGTTGAGAATTCTTCTCCGAGATCAGAATCCTGACAAGTTCTATCGTTTCCGACCCCCTGAACACGAGGGAGATATTGGTCGATACAATCAAGTCTTTGGGTACATTTGGGAAGATGCCGAGCTCTTAGAATATATCGAACGGGCATTGGATTGGTGGAATATGATGCCACCTGAAACAGAATCCTTGAATACGGTCGATAAGTTGGTTGGAAATAAGCCCGTATGGAGAACGGCTATCTTGTGGGGTGCTATTGTCCATGCAGCGACCGCTCTCACCTTCAATTGGATCGCAGACGAGTTTGATTACTCCATTGGTGGTGTATCTCTTTCCTTAGAGAAATCCTCTAAGTACGAGGGTATGAAATCCAATGCAGAGGGACAGTTTCAAGCCGCTGCTGAGGCAAAGCAAAGGACGACCAAGATTATGCGTTCATTGACGCAACCAAGATTCGGTCGAGGGGTTCGGAGTGCTTTCGGACCGCATGTTGGGAAAGGTGTCTTATCCCCTAGAAAGTTCGTTTAATATTCTCTCTATAAGATGATTTATATAAAAACTGTGGAGTACCTATGTTTAATTTACGAAATGAATTGATTCGCTTGGCACATAGCCAACCAAAGTTCAGAAAAGATCTTTTATCCTTGTTGTCGGATACAAAGACAGCTTCAAATGAGATGTCCTTGAGATCAGCAATTATCCGATTGGCATATCAAAAATCCGATATGCGTGATGTCCTTATTCCTTTGGCTAAGGAAGCAGGCTTGATGGACAAGTTGAAAGATATGATTTTCAAGAACAAGGAAACAGGAAAGGACAACAAATTCACCTCTCTCCCTGCAGACCAACAAAAAGAGATTCGAGAAAAAGCGAAAGAAGAAATCGAAGAAAAGGAAGAAAAGTCTGAGAAAAAGGAAGAAAAGAAAGAGGAAAAGTCTGAGGGGAAAAAAGAAGAAAAAGCCCCTGAGGGTACGACCGAACGAGCGCGCCCTGATATCTCAAATCCAAGTGATCTCTCTGATGAAGATTTAGATACCGCCATTAAGAGTATGCAGAAAGACCTAGATGATGTTCGTGGTCAACTCCATTTAATACATCAGGGGCGAGGGTATCCTCAGGCGCAACAAGAGTTTGAAAAAATGGAAAAGGAGATGTCTGACAAGATGAAACCTTTGACAGATGAACTTGGTGAGAGAGATAAGAAAAAGCAAGAAAAGGCTGAGGAAGAAAAGAAGAAAAAAGAAGAAGAAGCCAAAAAGAAACAAGAAGAAGCCGCCGCTAAGGAAAAAGCCCGTAGAGATAGTCTGACTCCTGAGGAACGCAAGAAAGAGGACGATGAGAAAGAGGCTAAGAAAAAACGAGATCAAGAAAATGCTCGTATGATGGAAGAATACTATATGAACCAATGGACGGGTAGGGCGGCAAGTGATTCTGAGTTGCGAGGAAAGGTCATTCGTCTTGCCCATTCAAATCCCAAAATCCGAAAGGACATTCTTCCCTTGTTGACCAAAGAATCTGCCAGCACTCAATCTCACGCGGATGTGACGACTATATGGTTCAAGCAGTTCTCAAACGATATGAAAAACTATCGTCCTAGTGTGAAAATCATAGAGACTACGAACTATTATGTGAGATTTATGGCAAATGGTAAGGTTTGGGTTTTTGAGATGGATGGTGCTTTGAAATTATGGTTGAAAGGAAGCGTGATAGACAAATGGTCACCAAATGCAAACCCTAGTCAAATCATTCGTACAATCTTTGATGAACACATCAACTAATCCATCTCTTTGAGATATTTTCAAACAAGAGAGTCATTTCTGACTCTCTTTTTTTGTACCCAAAGAAAGTTCAGAAACAGAAAGTTCGGCTACAAGAGATATTCCAAAAAACCTGATTTTGCTTCGGCACGAATTCCCTTCGACATATCGGACAACTTTTTTTATTTTTTTGAAAAAACTTGAAAAACTCTACTACAACGCTGTGTAGGGGTATTTCTCACTATCTGCATCTTCATAGACATTGATGTAGAAAGTTCGCAAGGCGAGTTGTGTATCTTGATCAAAGCCCTCAGGATTATCTGTGAGATAGGTTTCTTCAAACCTCAAATCTTTCTCAGGATCAACGGCTTTGTCATTGTCCTCGTGTTGTTGCCAAAGCACTCTATCTATTTGATAGATGTTTGCGTGGGTTGTGAAATCCAATTCTGTTGTGTTTCCTTGTAGCATCCGTAGAGTTTTTTTCTCTTGCAAGAGCTGTTCTCGAAGATCACACAACTTAATGATCTTTTCTTCTATGCGATTTCTCTTGACCTTGATTTCTTTTTCAAAGCCACGCCTTAAATCTCGAATGATGGTTTCAACATTTCGTTTAGGATCAGAGGGCAACTCGGCACGACCTACTTTCCACCAATAATGTTTGTCTAAGCCAACCCAACCACCCGTAAAAACCTCTTGATTTGGTTGTCCTGAAAGAGGGGAGATTCGACCATCAAGGGGTTGTGTGCTTTGTACCTCGCCTGTATTTGAATCAATCTTGCTAGAGTTTGGATCTAGGAACATAGAGATATCAAGAACATTTCCACCTTGTATCACATAAGCCATACAGAGTTTGTGGAGAGAGGTGTTCTCTTTCACATAGATACCTCTCCTTTTTTGTGTGACAGTGCCATCATTGTCTTTCTCGTAGAAAACCTTTACCGTTCCAATGGCACTCACTTTTCGGTCAATCTCTGCGATTCGTTTTTCTATGTCTCGGTGTTCTTCAAGGATAAACTTACGGAAAGCAATCCAAGAACCTCTCCGAAAAAGAGCTCGCCATCTAAAAGACATCTTATTCTCCCTCTGCTTGTGCGATAATCTCATCTCCGCCACCCACAATGAGTGCCGAGATTATTTCTAATAAGAAAGTTGGAACACCCCCTGCCACAAGAACAGCACCAGCGGTATATGATCCAGCAGAGTCTGTCGGCTTGTTGGTTGATGTAATCAAGTTCTGAATCAACTCTTGGTTCCCTGTTCCGATATGAACCAATGCCCCAAGAGGCAACTCTAGTTCTATTTCTAGGTTTTTGAGCATCTCTAAGATTCGGTCTATCAATGCAAGGAGTCCTTGTATCTGTTGTATTTTCATCTCAATGAGTTCTATTGCCTTGATGATTTTCTCCCCAAAGCCTTTCACACTCTCTTTCGCACCCTCTAACCATTTGATTGCTTTCAAGAGAAACTCATCGAACTCTTTGAATCCTTGTACAAATGGTCTGTACGATATCCATTCTGAGTCACCCAATGTCGTTGTGTCTGTTCCAAGAATGAGCGTCAAAAAGTCAAATGCTTGTGTGTGAGAAAAAGGTCTTAATCCTGAGATAGACGCACTTGTAAAATCTTCTAGGAGATAGTAACTCCTTTCTGCCCCTAGAGGAAGCCGCACCATTGGATCAATGATTGTTCTACGGTCTTTTGCGATGGCTGTGTTTTGATATGGTGGGGTTTCTATCGTCTGTCCTTTCATTAACGGGGGGTGTGCCACAAAGACATCGGCATCAAGAAAGTCTTGGACATCTACTATTGTTTCTTCTATATCTATTTCGTAGTTCGCCTCAAAGTAATTGATATACAAGCCATCTTCTCTCTCATCATTTTTGAAATTGATCTCAATCTCGTTGAAATGATCCCTATCTGTCAAGGCATCAAATGAACCCAATAAAGAGGTGAGTGCTTTCGGAGTTCTGTTGAACAAAAGTAGTGTGAGAGAATCCACCTTATCTTGAAGAATCTCTCGTGTTTCAATGGGATTTCCTTTTTCAGCTCGTTCTTGTTTGAATTCGGTGTATTTCTTATCACCGAACATCATCTTTTCAAGCTCAATGAACATCGGTTCGTATTTACCCGTTTCTGAGAGAGTTGTTCTTCCAAAGTCATATAGGACAGCGTAGTACAAAGATAATTTGATTGCTCTTTTCAAAGCCTCAATTGTATCGCTGTCGTTTATGTTGTCGGACACCACAAAAGGTGAATAGGCGGGAACAACTATTTCTCCTGAAGTTCCTATACTTGCTACCATATCATCAGATTCAAGATCTAAGTTCTTGTACGGGAAATTGTATATTGGATTGTCAGCCCCTCTGAAATCAAAAGCACCTGAGCCAACCGATTGTTTGATTTTGTCTTTTTGATCTCCACTAACGGCAAACACTCGAAAAGAAACCCGTTTGTTAGGATTCTCGGTTATCTCTCCACTAGGGCTGATATCATATCCTTTCGGCAACTTAGAGAAAGGAATATTGATTGTGTGATCTCCTCCCGACAAGGCAAGACCAAATACCTCAAAAAACAAATAATTTCCCGAACCTTGTACATCATTGGGATTGATTCTTGCGGTATCAAGAGGGCTTCTCAATAAGAATTGTTCTCTACGATTGTCCCCATCTCCTTGTTTCTCAGAGGGGTCACCATCTCCCACAAATCTGTCTAGGGTACCTGAATACCATCTGTAGGGTTCTGCGTTTCTTCCCTTGTATAATCCTTGAACTTTGATAACACCATTCTCTGTACTTGCTAGAGGTAGTTTGGGTTTTGAGTATCCAACCAGCAAGCCATTCTCAAAGGTGTTCATCTCCACTACAAACCCACCCACATTTGGTGCGATTCCCAATGGACTGTTCCTAGCCGCAAGGTTGAATGTCAATTGAACACTTGGCTCTGTGATACCAAAGAGCTCTTGTGTTTCGGTGAGAGGCACAACTTGTGCTTTCAAATTTGTGACAGGAGGAGGTTCAGGTTTCTTAATCGGTGCTCGAAACAAGGATAAGATCAATTCGATTGTCTTTACGATAGGATCAATGCCCTCAATGAAATCTGTCGAACCATATAGATAAATGGCGACCGCCCCCGAAGCCTTGAAATCAGGTCGTTTTGGATCTTCCTTGAGCCATCTCTTGATCATTCGATTTTGGAATCCGAGATAACCACCTTTCAATGCCGCATAGTTTCCTTCCTGAATCAAGCCCCAATCACCCGTAGTGTAAATCCCAAGTTTTCCTAACTCCAAGAGAGCTTTCAAAAGTTCAATGATTCTATCTAAGAGTTTCAATATGGGATCAAGAAGGCTCGTCACAAAAGCCTTTACGAACTCCAAGATTTCAAGTGTCACATTGAGAATCACATTGATTTTCTGCAAGACCTCTTGGATAGGTTCAATCCAATCAAGGTTGAGTGGGATCGGATATGTTTCTTCAAGACGAAGCCATTGGTTTTCTGTTTGATCTTCAAGACTCATCCGAACCTCCTTTCTTTTCATATTTGTTTTTCAAATCATCAAGGCGACACAACTCGCTTTGGAGTTCCACAAGTTCTTGTTCCAACAAACCCCTCACCTGAGAAAACAGCTCCACTTGCTTTTCAACAAACTCCCCTTGAATCTTGACCTTTTTCTTGTCGGTTTTCATTTCCTCATTTACTTTCAATCCAAGTTGATCGAGTTTCTTTCGGATTTCGTCTAGTGGGTTGCTCATAGTTTCTCCATACTTTCTTCAATGACAATAAGAACCTCTTGTTCGGACAAGTTTCTCTCAAGGATCTCTTGTGCAAATTGGGCTTCTCTCAATGTACCATTGGCAAGGTTTGTTCTGAAATTAATCCATGTGTATCGTAAATCTCTGAGTTGATCTGAGAAATCAAGTATCTCATCAATCCTATCTATTTGTAATGGTCTCCCTGAACCCGCAGAATAGCCCGCCAACTCTCTTTCAATAGAGGCAAAGGGGTTCGCACTACCAAAGGGTGTCAAGTAATCTAATCGTGTGTCTTGGCACCAATGTCGTCTATCTAGGATACTCACACAATCACTTGTGTTCATAAAGGGTGCGACCATCGTTTCTCCCGATAGAGAGAAAATGGTTTCATTGGAGATAACACCCAAACCAATGTCGGTGTCCGTAGGATCATTCAGCTCGGAGATATGTATTTCTTTTTGGAAATCGTGATACAGCCCTGACTTGCTATTCAACATAGGGATGCGGAGTTCTTCAATCCAAGAGAGGATTCTCTCACGATGGAACAATGTATAATCTTGCATCTCGGTAGAGAACAATCCCGTTGGTCGAATAATCTTGTAAGAGAAAGGCTCAATGGAGTATTGATTCCCCTTGAAAGAACCATCCCCATCTGCCACTTGGGTTGGTCGTAGGTCATTCTGTGCTTCTTGTTCCCCATCAACGCCCACCGAACTGATTGTGGGGAGGACAGCGAACTCTTGACTCGTTAGGCTTGAACCAAATATTACAGGATTGTCTGCCGTACCCGCGTATGTATGCACAGGAGAAACGAGGAGTGTGTCATCTACCAACTCCACAACTCGATAGAACCCTCGATTGTCGTCAAGTTCAGAGGGGGGACCTCCGACATAATCAGCACGAGATGGAACACCTCTATCTCCAAATGGTCTAGTACCTCTTTCATCTTCAAGATTCAAAGCACCTTGTGGATCAATAATCAAGATGTCGTTCTCTAAGACTCCCGCGAAAGTTTGGTTGTCGTCCTCTAAGACATTTCTAGTGGTGACCTTTCCTGTTGTTCCCTCAACAAGAACTTGGTCTAACATCATATCTTTCAATTCTTCGTGAGATTGTTCAAGGGGAATCAACGGGGTTCTGAGATATATCTCAAAGGTGAAATCACTTGGATTGGCAAGAACCAATGAGTTTCGGATATAGGGTGGTGCAAGTGAAAGGGTTGTATCAGAAACGACAGCTTCAATGACAGCTTCATCTACGAGCTCTCCTTGAGCGTTGTATATTTTTACCAAGTCACCAAAATTAACATTGACCAATTCTTCTTGAAAACCTCCAAGTTGAGTGCCATTTGTAACGAGAGTATCTTCTGTTGTTCCCGCAAGAATTTCCCCTCGCCTCATTTCATAGACATAGGGCAATCGTTTGATTGCCTCATCTATTGCCAATGTGGAGTTGTTCCACCTACGAACACGAGAAACCACATACTCAATTTCTTCCCAATCTTGAGTGGCGACTTGGTCTGACATATTTCTCATCCCAATACTCGTTAGAGAGTGGTCGGCATCAACGACCTTTTCTTCTGTGCCATTGAGGTCTTGAGAGGACAAGGGGATAGAGGGCTCAAAGAAAATCCCACCAAGAGCATAGAAATCTACAACAAAGGTGTCACTCTTATCCAACCAAGCCAACGCATTGACACTCGCCCAATCAACATTTGAGATGTCAATGTATGTTCCAACATTATCATATACGGTCGCATAGGGATTCTCGTCAAAATCCTCAGAAGATATCTTTGGTTGAATATGAAGCCCTATTTCATTTGCACCCGTAAGAGATCCCACATCAACCAATGTGACCCCTGCAACATCAAAAGATGTTCCTGAGATATCAATGGAGAGAAAGCCTCCTAGATATGTTCCAGCGCCATCGTCATATCCCACAATGTTGTCATACTCCCATTCAACAGGGAGATAAGCCATTCCTGAACAAGCCTTGCCTGAAAGAGAACCAAGATTGCTCTCAAAAGGATTCCCATCTGCAAATACAAGGGGGCTAGATGTGTCGATTTCAAAGGATACAATCCCATCTCCAAGATCGGTTTGAGATAGATATGTAATTTCAACAGTATCCGCGAGTGTTGGTGTGGAGGTGGTCATTACATAGATTTTCCCACTACTCTTGAAAGAGTTGCCCGTTGGAGAATCCACAACAAGATGTGTGTTCTTCAAGACAATCTCAGCACTTGTGATGGATTGCACTTTCGGAAAAGAAACATTGATTCCCTTTTGGTTGTTTGTGCCAGCGGAGAAAGTGGTGTTCTTCTGTTGGTAGAATAAGCCAGCGTCATTTGGGATAGCGTGTTTCACAAGATATGTTCCTGTCTTGACTGCCCCAAATTGAGTTCCACTTGTTGAATCGAACCCGTTTGCGATATAGACAACATCTCCTTTTCCAATGTTTGCGATATCTCCAGCACTTGCCGCAAGGGGTGTTCCTGACATCCTTGTTTGGTAATCACCAATGATAGCAGGGAGTCCATCGTAGCAGAATCCCACACCACTTGCGATATCACCATTCTCGTCTTTCGTTGATCCCACAACTCCCGCGAATCGAATGTCCTCTCCAAGAAGCTCAATGTTTCCATAGCCTTGATTTGGTAGTGTGATTCGATGGGTTTCAAGCAAGTCCTCTGTCAATACAAAGGG
>Ga0255751_10001124_pt1 | contig 25340 bp, 7 predicted proteins | sample 071ome_20_FD_179951 | JGI IMG/M metagenome (GOLD analysis project Ga0255751, IMG submission 179951) | Coastal salt marsh microbial communities from the Groves Creek Marsh, Skidaway Island, Georgia - 071412BT metaG (version 2) | ecosystem: Environmental > Aquatic > Marine > Intertidal zone > Salt... | reverse complement strand
AACACCAGTATCAATATCCTCATTTTCATATTCAAAGAGTTCGCAAAGGAGTTCATAAACGTATGTCTTGTTTAATTGGTAGAAAGGTTTTTCTGCTTCTACTCTTTTGATTTCAAATAATCTCTGTCCGAGAGGGAAATAAATTAAATCACCTTCTCTGGGACGAGTAATCAAATTGATATCATAATCGGTGATATTTCCATCAGTAATCCCTTGCTGAAGACCATCCAAAAATGGTGCAATAAATTCTTCAAACCTTTCTTGAGAAATAATCAAATTAATTTCATTTTTCAATCTAAGTCCAAACTTAGTCATCAAATCACTACCTGGAGCGTATCCCTCATAATTATCAAGATACGCTTCAATGATAAAATTATCATCAAACTTTGATGTTTCTACTTCCTTTAAAATATTATCAGTTCTTATAAATTTTCTTGGAATATAATATACATCAATTCCATAAATTTTCAACTGCTCATTAATCAAATCTTGTATTAAATACTGCTCATTAGCAGAACCTTGTAAAAAGAAAGGATTTAGTGCCATAATAATTAACCAATAAAGTCCAGAGGTGGCAATTCGTATTCCATAGACATTCTTTGTTTAATGTCTTCTAATTCTCTTTCAGCATCCTCATAAAGTTGTCTTCCGTTTAATTCAATACCACCAGGAAGTTTTACACCATTAAACTTGATGAGGTTCTGTCCCCACTGTCTTTTAATCAATGCTGTCAGATACTTTTTCACAAAACTATCATTGTATATTTTAGAAAAATCGTCTGGATCTAATGCTCTATAGCAATCAATAACAAAGAAAGTATCTTTTGATTGAGAACTCCAATCAATATCCAAATACAATCTATTTTGTCTCTTGTTAAATCTTATTTGCTTGTCTGTGGTAAGTAGAAAATCAATATCTTCAAGATATGATTTTGTCATTGAATATTGTAATAGTTCAACTGAGTTGAAATAGTATAAATCGTTGAGGAACAGTTGATATTTGATACTGAACATTCCACCAGAAATTGAACTGGTATCAAATTTGAATATTCTTTCAATACCAATTACTGAATCTGGAACCTGAACATAATTTGAAGATTCGTAGAAATTAAATGTGGTTGCTGCCCCAACTATTGTCGATGTTCCTGTTGTTGTGACGATACCAACTCCAGATGTTCCGTTTGAAATTTGAGATCCAGAACTAGAAGCAGATCTTCCTCTATCAAGATCTTCCTGAGATACTTTGTATTTTAAATACATTCTTTCAACACCATCATAATGACGTTCGTTGAAATATTGAATGGCGTCATCTACTAGATCATCAATTTGTTCGTCATCTACATTAATCTCTAGGACGGGTGCTCCCAATCTTCTCAGACAGTAATCGATTAATCCTTGCTTTGTGCTTGGCTTAGCCATTAGAATTCTCCTCCATCAATAGTGTCCGTCCATACGGGAGTCCCTATTCCTGATGTTACTTGTGTTGTTAATATATATTCACTCGTGCTTATTGCAGCTTCCGTGCTAGCAGAGCTTACTAATTTGCCAGAGGTATTAAAGTACCCTATTCCAGTTTCGGCACTAAAATCATCATCATAAAATAATCCCTCAGTTGCACTTACAAAACCAACAACGGTTACGTCGTTATTAATATCAACGGCACCAGCAAAAGTAGATACACCAGAAACATTTAAGTTGTCTAATTCGGTGTGTCCATCAACATCAACATCACCATTAAAGTCGGCAGAACCAGCAAATGTAGAAACACCTGATACATTTAAGTCATCAAGTTCAGTATGCCCATCGACATCCAAATCTCCGTTAGCATCAATAGCATCGGAAAATGTCGATACTCCTGTTGTAACTTCAAGTCCTGATGCAAACGTTGCAAGTCCAACAAAAGTTGATACTCCTGTGACTTTTAAATCAGTAAATTCATTTGGAGCGACTTTAATTGCTTCTTCAATAGTTGCTGTAGTAACAGCATCAAGAGATAAGATATTTTGAAGTTCCCTACCACTACTGATTACTTGTGTAGAACCAATACTGAGAGAAAAAACGCTAGTGACACCAGAAATATTAACGCCATTGAGAACATCAACGGCGGCATTTATATCTAAATCAGATGCAAAAGTTGCTATACCAACAACAGAAACACCAGCTCCAACATGCAGATATTCGCCAATACCGACTCCACCACTGACAACTAATGCGCCATTTGTTGGAAGAGTAGAATTTGTAGTATTGGTAAAATAAGCAATTCCCTCAATTGTGGTTGATGCGGAATCAATCACACTTGTCATTATGAATGCAGATGATCCCGTATCCCAAACGAGAATCATCCCATCTTCAGTCTTTAGCGTTGAGTTTAAGTCTGAAGCATCAATTAGACGTGATGATGCAGTTGCCGAACTTGTTAGTACGCGAACTGTATTTTGTGAACCAACCCTAGCTTTTATGGTAGCCATTACCTAGTTACTCCCGCTCTTACCAATGCAGCGCCTTCTACTGGTTTTGAAATGGCTCCTCCACTAGTGGTTAATTTGACATCATAAACATACCTGCCAGGTTTTAAATCTGCAGTAATTGTCGATGCCATAGATATTTGAACTTTACCTTTGGTAGCATCGGTGATAGTTGAAGCAAAAGAAACCGCTGTAGAACTGGTGTATGTTTTTCTAAGTTGTGATTCAACACTATAACCACTTAGATCAAGAAGGGTGGCAGTTGCCGTGTCCTCCAACTGAAACGTAGTATCAAAATCAAATCCCTGCTCTATTACTATATTTGATACAAATATTGCCATTATTCAGATGAGCACGTATTCCTTTAGATATTTATATTTGATTCACTCCCATTGAATTCGCTATTTATTCAAAAACTCTCTTAGTAGGGTTTTAATTTCTTCAATATCACGTTTCATATCATCGAGTTCTTGTCTTTCCAAGTTCTTTTTTTCAACTCTCTTAACATAATTATTGTAGGCAACTGTATCACAATTTACAATTGCCCCAGTCTCCTCATCTCTATAAAGATGAGGATGATCTTTCACTTTAATCAATTTACTCATTTCAGTGCAATCGTTCTAAGATCTCTGATTCTTGGAGGATACGCTTGATTCGTTCCTGCCATGACAATCTTGATTCTGTATCCAGTAAAGTTACCAAGATTGTCAGCACTGAACTCATATTCTAGGAATTGATTATCTTCACTATCTGGAACTCTTACGTCGGGTCTTCCATTATTATTTGCAGAATTTACAACAGTAAATTCTCCATCTCCAGTAGATGTGAGATTATCATATCCTGGGAATAATTCAAACTCTTGTTCAACAGCAGAAGAATCTTCTCTTACTAAACTATAGAGAACTCTAATGTCAGCAGACTGATGTCTATATGCTGTCAGAAGAACTTTGAGTGAAGAAGCAGGTTGTGCCAAGTTAACAACGTTTGAAACATACGTAGCAGCATGAGGATCGTTCAAGAACGATCTGGTTGCAGCGTTAGTTGCATAGTCACTTACTGGACTATTAACATTGTTACTTGTAAACTCAACTGTAGAATCATCCAAGTAAATGATTGGTGAGAGATTCGAGTCTTCAGTGTTTAATGTCAATGCAGCAGTGAAAGATCTTCTTCCAGCAACATTATTGAATACTGGTTGATTTAATTCATTTACTCTAGAGCAAACAATTCTTGTAGAATCTAAAGAGTTTGATTCATTCAATAATACAGTATCGACAGTATTAAGACGTTGGAATGAAACTTCACTACCATCAATACTAGTTCCAGTCGTCGTTCTAACTGCTGCAGTTACTGAAGTAAGTTTGCCAGGGGCACTGACATCAAATCTTGGGGTAACCTCATTGAACAAGATATTTTCCGAGGCTCTTATTTTATCTCCACCACCAATTACTCCTGTGAATGACAATTGAGGTCCAGTAGCAGAGTCTGCACTTCTATCAAGTCCATGTGTTGAACTTCTATCAATTTCAACATAGTAGCGATTTGCTTCAATTCCAGTATCAGAAATATCGTAGGTTACTCCATTAATTCTTCTGAGTGAAACTCCACCAAACTCATATTTCATAACCTTGGAATTGACGACATGAGTTTGAGATATTGTATTGCTAAATCCTCTAGAATTAATTGTCAGTTGATTAGAAGCTGCTGCAGTATATTCAATAATTTCATCTCCAATCTTAACGTAACCTTTATTTGTTGCACTTACTGCCAGTCCTTCGAATGTAGTAAAGTTACTGGAATCTACAACGTTAATAGTAGTTGTTTCGGAGGAGAGTAACTCTGCAGATAATGTTGTAGGTGCAACATCAGATTCAACCCCATCGAGAATCAGTTGGTTATTGTTCGCATACATTCCATGGTTGAAATGATCTACATGTAAATAATTTCCAGAGTTTGCTCCAGTTCCTTCGGAGGTTCTATCCGTAATAGTTGTTGATGCAGCACTAACAACAGTAGAGTCTGTAGCATAATAACTGAGTCCTGCTCCAACCTGGAATGCCTTACCAGAACCTTTTTCACCTTGAACATTGGTGAGGTACAAAGTATCAACACCACTAATGGTATTAATCGTAAGGACAGAGTTTCTGCCAGTAAATGATCCGTCAGTGTTATCAATGGAAACTACGTCTCCAACAACATAACCATTTCCACCGCTGAGAGTTGTAATTCCCGTGATAACTCCATTCGAAGTTGTAATATCAACTCTTAATCCAGAACCACTTCCAACAACTGTTGTAGTTGGAACATCTGATTGATTAGTGTAGTTAGCACCGCCATCAGTAATTGATAGTGCTGTTACTGAACTTCCTACAGAAACAATGTTTCCATATCCACCGACACTATTGTTTCCTGCAATTCGTCTTCCAACAGTCAATATATCAAGTAATGGATCTCCAGATGTAATTGTTGTGATTCCTAATGTTAATGTTTTTGGAGTAGCAGTCAATGCATTCTCTTCAAGTGCCTGAATATATCCATTACTTTCATCAAGAGGTGGATTTCCAAAATATGCAATACCAGTGCTTGATGTAAAGTTTGCTTTGTAGAGTTTGAATTTCAAATCTAACTCTTGTGTTGCTGTCCAAATAGAACCATTCTGTGATTTAAACAGACTTCCCATTGCAAATTGCTTGGAATAAATCACAGATTCTGAATTTGGAAGAGATTGGGTATTTACCGTTCTTTCACCCATCTTAGCAATCCAAACCTCATATTGATCTGTGGTTGGTGCAAGGAGGACTATTGCATATTCTCTTCCAGGTGCAAGATAAATTGGATAGTCAAATGTAACTGTAGTGGCAGTTTCTCCATTTGTTGATGTTGTAATGTCGCTTGGAACAAGAACCTTAGGTTCTCCAACGATAGTTAATGTTGGAGTTCCAAGTTCAACAGTTCTTACCTGAACAATAAGAGGTTCATTTCCAGTTGGTTTGCTAGCAAAGAATAAATCGACTTTAGTCAGATAAGCACCATTATCATCATCACTTTGTCCGTTTAAGTCTGGAGCATCAATATCTTTACCAACAACAAATGATTGTGCCAGAGGATCGTAGCGTACCGCAAGATTTTCTCTTACCGTCTGTCTAACTTGGAATGTTCCAGTCGCAGTGTAAGTTGTATTTCCTGAAGAAATGAGTTTACTTCCAGGAAGTGGTTTTGCATTAGAAATACTATTACTAATTGTGTATGTCTTCTTACCAGTGAGAATTCTAGGATCTGGGGCAGGTGTGGTGTGTGGATCTCTAATGAAGAAAGAACCTAACAAATCACCATAGTTATCCGTAATTAATCTGAGATCCTTGACATATGCAACTGCGCCACTAGTTTGTCCTACTAACTTTGCTCCAACTAACAGATATCCAAAGAATGCTCCCTGAGCCTCTTGTGACAATGATGCCAAATCAATATTCAGTACTTTTGAAGATTGACTATATGAAGTTGGAATATTTTCTGATGTTGCGTATGGATTAATGTTATATGTCTTTGAAGGTGAGTTAAATGCACCTTCTTTGTGATTGGAATTGGCAAGTCTAAATCTGATGATTCTATCGCCTTCAAAATAACCTATTACGGTTTCTCCAGCAGAAAACACTCCAGTAGAGCCATAATTTGCAAGTGAGGTATCAGTCGCAATTTCAACAAGTTTGGGTACAAAATCAACGTTGCTGTGATTATCTAAGAATTGATAGTGTAATGAAAGTGGTTTAAAGTTTGAAGCAAAAACTGAGACATTTCTTGAACGAATGTATTTCTCAGCAGAAGAAGAAACGATAATATCTCTTGTTCTCGATCCTACTACTCTTGTTGCACCACCAGAACCACCTACAATAGAAGTAGTGGTTCTGCCAGGAATTCTAACTGTTCTAGTCCAAACATCGGAAGCTGGTGAAAGTTTTACAAATCCAGTGTACTCAATAACATGGAATGGATTTACATTCTCAACTCTTGTTGCCAGTGGTTGTTCTATCCATCCAGCAGAGTCATACTTTAGAGTTATCGCCTTTCCAGTCTTCTGAACATTAGAATCTAACAGAGTATAGTTGGATGTTAAATCTAATTCACTTTCAGCAATTTCAGTTGCTGGAAGAGGTCTCATTTGAAGTGAGTTGCTAAAGATACGAGGTCTTAATTCTCCACCAACAACACTAGCGGTAGTTAAATCTGTGTCTAAGAGAGAAGTATCATTGAAATCGTCAACAAAGAATCCAGACTTGAATCTATTATTTCCATCAACATCTTCAATACGAAGTGACTCTGTATTTACTTCTAACAGACTTAAAGAAGTCACTCTTTCAAGATTTTCCACTCTATCTTCAATTCTACCAATATCGCGCATTGTATATCTTCTATTATCGAAGAGATTAATAGAGGCATTATCAGTATCATAAAGATATGGAGGGAGAACAATGGTTGCCAGTTCCATTAACTCAGTGTCATTTACGACTGGTTCTTTTGGAGTTCTAGAAGAAACGCCTCTACTTACTATAAAATTACCAAACTTATCAAGATAAAGTTTATCAATTCTTGGCAGGTAGAAGTTATATCCAACTAAGGAACTTTCTCCGGGTTTTAAATTGTATGTTGGTTCTGAACCAAAATCTCTTGAATCGAAGTCAAATGGAGATTTATCAGTTACTGTAAATTCTTGAACTCTTGGTCTAAAGTCAAGAGTATCAGATGCTCTAACATTATTAACTCCAATCGAAGGAATGTCTTCCTTAAATCTGTCAGCATCATAACTCAATACAGTAAATACATCACCATCATCTGAAGAAGGAACGGTGTAGTGATCGAATACAACCAATAATCTTCTAGATGGTTCTAAATCATTATTTCTAACAATTCTCGAATAATCATAGTATTCATCTTTTTGTCCTTTATCGAGAGTATAGTTATTCTTGATATTCTTATATTTTCCTAAAGTAATAGATTGAATAGTTGATGTAATATTAGACTCTACAAAACTTACCTCTTCACCTACAGTGAATCTGAGTCTATTTAAATAAACAATTCCTAAATTGTTAGATGGAACTGATGGTGTCGTTGATGCATTCAGCACCACTCTAGCAATTGCTCCACTTGAAGCTCCAATGATGTTTTCACCGACAATAGCATCTGAGTCTACATTTGATATTGAAGAAAACTCAACTCTATCCAATACAGGATCACTAGTATCAGTAGATTCGTAAATTGCAAGAACTTTTGCTACGTCGGGGAATCCAAGAGAGATTTCCTTGTCCTGTACCCTCAATCCATAAAAATCATTATACGTTAATCCATCAGAAACGGATGTGCTTGTTGCAGATCCAGATTGGGAAAGTTTGGAAAGATTAATAACCTTGAGAGCACTTCTTGTATATTCTTTTATTTTGCTTCTAATTCCATTCTTCTTCAGTGTTGCATTGACAACTACGCTACTTTCAGATGTTTCTAAACCTCTGATGGTTACAGTATTTGTTGAAGAATTTAATGTGAATGCATCGGAAGTTACAGTCCCAATTCCACCACCAGTATAGTGAACAGAATATCTTTCTTGATCGAAAGCGTCGAAAAATGCACTAGTAATACCAGTGACTGCTGTTAAATCGAAAGTGAGAACTCCACCACCATCTGTAGTTTCTCCAGTAATTTGTCTGGATATTGAAAGTTGAGAATCTGTAAAGTTTACAGAAGAAATATTTGATTCTGGAAGTTTTGCATAAAGATATGCATTCTCATTATTTCTGAGTTCTGGAACTCCAAGTTCTGCCTTGAATTTTCCATCATGAATACCGCCATCAAAAACACCCGAAACAGTAGCAATTCCTGCAACTGTTAACGATGATAAATCTGATGAAACTGCACTTACTCTATTAAATGTCTCATCTCCACTACCCTCTTGATATCTAAGAATATCTCCCGCTTCAACACCAGAAAAAAGTTTTCCAGGACTGGTAACTGTAGTGCCGCTAATATTAACTTCACTAATACCATTTCCAAGTTTTTTCCTACTTAAAACTGTATCAGCAGTAAACGCCGGGAATCCACTTCCAGATGCTGCAGAAACAGATTTAATTTCCTTAACACCATTAACAGTAGCTGCCGTAATCGTTAAAGGTGAATCAACGCCATTAATTACAAGTTGCTCATTAGTAACAAAAGTTCCTGATGTTTGACTCAAATTGAGTGAACTTCCAGATCCTGCTGCTACAGCATAACCACTGGCACCACTACTCTTACCTTGAATATAAGAAGACTTTGGAACATCACTTGAACTGACTGTTCTATTGAAAGTTAAAGTAGTATATGTTTGAACATCATACAAATACAAATCCCATTGCGTAGATGCGTCTTCATATGCTGCATCAGTTAGATTAAATGCATAAACACGGGCAGAACCAACTCCGGATGGAGTATCTCCTGTAAATCGATCGTTTAATGTAACAACTACATTTTCTTGAATTGCTCCAGAAACATTGTTGACTCTCAACAAATGTCCCATCTCAAAAGGAATGTTTGAGTTGGTTACAGTTTCAGTTTCTCTTGGTTTTGCAACATCTAATACTTGTGTTGATTGATTTTCGACATCATATCCAGCGACATATGCCTTTCCAGGAGATATCTGAAAACACATTAAATCGTCTGAAGGTGTATTTCCACTGTCTGTGGTTTCTCCCTCTAAGAATAATCCATCATTGCCAAGTCTATCATTCAGAGAATCTACAATCTTTACATCAAATGGTTCTACTGAGTAATGACCAGATTCATCATACGTTCTTTCTGCAATGTAGTCTCTGATAATATTATATACTGTCTTATCTTGTATCTTTTTAATCTTGCCGCCGTCTACTCTTAAGAGTTCAATGAAATCTGTGTCATTAAAATCTGTAAGAGATTTTTTAGTTAATGTTAATGATAGTTTGAATCTATCTGCTCCAGGAGCTGCAAAGTTGGTAAATCCTTTTGCATTGTCATATAAAGAATTGTCGTCCTTTGCATTGACAATTCTTTCTTCTATCTTCAGTCCAACTCTATATGATGGAGTATTTGAATAATAATCTAAAACGAGAGTTTGCTTACTAACATTAGCAAATATTCCTCTAACAAAATAAACGCCATTATCAATTGATGCAGCCGAACCTGTACTAGTAGCATTTTGTGCAATCAATGTAGCAAATGGAGTTCCTGCATTAATTGTAGTATTTCCGTAAGTTACGTTTTCGCTGGCAAATAGAGACTCTCCATCTTGGAAAGTTTCTGTGACATAATCACTACCAGAATCAGAATACTTTACATATATTGTTAAATTCTCTACAAGGTTACTGTCCGAAGTAAGAGCAACGTATTGAATAGATGCGGAAACACCTGATAACTGTCCCGTAACTTTTTTACCAACAAAATTCTTGATGTATAATGATATATCTACTCCTAGGTTAGAAGAGTCAAGTTGTACTGCAGAAAATTGATTATCAAAAGTAATAGCTCCAGGGAGAACCATGGAGCCTTCTTTAAAGATATTCTTTCCAAAATATTCAACTTGATTTTGAAAAATCGACTGAAGAGTCGTTAATTCTCTAGCTTGTACTGGAAATCCAGGTTTAAACAGAACTTTATAAAAATCTTTACCGCGATCGAAATCGTCATAATATGGGCTGATATTTAAATCTGTTTTTTGTGCCATCTTTTTTTAAAATTCCAGAATGATTTTAACGTCTTCTTTTTGTCGAATGTTCCTTTCAATCAAAGGTCTATTATTGATGTAAATTACATCACCTGTCTTTTTATTTATCTCTGGATTTGAATATCCACCAGAGAAAGTGACACCCAGATTAATTTGCTTATTATTAACGAGAACTGTGCTATCACTAAAACTTGTATTGACTGAAGCAGATCCGCCAGCATCAAAACTAATGCTATTAGATCCAGAGAAATCTAATACTTTGGATACAGTTGCAACATCATTTGCATCAGTTTGATCTTCGTCATTGCTAAAATACAAAGATCTGTCTTGATAGTATTTTAGTACCTTTGTGTCACTATCATATGACGCAACATATCCTTGGGCAGTTCCACTTGTTACGGTTTGTGTTATTCTGTCTCCAATCGTCGGAGTTCCGGTGTAAGAATCTGCTAATTTGATTCCATACAGAGAAGAAAAACTATTTTCGGTAAAAATAGATGTCGATGAGAACTGTTGTGGATTTTTGATAAGTCCAATTTGAGAAAACTGAGTGTCAATTGGAAAATCTTTGGTAGAATCGTCGAATCTAGCATAGATTAAAATTTTATCTGTTCCCAATTCTTTGTATATATCATATCCATGTCCTCTAGATGGCGGAATAATTGGAATTAATTTTGCTGGATTTGAAATAGTTCCAGTTCTCTTCAAATCTACAATTCCATAAGTATATCCTTTGCCACCAGATACGATGGATGTTCCTGTAATAGTTCCACTGCTATCAACAGTAATTGAAACTTCTCCTCCAGAACCATCACCTAAAATATCGTAGGTTCCTGCACTATATCCAGTTCCACCATTTTCAATATAAACTTTTTTAATTTGATTGTCGTTCGTTTCAGAATCTCCACCCTCCCTAATTGTTTGGATAGAGGTATCTGTAGATGTTGCCCAATCATTAGGAACAACAACATATTCTGTAGAATCGAACTTTATAATATCCGATGGAGCTACAGAGAATAAGTACTTCCAAACATATCCATCGCCGCTTGAACCTGCCGACGATGGATCTACATCGGTAAAAGTTGGTTCATCTAAGGATCTTCCTCCTGTTGGATTTGTTCCAGAAGAACCATTGTCAATGCAAATATAGACTCTAAAATCACTATTAACTACGTAGTAGTTTGCATCATATAATCTAGATGTCTTAGAAATTGGAGTTTGATTTAAGATACTATAATCATGCCTATACATGTCATAGGCAGTGTTTGTTGTCCAATCAACCTTTCTTATAACTCTTCTAACATTTGCACTGGTAATTTTTTTACCAAACAAAGAAGCATCTTTGTACTGGGAAACATACTGAAAATTATCAATAGGGTTTGGAGTGTCAGTGTCCCAATCAGATGTTCTGCCAAATCCCGGATTTGGAGAAGTTGGGTTAGCAAATCCTAAGAAAGCGTAATATGAATTATTAGTATCCGATACAGAATCTATAAAGTTACTTGCATTCAGTATCCTAAATTGATCTGTTACGACGGCTGCCATATTAATAGTTTTTTAGATATTTATAAGATAATTTTAGGAAGAGCACCAGTTTCTCTTATACCAACACTTCTTCTTTGAATGGTTGGGTATGTAGAAAGTCCTGCAACAGTGTTACCTGTAACTCCAATCGAGATTGGACTGGACGATCTTGTCAATCCCCCACTAATATTGGACAACCTACCCCAAGAGTATTTTCCTACTGGATTTGACACGCTACCAATTGTTCCTAGTCCAACTACTTGAGAACCAGAATCCACATTGCATGTGATGATTCCAATTGTTCCAGAGCTACTCCAAGACGCAATTTTATAAACATTATCTAAGAATGTCGTTCCGATTCCAACAACAGCAGCATTAGAATCGTCAACTGAGGTAACACCAGTACCAATTCTTGTATCAAAGACATATACTGGATATCCAGTAGCAATTCCTGAGAAGGAAGAAGATTGGATTGAGAATTCGAGTGCGAGAGGATGAGAACCTGTTCCTGCAGCGGTTGTAATTCCGGTTACAATGCCAGAGAAACCAGCAACATTAACAAAATTAGATATAAGTTCTACAGAATCTGTTGCTGTAGTTGAGATACCATTAACAACTAATCCTGCAAAACTTGTTGGAGGTGATGTTGCTCCTTTGTCATCTTCATAATCAAATATTTCAGCATTGTCAACGAAAATTTCATTGTCTGTTGTTGATAAATCTCCAATAATTCTTGCAGTTGGGAATACTAAAGATTCTATAGAATCTCTTGTTTTGTATACATTTTCTCCATTGATTTTTTTATCAACTTTTTGCTTTATCCACTTTAATGGTTTTAGATTAGTTTCATCTATTCCAACACCATTGTAAGAATCGGTTTCAAACTTATCGGAATATGATAAATCAAATATGGTTCTTTCATCCTGTGTTATTGTTCCTCTGATTGAATTATTTTTCAATACTTGAACATCATCACCAACTTTCAATGTTTGATTTATCCCCGTAACTAAAACACTATCTGTTCCAGTAATTCCTCTATAGAAGAAGATTGCAATATTATCTTCCTCTTTAGGTGGTGCAGTAAAGATAAAGGACGTTCCTCCAGAGAACTTGTACGAAATACCAGGTTCCTGAAGAATTCCATTAACAAATATAAGAAGTAAATTCTCTAGAGGTTGATCTGGAGATAATGATGTTGCTGGTTCAAAACTAAGGAGTTCGCCATTGTAATAAAGTGGGAATCTAACTCTTGTTCCATCTTGATAATTTTTTACAGAATCTATGTAATCTAATTGTCCAAACTCCCAAGCGGCAAAATTATCAGAATATGTATCAAGAACAGTTATTTCAAAATCTGCTAATGGTGCTGCCAAAGACTTATCAGTAACAAGTCCTACTGGTTTGATAACATCACCTCTTCTGAAGGAATAACCTTGTCTTGCAATCTTAAACTCTGTAACTTCAAAGAATGTTGAACCAATTCCAGCGGTAGAAGGACCTACTTTAACATCAAGTAAAAGTCCAACTCCAGTGTCTGTAGTTGCACCAACACTCAATCTAGAAACTCCAATGACTGGAAGATTTTCATAAGAAGGATCTGAGACAAATATTTCTGGATTTGTGTATCCAGTTCCACCAGAACCCACAGTAAATGTAAGAGTTCCTCCAGCACCAACAGTGGCAGAAAGCGATGCCACATCTCCAACATGTCCACTTTCAAAGACGCTAATTCCAATTGAAACTAATCCATTATATCCAGAACCATTAAAGTCTGTTGTTCCAAGTCCAACAGATACAATTGAACCTCCAGCACCAACTACGGCAGTCACAGATGCTCCTACAAGAGGTGCAAATCCAGATCCTGGTGTGGAACCAAGAGAAACAATAATGCCGCCTCTTGGAGTTTCATTTTGATTTATATCATAATCGGAAACAACATACTCTAATGGATCTATATCTGGTTTTGTAAGACCTGAGAAGACTATCGTAGTGATACCAGCAGCGGTATCTTCATTAATAACATAGTTATTATTTTTATTATTATCTGTTGTAGGAGTTTGGAAAATATTATTTACAAATACAATTCCACTTCCACCCGTTGAACCAAGTCCGGTAGTGTTTGCTCCACCAACTAACAACGTAAATGTTCTTCCAATTCCAGTGAATTCATCAGAAATATCATCATATACTTGATTACCAGAATAATCACTTCTCAAGAAGACTCTTCCATTAAAATCTGATGTTTCATAGTCCAAATTGGAATCAGTCTTATCAATTTGTGGATTTCCTCTTGGAGCATCTGTGAAGTGAATTCTATTATCTACAATGTTAAACGCTCCTTTGTGGATTCTAACTGTTGTAGTATCGGTATGTGCTGTTGCTGAAGTTCCAACAAACCCTCTCTTAACAACAACCAAGTTTTCAGTTCCAGTATTTGTAATTGGTCCTACATTGGTTGTTCCAAGTCCAACGTTGGTAACTTCCATGAATTCATTATCAATCTTCAATATATCCTTTGGACTTATTGTTGAAATTCCACTCAATGTAAATGTTGTTGCCTCTGTTGAAATTTGTCCGCCATTTCCAGATAATGTATGCGTTATCTTTGTAGCTTTGATTGGATATTGAACTAAGTTATCAATAGAAACAATTGACTTAGAATTTCTCTTTGTCATGGTGAATCTATGGGCATTACCTTCTCCAAGCGTCGTAAATGTTACGCCTGTTCCAGCATTCGCATCAGATTCTGTAAGAGCAACTTTAAATGTATCATCAGTTAATTTGATTGCATATACTGTTGATGGAAGTTCATCTGTGGCATTGTGTCTCATGGCACTGGTGCCAACTCCAACGAAAGTTGCGTTTGGAGTATAAATCAATTCTTCACCAGTTCTAAAGAAGTGATTTTTAATTGAGAATATGCCCGTGGTTGCTGCCAAAGAAACGGAATCAGGATTGAATACTTTAGCAAAGATTGGAGTTCCGTTAGTAGTTAATTCAAAATCAAATTTGTTAATTCTGTCACCATTTATTGAGTTGTAGAATTTTTCATCAATTATTTCGTCAATTCTTCCATATGATAATGTGTTGGGTTGATTGACAATATCAATAGTTGTGTATAACGATTTACTGAAAACTGAAATATCAATATCTCCAGTCTGATCACTATCTGGATAGAAAGTTAAAAGTAAATCATTGCCATCAAAGTCCCCACCAAACGTACCTACACCAGAAACAGTGTCAAATTCATCGGTTGTTGCTAAAGAAAGGAATGGTAACTGATGAGTATAAACATCAGTATTGTCATGAATTGTCAAGACTTGATGAAGTGCTTTTGTAGAACCAATACTTACTTCAACAAAAGACTTGGAAGCATTGAATATATTTTTATCCAATGTCAAGATGGTTGTAGATGCTGCAGAAACAGTGTTGTAATATTTTGACTCATAAACAACACTTCTCTCATTACCAGGAGTTTGTCCGCTAGTGAGGAATCTAAATGTTCCAACTCCAACAGTAGTAGCTCCAAATCCAACAATATTAGATTTAATTTGAACTTCATGAGATGTATCATTTGTATGTGTGATTGTTAATACACCACCAGACAAATTAGCACCAAATGTTCCAATAGCATTTCCGGAGAGACTTGAACTATCCTCACTATCCGCATAGTATTCGGAAATGAAACTATCCGAACCATTATGAGAAACTAATAACCTAACATAATTTGCATCATTAGTTGTATTGTCAATGACGTGTGCTGTCAGATATAAAGATTCAAATTCCGAAGAATTGAGATTAACAATTGTAGATATTCCAGTTCCAGTAGATTCGATGTTTATAGAACCTGTTAAATCTACAAATCCAATTGATGTTGTTCCAACACCAGCAGCAGTACCATTAAATGTCTGACGAATAAGTTTAATATCATAATCGGTATCATTTGGATCATCAGGAGTAAATCTTAGGTAGGTGTCATTAAATCTATCTGTATGCAACTCGAATGTTCCATATTCTTCGCCAACAACTTCATCAGTTCCACGATTTGCTAAAAACTCATTATCCAAAATGAATGTTGAAGTTCCATCATTGATGATTGTCAAGTCGTTAAATTGAACTTCAGTGTTATTGGAATTTGTTACTCTAAAGATATAATTTTCATAATTGTTATCCTCTAGTTTTACAAGATTGACATATGGAGTAATTTCAGCGTCACTATTTGAGAATTGGCTGCTAATGTCATCGATCTTTAAAACATCATTGGTTTTCAGATCAATGTAGTCAGTAAGTTTTTTATTTTCCAGAGTCAGGAATTTTGATTTGGATCCCACGACATCAGTGTCTAAAACATTATCAAAATTGTAAATTGCATCAACTCTATTTTCATCTATAAAATATGAATAGAAGTTGGTGTCACTAATTGCTGTTGTTACACCAGCATTACCAACAACCGAGGTTATGCCTACATCAGCAAAATTCTTTAATCCACTCACATGAACTAAATTATTAACAACCGATTCCTGTTCTTCCCAGGTTTTAGAACTCTTAATGGTGTAAGAAAGGTTTTGATAGTAATCATTATTTGGTATAACTTGGAAATCCTCATTTAATTTTCCAATTTCATCTTCCCATCCTAAATTTTTGGTGTTTGAATAGTTAACTACAAACTCACCATTATTATCTTCTATTGTAGAAACAGTTGCAACGTTACCAGAGTCTCTTCCTGTTATTCTTTCATTAAGTGAAAGAATATAAGATCCTCTGATTTTCAAGAAGTTCTGAGTGCTTTCTACAACTTCTAAGTCTCTTTCAATACTATCAATGACTAATTTTTCACCAACCAAAAACTCACTAATAGACTGAGTTACTGTAAATGATGGATATGTGTTTTGATTAATAATTATTCCAGAAGAATCTTGTATAGTTTTTGCTATTCCAGTATTTGTTCCGAGTCCAGAAATACTTAATGTAACTTGATCGTTAACAGTAAGTCCTTTTACATAATTTGTTACTTCAAGTAATCTATATCCATAATCGGAAGAATTAAATCCATCACCATTAGTGCTATACTTTTGAATTCCTTCAACAAAAACTTTATCGCCAATATTGAAAGGTTGTGAACTAAATCCAGTAACACCATTATTAGTTGGTGTAGTTATGTGGCATGTAAATATTCCACTATTTGCAGATACAACCTGCTGAATACTAATGCCATTGGTATTATCTGTTGCAAATAGTTCGACCCCAGCATCTGGTAATCCCAGTGGTTCAGCGTCGACGCTAACACTCTGAACAGATGTTCCAGTTAATGTAGCTACAAAAGAACCAGAATTTATAACGTTCCTAGTTGTAGAGTCAACAATTGTTATTGATGGAGGTTTAGTGTATCCTTCTCCAGCAGTAACAACATCGATACGGGAAATTGTATTGGAATTTTTAACCGTAATTAGTGGTGATATGGCAGCTTGAGGTCTTAAGGTTAAATCTGGAGAATATATGAAGTTATCACCGATACTTCTAGTTTGATTTAGATTTCCAATTGTATCAGATAAAGCAGATACAATTAAATTTTTACCATTAGTAGAATTAGTAGATTTTAAAGTTGGTAATTTTTTATATCCAGAACCTGAAGACAAAATGCTCAATACCTTAACAGGTCCTTGAGCCGTCTCTGATGTAGTACTATATTCTAATTTATCACATTCAGACTGAACATAAGAAAGTTTCTCTGGTTTTTGAGTTAAGTTGATTACAAATGTAGTTGTTCCAATTCCACTTATAGAATATGAATTGTTATAAGAACTATTGACGAACTTTATCCTGGAATAGTTCTTAACGGAGGTATCAGAAGAAGTTGTTATGCCAGAATTTTCTAATGCATAGAATAATTCCTCCGGGAATGAACTATTATAGTTCAATGTCAAAGAAGCATTAGTTGATACACCTACAGTTCCTACTCCAGATACGGCAAAACTTGTAGTGTTTCCAATAGAAATAAATTCATTGTTGAAATTTTTATCATAAAATACTTTAAACCCAAATCCATCTAATGAAGAATCTGATAAGTCAAATACTAAATCATTATTTTTAATGACCTCAATTTGGGGATTAATTGGAGATATTGATTGATTAGATCCACCAGTGCTGGCAATACTTACAATTTTTGGTGGTGATGCTAAAGTATCGGAATAAGTTTTGCATAAATTAATCTTATTAGAGTTAATTCTATAAACATAGAAATAGTCTTTATCTAACGCAGCATTATCAGCATCCTCAAAATAAATCTTATCTCCAGTCTTTAATCCATGATCCGTTAGTGTAATTACACTGGTTGTTGTGTTTATTCCTGTAGAATTAAATCCAATTGGATTGATAACTACACTATCAATATCTGACTTATAAAGAACACGAACTCCTGTTGAAGTTCCGATTCCAACAGAAAGGTTTGAATCTACATTCAGTTTAATAATATCTCCATTTGTAAGACCGTGGGATGTTGATACTGATACAGTTGCTTTTGATTGTTCAATATCTCCCAAAACTTGAGTAAATGTAGATTCAAACAGATACTTATCATTATCATCGCCATTAGTATGGAAAAATACTTCTGGACTATTAATTGATGTTTTAACACCAATTAAGTTGTTATTTTTCTTGACGGCAAATAATGTAGATGGCATCGAGAATGTTGACGATCCATCTGTTGAGATGGATACATTTGTTCCATTGCTGGTATATGTAATTTGTTGATTAGTTGTAAATGGATGATTTTCTAAGAATATTCCTCTAGCGATAATGTCTCTGGTTGTAACAGTATCGCCAAAATCAAATGTGACAGAAGTTGATATTCCAGTTATTGTGCCTACACCTAAAGATTCTCTAGGATTAAAGAATACTTTATCATTAACTCTGGACTCAAAATAATCAACGTCTTCAGAAATTGTAAAATAATCTGGTATGAATGTTACGCTAGAACTCTGAGAGTGTGCTACACCAGTTAATCCTCTTTCGATTCTAAGAATATTTTCATTTCTATGAATTCCTAGAACTTTTAGGGTTTCTGTGCCGATGCCGATGCTACTTCCAACAGAAATTTGTTGCGGAATCGGAGAAACGTAAATTTCAGTAGTAAATCCAGCAGTGGATGATGTAACTGTAGATAAACATGCACCGTTCATGTATGAAGGAACAGTAACTCTATAATCTTTGTTTAATATGGATAGAGTTGTAGTGAATCCAGAAATTGATACGTAATCTAAATTCGATAATGTGTGTTTTGGTAAGATGTTTACTTTTACTCTACTTGCATTTTGCCATGTGAAAACGGCATCAAGGTACTCAGTAAAGGATGTGTTTATATCCACAATTTCCTTTCCTTCGATAGAAGAAATTTCTACATCTAGTCCAGAACCTGATGTACCTTCTTCCGTGAAGGAGAGTTTTTCTCCAACTTTATAATTCTCTCCAGCATTTTCAATAACTATAGACTTTACAAAACCATTAGTTACTGATTCTATTACAAACTGCTGTTTAGTTACATCATCTATCTCATTTATAAAGTTATAATCTGCATTATTCTCAGATACTTTATATGGGAATGTATTTCTATGTAAAGACGATGTGTTAAAATCAAATGACTGATTCAAATCAACATCTTTAGTTGATTTAGAATAATACTCATTTCCAATAAAATATGGGAATGCTGGCGTTATGTTATCAGATGGATTTAATGTTGCATGATATGCATAAACTCCATTTGGAAATTCTGAAGTCTTTTCAAATCTTCCATTATACTCATCCAAATCACCACTATTATTAAATGTGTAGTCTTCTACAAAGTATCCTGCAGTAAATCCAGAAGGTCTGTCTATAACTTTTGTAGTGTCAAGATTATATCCGGATTGTAAAGTTTTTACGGTTGATGATGTGTCTTCTGCATCTGTATGTCCAAAAGGTCCGTAAATTGGATTTCCATCATATGCCCATCCAATAATTCCAGATAGATTACCAATTTTTTCGTTGAAGGAAGTTCTAATATCACTAAAGTATTGAGAAACAGAATACCTTAAATTATCATCACCATTTAAAAGAACTTCACCTGTGCCAAATCTGCTTAAATTATCATTGACAGTTAAAGATCTTACCTTCAAATCTAAAACAGAATTTTTACCTGCAGAAATAACTTTAACCTTAGTAGAAGATGCGGAATAACCAATTCCAGCACTTATAACTTTAACAGAAGATACTTTACCTCCAGAAATTATTGCTCTAAGTTCAGCACCTGCTCCAGAACCGCTAGAGTCTTCAACCACTAAATCTGGGACTGAATTATACTCTAATCCACCATATGTAACGTTTGCAGAACTAATAGTGCCATTAATTACTACTGGTGTTATCTCTGCTTGTTTTCCATTTTTTATACTAATTGTAGGTTTCTTTTCAAAGTTTATAATTGTTGAACCATATCCAGTTCCAGCTTCATACAGATATGCAGTTTCTAAACTTCCTCTGACAACTGGTGTTGTAATAAGTTCTTGATGTTCTTGTGTTGTAGAACCGATTCCAGTATTAACATAAGTAATTGATACAGCAATATCTGGATACGCAAAATACTGATATCCAACTCCAGTATCTGCAAATTTAAGATAATTTCCTCTATCTAAGTTTGAAGTTGTTGTTCCACCCACACCTGCATCACATACTCTGAAGGAATCCTCATCAACCTTCAAAACGTAATATTGATTTGTTGTGGATAATCCTGTTATTGGAGTTGTTTCAAAATCATAGGTTACAATCTCTCCAGTATTAAATCCATGATTATTGAAATTAATGGTGTTTCTTGTCGTTGAAATGCCAATTGGTTTTACAATCAGTTTTCTATTTGTATATCCAGAACCTTCATTTACAACTTTTACATAAGAAACTACATTTTTAGACTTTGCTGTAGAGAACTTATGTGTTCCATTAGAACCTGAGAAGAGTCCTACAGGATTCGACTTTGATACTTGATCGCTCAGAGAATTGTATAAAGTAATCGTTGAATTATTATCAACTTGTACAAAATATGATGCATTATTAACTAACTTATTTGTTATACCAATAGAAACTTCTGCGTTTCCTTGAGAACTATAAACAATTTCTTCTCCATTAACAAAATTGTGTTCTTCAGAAAATGCAATTTGATTTGTGGAAAGATTAACACCGCCACCATCGGTTAATGATCTAGAATCAAAAGAAACCGCCCTTACTCTTTTAGCAAGAACTGGTTCAATTACAGCACCACTTCCATTTCCGCCAGTTATGTTAGTAGATACAATTCTGTCAACATCATAGTTTTGAGAATCTACATATACTTTTTTGAGAGTTCCGCCTATTACTGGTTGAATTTTTGCCGAACCACTAGATACGCTTATAACTGGTGGATTAATAACATCAAAATCTCTTCCACCATTTAAAACCTCTATAGAAGAAAGTGGTCCATAGTATATTTTGTCAGTTGATTTATAATTATTAATTTCAACACCATTAATTAACATTCCTGTAGAACCAGGAGTGGTTTTTTCTCCTACACCTCTTTCAATATTCTCTTTGAGGGGAAATTTTCTTAAAAGTTTTTGTACTCCAATCTTTTCATTTTGTTGTGATGCTAATATAAAATTATGAGTTCCTACACCAGATGTGGGAGTGTCAAATGTCAAATAGTTGCCGCTTCCGATAAATGCGGGAGATGCATATAACTTAAATTTCTGAGCGTTTGTGTGAAGTCCAACAAAGTAATATCCGGTGTCTATGCCTACTAATGTTTCTCCAGTTGGTTTGTAATATACTTTATCTCCATTAACAAATGGAACTGATGAAGTTAATGCTATTGTTGAATAAGAACCATCAAATAAATCTTCGAAGTTTGAAGAATTTGATACTGTTATTGATTTTAATTGTGATCCAATGTTATACCTATACTCTGTAGTATTAATTCCTGTTTTTGATTCTGATGGTAAAGAGTTTGACGCTACATAAGCATATCCATCACGATCAGTGTATAAGTTTAATACGTCTGATAAAATTTTACTGTTGCCAAATGTAAGTGGAGCGGAAGATGAAGAAGCTTTATTTGTTTTTCTTCTTACATCATATTCAGTGCCAGTTGTTAAGGTAGGCAGATTAGATATGGTTAGACTATTCTGTGCAACGTTGATAGATTCAATATATGGAACGCCGGTAGAAGCAACCACATTTTCAGTTTTTCTTTCCAGTATTTCTACTTCATCACCAACTTTCAAACTTGATTTATCAATAGTTGATGAAAGAGTTAAATTAGTGTTGTCTGAAATTTCATATCTAGTGCTCGTATTGTATATCCAAGAATTTGCAAAAATTTCTTTATAAGTTTCACCTTTGTTTTCAATTTTATCACCAAAATTTTTTACATATATGATGTCTTCTTCATCTACTTTTAAAGATTGGCTAATTTGCTCCAAATCGTCAACAACGCCAAAGAATATCATTTCGACTTTCTTTGTTGTATCGCCGTCTTCATAAGCAAAGTAAGTATCTTTAGATCTAACATTATCTGTTGGCGATATTGTAACACCAATACCAGTACATCCTAAAAACTGGTTAATAGTTTTTCCAGTATAAGAAATAGTATTATCGCCAGAAATAATAGTGCCAGAATTTGCAAATGAAATTGTAGAATCAACACTAATGATTGATGATCCTACAGAAACTGTTTCTAGTGATTTTGTGTTTGGCGTTATTCTAAACGTACCTTGAACTGAAGACTCAGTATCATATCCAACAAAAAGTTCAAGTTGATAATATAATCTATTTTTTCTTGTAAATATTTCTACAGAAGATATCGAAGCACTGGTGTTAGGATCTGTACTCTTTACAACTGTTTGACCAACCAGTTTGAGAGGATCGCCAGAAATTGCTTCTGCTACTACAATTTCTCTTCTTACATAATTTGAAGAAGATGGTTTTATCAGATAATCTTCTAGATTGATAACAGTAGGTGTCTCGCCAAAAAGAACATTAAATAAGATTCTGATGGAGTCATCAGTACCTTTAGACTCATAAAAATCTTTTGCATGTTTAATAAAATTGCCAGCATCAATCTCATCAACAAAAGTAAGATTTTCAAATCCAGGAGTAAAAGTATATTTTAATTTCTTATAGAACTCTTTTAAAAACAAAGAGCTAAGATTTTGTACAGTTGAACTTGCAGTATGAGATGCTGCTGTTGATGTGGAGAATACGAGGTTTTCTTGATTTAACTTCTGATGATAATCAGTTATCCCACTAAATCCACGAATACAACCAGTAAAACTGTTAGTTGTTATTCCTGTATAAGTAATGATTTCATCATCAATCTTAAACAATCCGTACTGACTTGGAAATCCTTTAGTGCTAGAAACCTCAATGGTAGAAGAAGAATCTGTAATGTCGGAAGTCAGTGTCGTTGAACTGACAATAGATTCTGGTGCTAAATGATCTAACTTTAAATACTGATCTAGGTTATCCGTAATGTCAATCGGACCACCTTGATATTCTTGCGAAATGTAGTATTGTTTTAAAAATTCTACTGCGTTTGGACTTTCTTCCAATATAAAACTTGGAAGTTGACTTTCAACGATTTGTTGAACTTTTACTCTAGACTCAAATCCAGTCTGTATCATATTACTTTCTTGCTAAATTCCCGTTAGAATAACTTGACGTGTAGTAATCGCTAACAAATTTGGTTCCAGATATTTCATCACCAGAAGCAATCACATCTCTAACCATATTTATTGTGCTTTTTGGAATATTTAAACTTAAATATAAGTCTTTAAGTCCAACAACATCATTTGATTCTGGGAACGCTTGAATCTCTACAATTCCATTAGGTCTTGCTGTAGATGTTATGTTAATTGTTCCTATTTTAATTTCTCCTCTTACATAATCAACTGTTCCTACTTCTTTCGCAACAATAACAGGATTTCCGTTCTCATCAACTTTAATTATAGAAAGTGTACCCGTTGTTGCTTTAAGATCTGCTGGTCTGGAGAGAAATACATTAGCAGCATCGGCAGCAGATGTAATGCTCCTTGATCCTATAGCAACGGTAGGAGTGTCTATAAGAAATACAAAGGATGATTCGCCAGCAATTTTAAATGGCGTTGACTTAATGTTAAGTCCCTCTGGATTTACATGGAATTGATTTCCAAAACACAACTCATACTGTGCAAATTGATTTAAAGATGCCTTCAAATCTCTTCTTATAATAACCTTGGTGATGTTGGAAGTAATTGCATCATCAGTAGAATCAATTACTTTTTGAATCTTGCTATATTTGAATCTGCCACCAAATGCATTTAAGTCTATGGACTCTGAATACGAAGTTAATGAGTTAGTAACTTTTGTCTTTAAATCATTTACGTTTGATACTTTGTTATAATCATAATAAACAGCAGTATCAACTTCAACGTAAAGGATTTTGAGATCTACAATTTTTTGATTAATACCAGAAACAGAGTACTGTTTCAGTTTTGAAAGAATGAGTGATTTATTAAAGTCAGATACAAATGTGCCATTTTTTGGTTTGATACTGATTTGAACCGTTCCAAACTCTGGTGGATCTAGTTCTTCACCACCAACTACAGAAACTGACTCAGTATCTGGATATATCCTCTTAATAATCGCTTCGTAATCGCGCCCTGTAACCGCTCTGTACTGCGATGAATACAGTCTTGGGGCATAGTACTTGACTGAGTTTATTGACTCAATCTCAGCGCCATTCTGAGACGCCTGATTAGTTGTTATAGTAACGGTGCCTGGATTAATTACTTGTCCAGCAGCAGACTCAAGTGTTCCTGAGAATGCAAAAGACGATGCTCCATTACCTTCTTCACCATCAGTGATGATATAGTTAACTGTAATAGTATCACCATCAGAACCTGTATCAGTTCCAAGTTTTCTACCAATGATACCATCACCAAAGATAATTTCATATTTCTCATCTTGAACTTCTTGAATGAGATAAATTCTGGAGGACGCTTTTACATCAAAAATATTCTCTGCAAGTGCATATTCAACTCCAAGTCCAGAATCATTTGCCTTCTTGACATAGACAGAAATTGTTGAGGTGTCAATGAAAGAATTATTCAGAATAAATCTCTGATCTAATGAACCATCATAGGTAAATTGCTTTGTCAGGAACGTTCCCTGATAAACATCGATGTTGCTAAACGTGGCACTTCCACTATCGACATTAGCAGTGATATCTTCTGGTACTGCAAACGTATATGTAGTGTCATTAGCGCTTCCTACGCACACTATACCCGCCTTCAAGGTGAGTGTGGGAGTGCTTACGCCAGTTGATACAGTAAAAGATATTTGTGCCTTAGCGGCGCTTCTAGAGCGAGGTACATAACCAATGTTTCTTGCCAGAGAAACGACATTTTCACGAAGAGTTGCCGAGTCCAAGAAGGACTCATTAACAATCATGTTAGAGTTAAATGCCGTAATATAGGTATTATACGCCAGAGTATCGATTAATACCGAAAAGTTAGATCCTTCAAAGTCAAAGTCCGAGAACGTGGAGTTAGCACGGAGATAATCTTTGATAGAAGTCTTTATCTGATCAAAATCTAG
>Ga0255751_10001117_pt1 | contig 25448 bp, 12 predicted proteins | sample 071ome_20_FD_179951 | JGI IMG/M metagenome (GOLD analysis project Ga0255751, IMG submission 179951) | Coastal salt marsh microbial communities from the Groves Creek Marsh, Skidaway Island, Georgia - 071412BT metaG (version 2) | ecosystem: Environmental > Aquatic > Marine > Intertidal zone >... | reverse complement strand
CAGACATCTGCTTCTCTATGCATGACGAGTCGGGTGCCTACGCTTGGGTTGAGGACTGGTTAGGTCACACCGTGATGGAGTACGGCGACCCTGTGGAGGGCATCGCTGATCTGGTCTTCGCCTGAGGGGTCGCCCCCTCTCCATGGTACAATACACACAACACACAACCACACAATGCTGGACTTCGCCCTAGATCACCTGCCCGTGTTCATGAACGTGCAGCGTCCTAGCACTGCCTGCCAGAATGTCATCCTATCACCCCTGACCCGTCGTGCCATCGTGAAATGGCACAATGGATCAGTCAGTGCCCACAACTGCCGCCGTCGCGACATGCTGCGACTGCTGATCAACCGTAAGGGCAGCGTGGGACAGTGGGCAAACCGTACACTGCTTGCCTGATTCCGCCACACCCTGTGCCTATAATAGTCTCAACAACACAGACAAGCATGACCAACGCAACCGCCACCCTCCCCACCTACAACGGTTGGGCAACCTACGAGACCTGGAACGCTGCCCTGTGGATCAGCAACGATGAGTTCCTCTACAACACCGCTAAGGCATGTGTGGAGTTCTGCTCTGATGACGAGACCCCTTGGGAGAAGTTCCAACGCTGCATGATGGAGGGGCAGATCGGTCGCCACCTCGTGCAGACCCGTGATGGGGTGCGTTGGGATAGCGTCGCCATTGATGCAGACGAGATGAACGCCATGATGGAGGACCTTTGATCAACGCCCTCACCCGTTCCCGCTCCCCTGAGTTTCACAGGCAGACCATGTTCCGACTGATCATCCTAGCAGCGGTTGGCGTTCTCTTCTGGACCAGCACCCCTGCCCGTAATGTGACGGCAGACGCACTGTCCACCATAGAGCAGGCAGTTCGCCCCTGACCCCTATACTAGTTGCATGAACAACGACCAACGGATACGTGCCAACCTCGCCGCCTTCGGTGAGAACTATACACCCCCTCGGAACTGGTGTCAGTCCGAGTTCTTTGGGAAGGGTTGCTGCCTGACCCCGAAGCAGGTTGAGAAGCGTCGCCGTCGTGCTATGTGGCAATCCTGAGACTGTCCACCATTCTCCCCACTGCCCACCAGATCCCCTATACTAAGAGCATGATCAAACAACACAACGGCATGTTCCTTCTCAACGACACCGCTGCCAACGACCCCGCTGTGCAGGGTGCCATGGCATCCTACATGCAGCAACTCGCCCGTGAGGCAGCATATCGCAAGGCAGTCCGTGAGGGTCGCGTTGCCACCAGTCAGTCGGGCAACTGGCACATCAGCGACCGCCACTGAGCGGCGCTGCCTCTATAATTTCATCAACGACAGACAACCGCCACCCATGTGGATTGACGAGATCACCACCGCACCCGCTGACCAGGATTGCCGCCTGACAAAGCAAGACGGCAGCAAACCCAACGTGCCTGGCATCATCTATTTCATGGTCTGCAAGAGCGACCACATCACCCGTGGTTTTTTCAACGGCGAGCATGACTGGGTGTCTGTCAAGGTGGGTCTGGCAACAGGTGGTGAGCGCAACGCCTTTGACATCCTGTCTGGTCACCGCACCAGCAACTCAGGCGACACGTTCAATTTCAACATGGTTGCAGTGACCAACTGCGGCAAGGCAGAGACCATCCTGCACACCCTGCTGTGGAACGCTGGTTACGGCACCCTGGCAGCATACAACCAGAACGTGCCCGCTGAGTGGCAAGACGCCTACCACAACCAAGAGGGCGGCGGCGAGTGGTTCGTTGTCCCCATGGCAGAACTCAAGCGCCTGGTGGCAGAGTTTGAGGCAGCATTTCCCCGCCTGCTGCTGACTGAGGTGCAGACCACATTCAAGAAGGGCGACGGGTGGATCTGTGAGAGTGCATCCCGTACCCTGCGCCATGAGATGCAAGAGGATGGCACTGTGCAGCAGGTCATCCGATCCAAGGCAGGACGCCCCACCGAACCCAACGCCCTGCGCTTCGCTCACCAGTACCGCGCTTGCACTGGTCACGCACCTGAGGGCGACTGCTACCGTCGCTTCTGACAGCAGTACGCCCATACTACCACAGTTCGGACAGTATTTTAACGTTGGTACGGGTGTACTAGGGTCGCCAAGCGGTTTCCAAAAACCCGAACTTCCCTAACCTACAAAAGTATCCCAACGACCGATAAATATTATTGGAAATTGACTTTCCAAAACCTTGAATTCCAAAAAATTTTCCCAGCAAAAAAATGACTGAAAACCTCGTTATCACTGAAGAGACTACATTAGAACCTGCGGCACCCGAGTTTGAGGATTCGGCAAAAGCCATGAATGACCTCAGACAGGATCCGAAGTTCATGGTAGCAATCCACGAACGCCAACTAGAGAGAATGGCGAGTATCATTGAGGAACTCGCAGAGCGTCTCATTAGTCTTGAAGCAAAAGTCATTGAACTTGAGACAGCAACGCGATTCCCCCATGCAGATTCGCCTGTACCCAATTTGCCCCACGGACCTAATGCTAAACTATGACTTCCCAATACGATCCGAATATGTATGAAGAGATCCTTGCGAACTTTGATGCATTCTGTGATCAGTTTGAAGGAGCAGCAGCACGCCGTTTTGCAGGACTAGACAATGACTCAAGATCCCCAATTGACAACGCAGAAGTTAAGCGATCAACTCCGAGAGCTGCTAGAGAGGTTGACGATGGTGGAGAAGAAGGTGTCGTTATTAGAACGCCCCCAGTTGATGTACAAGCCACCCCAATGCCAGAACTACAAGACTATAGCGGAGACGCTTGACGACTTGCATAATTCTATAGAGGAGTTAAGAAATGTTCGGTGATATCGTCAATCCTGGGATGAAAGACCAGTTGTCTGTACTAGGCACCACAATCTTTCCTCAGACCCCCATAGGAGGGACTCTGTTGGTCTTGGAAGGAGACTCAGAGGGCAACAGAGCAATCATGACCACAAACGGTCAGGGGAAGACGTTGGCGGATGGTTCACCCAATCCAAATATTCTCCCGATCATGATTATGGATTTGGAGAATTCTGAGTATGCCCCAGTACCTGGCACGAATCCCGTTCCGCCAGGCATCCCATCACCCACCCAGATTCAACGCCCAGAGTTACAGGCACGTCAGAATCCTAGGGTGTTCTTTGGGGATGGACAGGGGAATCACGTGCGAGTTGCTGTTTCAGGTGATGTGATGGTTGCAGAACCTCCCACAGTGCCTCCTCTCCGAGATATTTTGTCAGATCCATTGACATCTCCTACAAGTTATCCTACAATTGTAATTGGTTCACGAACTGTTTTATAAAAAATTATGGCACGAGCAAAAGTTGGTCTGAGCGGTAAGAAGATTATTGAGTCTAAGCCCAAGAAGAGTCGTCAGGGTATGGGACAGCATACCAAGTTGTCTGCAACATCTCGTAATGGCGCTAAGAAGCGTTATCGTGGACAAGGTAGGGGTTGAAGACCGTAGCGCCGAAACTCCGAATGTATTCTCTAACTCTATACACCTATCTCGCTCCCAGTAAAGTCTGTGACGGGGTGGGTGTTTTTTCTTTAATTGATATACCAAAAGACACATGTATCTTTACGCCCGCTAAGACCGAGTATGTATTATGGACAGCGGTTGATGCACGTATTCGTGAAAGACTAGCGACGTTAACGTATTGTGATGAGGACGGGTTCTGGATTGATAGTGATCTAGATAAGTTGAGTCCTCAATATTATATAAATCATTCACACGACCCGAATGTTGCCTATAATAAGGACACGGGTAAACTCTACGCTATTAAGGACATTCCTGCTGACGTAGAACTAACGGATTATTATTTCCCAGGAGAAAGAGATTGGCGTATTTAAATCACAGTCTCCCCGACTGGTCTTGTTACATGCGTAATGAGTTCTTGTTTAATCACAAGAAAGGTCATGGAGAAGTAACGAAATGCGATGTACACAGTGTTGCGAGTATTGAGAAACGAGTGCCTTTGTTTGAGGCATTCTTAGAGAATGGTGTAAACTGGACTAGAAGACCTCTACATGCCTTCTGCTGGCGTCCTGACGCAGAGATAGAACCTCTAGAGGACATTATGTACTGGGACTGCTTCTCGCCCTATGTGGACGTTCAGAGGCGTCATCGTCTTGCTAATCTGGATGCACAATTAATTCGTCCAGATGGCAAGAAAGTCTTGGGAACGTATATGTTTACTCTGGATTGGTCGTGGGAGAACAAGGGTGTCCCAGACTTAAACTTTTCTGAGACACCTGAGCATAAATGTGCTCACTTGTTTAAGGTAGAGACTGGCAACTACTATGCATATCCAAACAATCGTATCATTTGGTATGATAATGCATGGGTATTCAATAGAATTGAAAAGAACCCTGGTTATGAAATTGATCTGACTGTTTATTCAGTTGAGAACAAACGTAAACTTGAAACATCGGATCATTACATGTACGAGATTAAAAACCTAGATACTAAGTAACGGAGGAAACGATGGGCAACTCACCAGTAGATAAAGGTCAAAATTTTATTGATGAGGGTATGACTCTCATCACTGAGACTGATAGCGATAGACTGCTAGACGCCGCTGCAAGGCAACGTAGAGCAAAAAGGAAGGAGGAACTATATCCACTTCCCGAGAACCGTCTTGAGCGTCCTTGCGGGGGTGCAGGTGGTTTTGATGATTTTGTAGAACGCTGGACCGAAGACACTAAATAACTAGTGACTTCGTGTACTCTAGATGGCAACGTCAGATATCTCATTTAGAGATGTAAACATTTCTTTTAAGAAGCATCCAGTAACGGACGATGTTGTCGTTGCCAAGGATGCTGCTGCCATCAAACAAGCGATTGGTAATTTATTATTAACAAACCGAGGCGAGCGTATGTTCAAACCAGACTATGGTTCGGACTTGCGCCGCTTTTTGTTTGAACCAATGTCGCCAATTACTGCTGGTCAGATTACACAAAGTGTTAGATATACTATTAGTACATTTGAACCAAGGGTCCAACTGCTAACAACTGAAACAAATCCAAATTATGATGACAATGGATTTGATGTTGAGATTACGTACAAGATTCTAGGTTCCGATATTCCACCCGTTGCTGTAGAGTTCTTCCTGTCTAGGACGAGATAATGCCATATACCCAGTTAAACAATCTAGATTTCCTCCAAATCAAGAATGCTCTCAAAGATTACATGAGAGCTCAGTCGGATTTTACTGACTATGATTTTGAGTCATCTGCTCTAAGTCAGTTGCTGGACGTACTGGCGTATAACACATATTACACCGCATTCAACACTAATATGGTGGTGAATGAGTTGTTTTTGGATTCTGCAACGTTGCGTGACAATGTTGTTTCTCTTGCTAAACAACTTGGATATACACCAAAGTCAATTACCGCTCCAAAGGCAAATATTTCGTTCAACGTAACTTTTACTGGAAATTCCGCACCCACATCTGTTACTATCAAGAAAGGAACGGGTTTTATCACAAATTATGATAATTCGCTATACAATTATATTTTGAGGGAAGATAAGACGTTCCCCGTCGTAAATGGAGTTGCTTCAATAACAAATATTGATATTTACGAAGGGTCTATTGTTGAATCAAATACCGTTGTTAATTCCTCTTTAAAGAATCAGAAGTATACCATTGCAAACCCCTCAGCTGATCTAAGCACGTTGAAGGTTAAAATTTTTGATTCAACCACTTCAACTACTTATCAAGAGTATAAGAGATCTGACAGTATTTTAGATATTGGTGCGGAAGACAAAGTATTTTTCGTCAGTGAAATTGAAGACGAAAGGTATGAATTGTTTTTTGGTGATGGTGTACTGGGAAGAAAGCTTTCAAATGGTGAAGTAGTCCAAATTAGTTATATCCAAACCAGTGGAGCGGAAACCAATGGAGCAAAGTCTTTTACTTTTAGTGCTAGACTTCAAGATGAGAATAATGCAAATATAGGAATTCCTTTTGGAGTAAGTTCTATTGTTGTTAACAGTGTTGCTACTGGTGGTGCCAATATTGAAAGTATTGAAAAAATCAAATTCAATGCCCCTAAGTTCTATAGTTCTCAGAACAGAGCAGTAACAGCAAATGACTATGCGGCAATTGTAAGAAACATATATCCATCAGTTGGCGACATCATTGTGTTTGGTGGTGAGGATCAAGAACCTCCTGCATATGGTAAGGTATTCATTGCTATTAAACCGACTGAAGCAGCATCCTTGTCATCATACACAAAGAATGAATTATCAACAGAACTTAGAAAGTATACAGTTGCGTCTGTAAAACCAGAGTTTATTGATCCATCAATTTTGTATATTGAACTCAATAGTAAGATCTACTTTGATGGCACGAAGACAAACATGATACCAACACAGGTTTCAGATAACGCAGCAAAGTCCGTTCAAGAGTATTTGAAGACATCTCAGACTGAGAAGTTCAACGGTAAGTTTAGATATAGCAAATTTATTGGAGTTATTGATAATAGTGATCGGTCTGTAAATTCAAATGATACGGATATCACTCTCAGAAAAGATTTTTATGCACAGATTAATGCATCGTCATATTACGAAATTTGTTACCAAAATGCATTCTTAGAAGACTGCGATGATCCTGTAGTTTCTTCTACTGGTATGACTGTGTTTGAGTATCCCACTTACACCTCATATCTAGAGGATAGGGATGGCAAAATCGTCCTATATAGACTAGATTCTTTAACTGGAGAAAAAATTCTCCTTAATGATTCTGTCGGTGATATTGATTATGCAAAAGGCGAAATCAAACTATATGATTTCACTATCTTAAAGGGTTCGTTCTCGGACAATCGCGTTGAACTGAGAGTAAAACCTGCTAACAAAGATATTGAAGTCAAGCGTGAGGTATACTTAGATGTTGATATCTCAAAGAGTACATTTGTAGCATACAAAGAGTAGTAGTAGATGTTGAAAACTGCTAAAAAAATCTCATTTCTAGTTGAGTCTCAGTTACCCGACTTCATCAATGAAGAGTACGAACTTTTTACAAAGTTTGTCAAAAAATATTATGAGCAACTAGAATTACAAGGACAACCACTTGATATTATCACGAACCTTGAGACGTATCGTGATATTGATTTTTATGAGAAAAATATTCTCAAGCAGTCTACTACATTGATTGGTAGTCTCAGTGCGTCTGCTACTACAATTACAGTTGATGATGCATCCTCCTTCCCAAAGAACGGAGGATATATTAAAATTGATGATGAGATCTGTTTCTATACTGAAAGAACGGATACTCAATTTTTAGAAGTAAGTCGTGGTGTGAGTGGTAATACAAAACTTGGCGACTTATATACAGAAAGCACATTTGTTACTACACAAGCAGCAACTCATGTAAATGGATCTACTGTACAGAATATCAGTAATCTATTTTTATATGCATTAGTAAAAAGTTTTGAGAAGCAGTATCTTGCTGATTTCCCAGAAGCATATTTAAAAGAGGGAGTTGACAAGAGAACTCTAATTAAGAATATTTCATCATTCTATCAGGCTAAGGGAACTGATAGGTCTATTCAGTTCCTATTCAAATGTTTGATTAAGGATGATCCAGAACCAGAAATTGCATATCCTAGAGATTCAACACTAAAAGGTTCTGAATCTACGTGGATTCAGGTTTATGCATTAAAAGCAAAGGTCGTTTCTGGTAATCCAGAAGATCTTGTCGGTAAGTCTATTACACAAAATACGGCAGAGGGGTTTGCATCTGCTGTTGTTGATAATGTAAAGTTTGCTGGTACATATGATGGCGAAGATCTATATGACATCATTTTGGCAGAACAAACTGTCAATGGGACATTCTCCATCGCAGCAAGAACCAAACTAACAAAAGAAGTAACTGCATCAACTACTATTGGTGATAGAATTGATGTCTTTTCAACTCTTGGTTGGTCAAAGCAAGGAGAGTTTAAACTTGACGACGAAACTATCAAGTTTGAAGAGAAGAATGTAAATCAATTTGTAATTAAAAGTAGAACAGGTACTGGTGTTCATCCTGTTGGCACTGCTGTTACATATGGTGCGAATGTTTCTGGTAATAGCGTAAGTCTGTTGGTATTTGGTATTCTTTATAATGTTAACAATATTTCAGACTATCCACACTCTTCTACTGGCGATTTAGTAGATATTTCGGAAGCAGGATTTCTCACTGACGATGTAAAGATCTTTGATGCTCAGAATAATCTGAGATGGATTACGACTGGTTCAACACCAGGATCTTCAAATCATGGATCGGTAACCAGTCAAATTTCAAATCTAAACTCAAACGTATCTGCAATTTTTGAAGATGGCGAAGGATACTATATCGCATCTTCTGGATTCCCATCACATGACATTATTAAGGCAGGACTAACTATCCCAACAGATCTTCAGGATCAAAAACTTCTGAAGATTATTAGAAAGAATCCAATCTCTACAACTGAAGTATATGAGACAAAGTATAGAGATATTGGTATTGCAACTAATGGAATTCCATTTCTAGGATACAAAGATGAAGAGGTGGTATTAAACGGACCTCTGCAAACTATTACAGTATCTAATAGAGGAACTGGTTATCGCAAAGAACCATTTGTTCTCGTTGATGGAGTAGCAAATTTAGCAAGAACTAAACTTGCAGGTCAGGTTGTTGAGTCTGTGGTTATTGACACCCCTGGCAACTACACCACAACTCCTACTATTGAGATCATTTCAGGAAGAAATGCTGAAGCAACTGCTGTTGTTACAAATGGTGAAATTACCAGTATTACCGTTGACAATCCAGGTGAATTTTATTCATCGCCACCAGAAGTATTGATTTCTGACCGAGCAGGAAAAGGAAGATTTGCTGATTACACTGCAACTATTGATTCTTCTGGAGCAATCACAGGATTTGTCAAAAATAATGGAGGAAACCTCTATACTCAAGAAAATGTCTCCGTTCAGATCATTGCAGTAGGATCTGGTGCGACTGCAACTGCAAAAATTAGAGAGTGGAGAAAAGATCGTTATTACAAAAACTTATCTAATCTTGATTCCGAGAACGGATACTTCCTGCAGAATTTTGTAAGTTCTCGTGGCAAGGGATATGCTTATTACGCATCACCATCTACATTAAGAGCGAATGATAATGGATCCTCTCACTCTCCTATTCTTGGATTTGCTTATGATGGCAATCCCATTTATGGTCCTTATGGTTTTGAGAATGCTGTAAATTCTCAGAGTGCTGTTGTAAGAATGACCAGCAGCTACTACAGAAATACTTCTCGTTCAACTGGTCCAGTTGTCGCGACATATCCAATTGGAACATTTATTGACGACTACACTTATGTTGACGGATCTGGAACACTAGATCAGAACAACGGAAGATTCTGTGTAACTCCAGAATTTCCAAATGGAACATATGCATACTTCATGACTGTAGATGCATCCAATGTTCCTGTTTTTCCATATATTTTAGGTCTCAACTATTATTCATTACCCGTTGATTCAAACTATAATTCGGAAATTTCTCAAAATGATATTCCTCTGAGAGCAAAGAGATTGAGGACTTCTGATATTGATAGCAACGGAGACCTTGCTCTTGCGCGAATCAATGATGTAAAGAGAGGAAGTGTATCTTCTGCGTCAATTACTAGAAGTACCTCCAGTTTTTCAGTTGGATCCAAACTCGTTATTGATAATAGACAAACTGAAGGATCTGGGTGTGCTGGAGAAGTAGAATCAGTCAAGGGACGCCAAGTAACTGCAATTGAGTCTCAAGACAATAAGTGTCTGTATATTGAACTTGTACGGGATGCATACCTATTTGATGGCGATACCATTATTCAGTCTGGAACGGGAGCAACAGGTGAAATTGTCGGTAATGTATTCACATCAAACAAACTAGCACTAAGAAGTATCACAGGATCTTTTAGTTCTGGAGATGTGTTCTCATCTACGACTCTCGTTCTATCACTAATTCTTGATAAAAACTCTTCATACACTAAGGGTGCTACCTTATCTCTGTCTGATGGTGTAAATGCTCCTGTGGCAACTGGAGAGATCCTAGAGACCACCACAGATCAGAATACGGTCAAAGTAAAAGTTCTCACAGGAACTTTTGTGGCAGATGACACATTGTTCTTGACAAGTTCTGATTTAATCAATACAACTGGTTCGGTAGTCGTATCTTTAACCCCACTGAGCAAAGATCTTCCGATTTTCAAAATTACTGATAATGTAGCACTACTATCAACTTCAGACTCACATGGTGTTGCAGTAGGAGAAAAAATTAATGTTGACATCAATCCCGATGATTCAACCACTACAACAACATATTATGTAAGAAGCAGAATTTATCAAGAAGTAGTCTTCAAAAACCCAGGCGTAGACAGGGTTCTCAGCGACACTGGCGTTGGTAGAGTTGCAATTCTAAATGGTGGTGAAGATTATACGCCAAACACTTATACTGGTATTGCACTTTCTGGTGGAACTGGAACTGGCGCTGAAGCAACCATTGTGGTTTCCTCAACAGGTTCTGTTTCCAGTATTACTATCACTAATAAAGGATCTGGATACTCTAAGTTTGATTTGCTTACTGTTGGAGATTCTGCATTAAGCAAAACTGATTCCACAACACCAAAACTTCAGGTAAGTGTTGATCATGCTGGTTTCTCTATTCAGAACGCAGTATTGAATGTTGATAGTGCGATTGGTATTACGGTCAACGATTTCCTACAAGTAAATAATGAGATCGTAAAAGTTATTAATAGAACCAACAATGCTCTAACTGTAGAAAGAGCGCAGAAAGGAACTGTTGCTGTAGATCATTTTAATGGTGCCGTCGTTTCTATTTACGATCCTGGATATAATTTAACTGCTGGTTATCACATTGGAACAACTAGCAAAGATCCATATGTATTCTCATATGATCCAACTACTCAGAAAGCAGTCTTTGTATACGACTACGCAGAGTCTTTGTCGTCTATTGCAAAATTAGGTTTGGGTTCGGTTTTCTTTGATCAAAGTGCGGATCAGAGATTAGTTGAAATTGAAAGCGTTACAGAACCAGATTTATACTTTGAGTTCTCTTCTGATAACGTAACTTTTGAAAGAAATAAAGTTATAGACATCAAAAAGTATTACAAGTATAATTTTGATGTTTCTCACTCTTCCATGAGTACCGTTAACTTTGATTTCTCTCCAAGCATCAATTTGAATGTTCTGGCGCTAGAGAAAACTGATTCAGCAAACATTGTTGATTTGAAGATTGGATTTGGAGCAAGAATTTCAACCAATCAATATACTCAAAAGAAAGATGTTCCATTTACAAAGTATTTTTACTTTGATAGAAATGGTAAGGTAAACTCAGAGAGGTCTTATGTAAATGTAATTAATGATCCTCTGCAAGGAGATAAGACTGCATTGTACGTGACTGACAACAGAGTCATGTACGAAACTGGAATTGCGGCACCTCATGACGGCAGTGGAACGATCACCTACATTTCAAAATCTATTTTCTCAATCGGTGAAATTAATTCTGTTAAAGTTACTAATATTGGACGAGATTACATCAAAATTCCTCTAGTAACTGGCATTGTCCCATCTTCTTCTTACTTGGCACAAGCAGAGGCGTCTGTAGAGTCTGGAAGACTAGTTGGGGTATCTGTTACTAAGTCAGGATCAAATTACTCAAAACCAATTGCTGTAGTTGAAGGAAATGCAAAACTATCAACTATTGTAGATGGCGGTAAAGTTACTGGTATCATCATTGATGATCAAGGTTCTGGATATACTACTGCTCCTACCATTACTGTAATTGAGTCTGATCTTGATTGTTACATCAATACCCAGGAGATTGGTGTTCCTACCAGTGTTAAAGTAATTAATAATGGCGGATCTTTCCATAACGATAAAACTCTGTCTTCAACATTTAGATCAAATTACGTACTAACTCTATCCAATTTTGAACTAGATGCTTTTGCAATCGGAGAAACTATTGTCCAAAGATCTGGATCTACCGAGATTGCGAGAGCAAGAGTTGCTTCTTGGAGAAAGGGATCCAATCTATTGATTGTAGATAGAATCCGTGGAATCTTTAGAACAGGTCAAGATATTATCGGTCTTGCTCGCAATAAAACTGCAAGACTTGAGTCATTAAACTATACAGAATTTAATGCTGATATCAAATCATATTATGACAACCAAGGATACTTCCAGTCAGATCTAGGAAAGGTCAGTGATTCTAATCAAAGGATTACAGATTCTTACTACTACCAAGATTATTCATACTTGGTTAAGTCTAAGACTCCTATTGATACTTGGAGAGCACTGATCAAAAAAACCAGTCATCCAGCGGGATTCCAGGTATTTGGTGAAGTTCTAGTTGAGTCATCTTCTAATGTAAAGATGAGTCCACAGAGCACAACCAAAACGACCAGCATTGTTCAGTTATGGGATCCTGATGTCAACACTGTCAAGGTAATTAGCACTAAGAAAAAAGTAACTCAAAGCATTGCACTCGTCAAGAGTATTGAGGTTGAAAGAGGTATTGGTTCAGTAGCTTTAGACTCATTCAATACAAGTGAGATTAGAGCAAAAGAGGTATTCTTAAATGCTTCATTTGATGGTGGATTTACCGATAAAGGAAATCTAGAGGGAACTACAACATTTAATTTAGTTGATTCTGATGGAAACTCTGTAGTTCCATACAATGAGCAATCATTGACTATTACACTAGATGGTATTTTGCAAGAACCTCGCATTGCATATACGGTTTCAAATAACAGAATTACATTTGCAGAACCTCCTCTAGGACCATCGGTTAAAGATGGTCAGACAGCTCCAGGAGTCAAGTTCTATGGAAGATTATTTGAGTTTAAAACTGATACCCTAAACGGACAATACCTCAAGAAGATTAGAAATATTTTCCAAAGAAGTGGAACATGGATTGATGCTGCGAATCAGCTCAATCAAAACCGAGCATTTATTCAGTCTGAGACTCTTGGTTATATCAAGTCCGAATTCCCATCATTTACTTGGGGTACACTAGAAAGTAAGTGTTATCGCGATATTGGTCTTGTTGTAGACGCATTAGAACATGATCTGAGATTCGGTGGAAATGAGAAGACTGTAAAGGCAGCAGAATCTTATTTTAGAGAAGGAACACTTGATTACATCTCTGGCGAGATTAATGCCACCATTGAAGCATTTAGTTATGCGGTTCGTTTGTGCAAACTTGCAATGAGGAACTGGGATTATGTAGATCGTCAAGTATCTTGGACTCCTGGAACCAATATTGTAGAAACTAGCGATACCAACAACATCGCTATTGGTATGAAAGTCAGTGCTGGTAGAGCATTCCCAGAAGGAACTACAGTAACCGATATTCTTGATTCCAGAAGAATCACCGTAAGTAATAATTCACTAACGACTAGCGGTCTCCCCTCGGGAAATGCTCAGATGACATTTATCTGGAGTGGATTAAATACTGGTACATTCTTTGATGCCTCTACTCTTATTGAGAAGAATAGAACTAATATTCAGCGCGAAGCAGCACATAGAATTTACGATCAATATCCAAACTTCACATACCCAAGAGTTCCAGAAGCAGCATACAGATTTAAAGATGCGAGAAGATTGATCTATGAGAACTTACAAGATATCGTTTCACAAACAATCACCGAACTTGAGTCAACCTTTGGTGCTGAGTACGCTACAGATAAATGTGCTAGAGATCTTAAGATCATTGTCGCTGCTGTCGCTGAAGATACCGCACGTGGAGGAAACTCAACAACAATTGAAGCCACAAATCAATACTTTGACAATCACGATGCACTAGACGGCGAGAGAACTGAATCTGTCTATGCATTTGAATACGCAAGAGAACTGTGTATTGAGGCGCTAAACAACCGTGGAACATATACAGATGCAAACATCATTCTTGTTCCAGAGTGTACGAATGTAAATTCTGCAGTAACTACATTATTTGATATTCTAATTTCTTCCATCACAAACAATCAGAAACCTACTATTACCAAAAACACTGGTATTAAGGAGTGGGTTGAAGCAGAAGACTTCTGTTTCAGAGATACTGGACTGTTTGTTGATGCTGTTGTTTATTGCCTACGTTACGGTGGCAATGAGAAAGTTATTGACTTCGCCAATGCTTACTTCTACAAGGGCGACATCAACCACGTTAAGGGTGAGTTGAGAGAAACAATCTATGCTTATAATCAAGCAAGAGATTTGATGATTGCTGCAATGCTAAATCAAATTTCAGGAACAACTATTATTGCTCCTGCCACAGATCCTCTTGTTCGTATTGATACGACTTCTCCTTACTGTGCTGAAGTACAAAGTGCTATCACAACTTATGCACAGATTGTAGAAGATACTCTAGAAGGAGGTCCAGATAGAATTGAAGTTATTCCTCAGAATGAAAACTCCGCTGGAAATTGGACCACTCTCAAGACATATTCAAACATCAATATTCTTCCTGACGTACAACTAGTAAATGGCATTCTCAAAGAATGCGAAGAAGTTGCTTCAGCACTGGATTCTTTGTATGAAAATGTTCGTGCAACTCTAGTTACTGGAGTAGGAACTGCGACTGTTTCAAGAGCAGATTATATTGATGGCGAAAACACCGAATTTGAATTGTATTATGAAGATGGTACTGCTGTTAGCACCCAACCAAGAGAAGATCTCTTTATTGCATTGAGCGGTGTATTGCAGCATGAAACTGCATATACTATTGATAGAACATCTGTACCAAACAAGGTTGTCTTTGCTACTCCACCAATTTGGGGTCAGGAAGAAAACACAAAGACTGTTCAGGAACCACTAGCAGTTGAGAAATTCTTCGCTCATAATGTAGGAAAGTATTATCGTTGTGAAATTGATAAGTCTGGTATTTTGACTGGTTCTGCTGGACCATTCATCATCTTAAATACCGAAGATAAAACGGTACAGAATGTTGACGACCCTCGTTTCGCATATGTTTTTATTGATGGTGTCCTTCAAAGAGAAACCGATGCATATACAATCAACGGTCCTGCGATTACATTCACCAGAAAAATCTTTAATGATAACAATATAGAAATCATACTGCTCTATGGTAGAGATACTGAGCAGACCGTAACTCTATTTGATTTCCAACGCAATACTTATTATAACGAGATTGTATTGACTTGTGATGCAGGATCTGCAAATGAGTTCTTGGATTGGAAGTCATGGTATAACAATTCATATGACAAGTTTAAAGTTGCTTATCAGAAAGTTGGTGGTGTCAAGAAGTTTATTGGAAACTTAAAATCATATACATCAACATCACAGTCGCTGATTATTACCTTTGCAGGAAATAATCCAGATATTGACAGCAGCAACATTTTCTTTGCGGGTGATTCCGATTTTGCTGATGAGTATGAATTGACTGGTACAACTAATACTCTGGTCGTTGTTAGAAACGAAGATAATGATTATAGAATGCAAAGAAATTCTGCTGATTGGTTATATGGATCCGAAAAGGCAGATGAAGCGTTCTATGAAAGACAGAGACTTCTGGCAAATCTAAACGCAGGTGATATTATCAGAATTGATGGTGAGAAGTCGTTTAGAACCATCAACAAACTTCCAAGATATGTAAGTCCAAAAGACTATAATCCTGGTGAAGATGTATCAAACAGTTTCTTTGGATCTGTCACTACAACTAATTATGATGGAGAGACCGAAGGTGTAGGTCTTAGCGTAACATGCGAAATAACCAATGGAAGCGTAACTTCTATTACATGGAATAGGAAAGATCTACAACTTCTATATGATGAGGGTATTATTCAACCCACCACTGCATATGGATATAAGACTCCTCCTGTACTACACTTCATTCCCGTAGATCAGCAGGGTGGTGGTGCTAGAGCAGAAGTTGTTGTCTCTAGAGGACAGATTATTGATATCGTAATTACAAATCCTGGTTCTGGTTATGTGAAAGCACCAAAGGTTGTAACTGCAAGACAATACGATATTATTAAACAGAAGGGAAGAAAAGTTGATACTTTCCACACTCTCGTTATTGGTTCTCAAATTCAACAGCAATCTCCTGTTGCTGCAACTGTAGCCTTTGAATTCCTCACTGGCATTGAGTCTCTCAGCACCTTTACTGCATCAGCGATTGATGGTGGATATGATGTCAATCTTATCATTCAGAGAGAACTTGATCTATCCCCACTTCTTACCAGTGACTTGGAAGTTGTTCGTTTTGGTTCTACTTCAATTGGATCTATTCCAGCACCAGTTTCGCAACCAACTTCTTATGTTAGTAAGGTTATTGAAATTGATAGATCTATTGAGTCTCAACCTGTTCTTACAACAGAGATTGCAACAACGTTCTTCCATGAGTTTGGATTCGCTACGAATTCTAACCTTGAAAACCTAACATTGTTTAATACATTTGAGCAATGGCAGAACTCAACCTTTATAGATACAGGTAATCTAGTATCGGATAATGGTATCGCTATTTCAAAAGTGACTCTTGAAGAACTGGAAGCATATGAGATTACTGCAGATGGAGAATCAACTACAGCATTGAGTTTCAATCTTGCGTATCCAACGATTAATTATTACATGCAAATTCTTGACGTTGCTGATCTACCTGCCGAGGGTGGTCCTGGTTATGCCGCAACGGGAGCAGTTGTATATGTAAACGGTGATACATCTAGGTTCCCTGCTTCTGGAACCATTTTGCTAGGAAGAGAGCAAATTTCTTACACTAGCAAACTCAGTGATCGTTTCTTAGATTGCACAAGAGGTGTCAATGGAACACCTATTGAAGAGCATCTCACAGGGGAGTACCTAAGAAACGCCCTATAAATAAATATAAATAACTCGGATTCAGTCTTATTACACAGGCACTAGTGCTATGGCAGCTATTATTTCAGAAAAGTTTAGAATTTTTAACGCGAAGCAGTTTCTAGAATCCCTAAGCGAAGGTTCTAATGATGCTGATGCAGGTCGTACAAGAATGTACTTCTTCGTTGGCAGATCTTCTAGATGGGATGCTTACATTGAAATCTTCAACGTAAGTGGAACTTTCCAAGTAGGAGAAACTGTTAGTGGAGGTGGATGGAGTGGCGTCGTTGCTGCCGTTTATCCTAACAGTCTTCTACTGAACACCATTCTTCCAACGCCTACTACTACACCAGCGTTTGGAACTACACTTACTGGAGGCACTTCTGGTGCAACCTCTAAGTCTGGTGTATACAGATATGCAACGGAAGATGCTCCCCCAGCACCACTAGACAACAGATCCGAAAAAAGAGCAATCTACGAAGAACTAATCGCTGCCAAGAGAATCACTTCACCATTTGCTCGTGCCGTTGTTCCCCGCTACAACTGGAACACTTCACTGAATCCAAAGTTTGACATGTACCGTCCAAACTACTCTGCTACCCCAGGTGGCGGTGGTGCTATTGGAGTACAGACTGCACTAGGCGCTACTTCACTGTCTGCTTCTAAGTTCTATGTCATGAACGACCAGTATGAGGTCTTTAAGTGCCTCTATAACGGTCAGAATCCAGCAAACCCAACTGGACAAAACGCTACTTACGAACCAAAGTCTCAACCAACTGCTGGTCAAGGTACATTTGCAAACGGAATCTTCACAGAACCAGCAGGAACTGCTGGATACATCTGGAAGCATATGTTCACTCTTTCTACAGGTGATGTTCTTGCTTTCCTCTCAACAGACTTCATGCCAATCGCTGCTGCGGGTGATGCTTCAAGAACCGCAGTAGAGGCTCTTGCTGTTGATGGTGCAGTCAATGTTGTTGTCACCAAAGATGCAGGAACTGGTCTTCCTCCTAGTGCAACTCTATATGCTGCAATCATGGGAGATGGAACTGGCGGTAAAGTAACATTTACGACAGATGGTAATGGATCTATCACATCTTCTGCTATTGAAGCAGCAGGATCTGGATATACCTATGGTAATGTTCTTCTAGAGACTAATAAGGTCTTCACAGACGCCGCTCTAACCGCTGCTGCGAGTGCTTTTGCTGGTACTGCTTCCCTAGAGGTCGTAATCGGTCCTGAGGGCGGTCATGGGTCCGATGCGGAGGACGAACTATTCGCTAAGAGAGTGATGACAAACATTCGTCTCACCTATGACGAAGGTTCAGGCGATTTCCCCGTTGATAACGACTTCCGTCGCATTGGTATTATTCAAGACCCATTTGAGTTTGGCACTACCAATTTCGCTGCTGATAGCACCCTACGTGGAACATATGCACTGAAGATTAATGGTGCGTCTGCAGCATACATTCCCGACGAGGTAATTTCTCAGGATGTTGGTTCTGGAAATACTGCATACGGAACGGTTGTTTCCTGGGATGCTGCTAACGGAATTCTGAAGTATTATCAGTCACCAGACCTACATACTTCAGGAGGTAAAGTTTACGGATTTACTGGAGGCAATAACGTTGTAGGTGCTACCTCAACCGCTGCTGGTGCAATTGATTCTCTACAAACTGGAGATCTAGCAGATATTACCTTTGCTTCTGGTCAAGCGACCCCAGAAATTGAACCAAACTCTGGAGAAATCGTATACATAGAGAATAGAAGACAGATTACTAGAGCTGCTGACCAAATTGAGGACATCAAACTAGTAATTGAATTCTGATCAGTTAGAATTAGAGATCTTGCGAGATGCCCCAAAAGACGAACCTGAACGTAGCACCATTCTACGACGACTTTGACCAGGACAAAAATTTCTACAAAGTTCTATTCCGTCCTGGGTATTCCATTCAGGCGAGGGAGCTAACGCAACTTCAATCTATTCTACAGAATCAGATTGAACAGTTTGGCAAGTACGCTTTTAAACAAGGCGAACTTGTCATTCCTGGTGAAGTAGGTCTTAACACCAAACTTCATTTTGTAAAGTTGTCATCTGTCTCTGAGATTCCTGTCAATCAGGATGGTCAGGTTGTATATAAAAAGTATGACGTAACCCAACTTAAGTCTTTGAGACTTAGAGGTTTGACCTCTGGCGTTACTGCAACTGTTGTTGAAGCATCAACCGCTACAGAAACTGCGGCTGATGTTGTTTATGTAAATTACAGCAATAGCGGTGACGCTGGCAATGAAGAAACTTTTAGACAAGGTGAGACTCTAGAAGTTATTGATGGCGTAAATACTCCCCTCTTGGTTGTGGGAACTGATGGTAGTGTTCTACCTACTAGCATCTCAGTAACAGATCCTGATACTAAGGAAGTAACAAGTCTAGAAAGCCCAGCAATGGGATATGCCTCTGCTGTTAAGGTTGAGGAAGGAATTTATTTTGTTAATGGTTATTTCGTAAAGAACAGTGCTCAACTGTTGGTAATTGATAAGTATTACGACAAACCATCAGCAAAAATTGGATTTAAGATTAATGAGTCCATCTTGACTCCAGAAGAAGATGGTTCTCTCTACGACAATGCTATTGGATCGTCTAACTACACTGCTCCTGGAGCACATAGACTTCAAATCGTATTGAACCTTGTTAAGTATTCTCTTGATGAGATTACCGACAAGAATTTCATTCAACTGCTATCTGTATCCCGTGGTTCGGTGCAGAAGCAAGTAGTACAAACAGACTACAATCTTCTAGAGCAAACACTAGCACGTCGCACATACGATGAGTCTGGTGATTATGTTGTTGATAACTTCTCTCTTGATTTCAGAGAGTATTATCAGAAAGATGGTAACCTAGGAATTTATCCTTTGGGTTCTGATGGAACTGTCAATGGTCTTTCAGCATCCGAAGCAAGTGATAAGTTGCTTGCAACAATTGGACCTGGAAAAGCATATGTAAAAGGTTTTGAAATTGTAAACAAAGAAACCAAATACATTCCTGTCAATAAAGCAAGAGAAACTCTTGACCGCGATGACATTCGCCTCAAGACAAAAGGTCTACCAACATATAAGATTACAAATACATATGGATCAGTTCCCCTGAATGCAGAGGGAGCGGATCTTACTGCATATCCAAACCTATTTCTATCATCTGTTTTCAATGATGGTTCACTGGGTCTCAACGACACCGAAGATGCTAACGATTCAAAGCAGACTCTAAGTCGCAGAGGTCAGTATTTTGATACCAACACTGGTATCAAAACAATCTACATTGACATCAATGCAGCGTATGCAAATACGTATTCAACCCTAACAGATGCTAACTTTGAGAGCACTCTGGGAACTCTGTGGTTTATCCAAACCAGAACTGATGCGGGTGAACCATCCGTAGCAGCATCTGTAAAGTCAATTGCATTCTCTAAAGTACAGAGACTGGAAGTAAACAGTTCTTCTAGCAAGACATACCTAGAACTAACCATCACAGGAAGAAAAGATTATCTGGATACTTATTTCCTTGAGTATGACAATGGATCTGGTTCTAGATATAGAGAAGTATTCCTCACAGAAAATGATGCTATTACTGATGGAGCAAATCCATTTGGTAATATTGTTGACTACAACGAAACAATTACTCCAGTAATCGGAACCACTAAACCAAGCAACTTCACTCTTCTTGAAAGAGGTAATGGTTTTAACCCCGATACCGATGTTGTCGTATCTAAAGGAAGACAGGCAAATGGTGATCCTGTATACAATAGTACATTTGGATTATCCTACTTTGACCCTCAGTTCTTCACTAGAATCCAACTAGACGAACCAATTACAGTTCAAGGCAGTTTCACTGTCGGTAAGTACGTATACGGTCTTGAGAGTGGCGCTTATGGCGTAGTAGAAGGTCCTACTGACGGATACTACACCACAAGAAAAACTCTTATGGTCAAAACCCTCTTCGGAAACTTCCAGTCTGGAGAAGTAATCCGTGACGAGGATAACAATTCACTGAGAGTTGCTAGAGATAATACAATTTCTCACTTCATTGTTAATAACAGAGGTGCAAGTTATGTTGCTGGTTCTCTTCTAAGAATTGACGGTGTTGACTATGATTCTTCAAAGGTCACTCTAGACATTCAGAGTGGTTCTATTATCTCTGCAACCATTCAAAACAGACAACTATTTAATGTTGAGTATTCCAAACCACCTGTAGTTACAGTTGTACAAGGATCTTCAGGTGGTACTCCTACCGCTGCTGTTGTCACTCCAGTTCTTGTAAGAAATGCTGTAACGACATATACACCACAAAATGTCAAGTCGTTCTATGCACTGTATGGTTCAGGTGGATCAAACACATTTACTTCCGATATTGAAGTAACGAAAGAAAAGTACACCGAAGTCGTTTCAGTTACTGACTTTACGTTTAGTGGAGAACAAGGCAGAAAGTATATTGAGTGTAATGGTTTTGGTGGAGATGCTTCCAAGTTCCTACAGCAGGGCGATCTAATTCAATTCACCGACACCAGTGACGTTGTTGTCCGTGCTGTTGTTCAGCAGGCAACTCAACCAGAGGGTGTTCTTAAGTCAAGAATTTATCTTGATAGATCACTACCAGAGTCTGTAAGTAACAGTAGCGTTGTCAGAGTTCGTCCTAACATTAGCAACTTTAACCAAGGAACTCTCCTTTATAAGACAGGAACTTCTCAGGTAAGTTCTATTGTTGCAGATAGCGAAGACTCCAAGATCTCATATTTCCTCCGCAGAGAATTTGTTACTACTGGAAACGGTGGTAGCAACAATCTTATCACCTTTGCTGCTAATCTCCCATTTGGAACTCAAAGATTTGTTTCGTTTAGCGAAAGTAACTTCCTTATTACAATCCTAGACCCAGGTGATGCTCCCAATATCGTAAAGGGAGACATCATTTATGTAACTGAAAACCAAGTAAAAATTAAGGCATCCACCGATACTGCAAGTGGATTGACCTCTGGTAGTGTTACTCTGGAACTTCCACAAACATATTTTGGAACAATCCCAAGTGGCGGTGCATATCCAAAACTCAAACTAACTGCAACTCTTGAAGTTACAAAGGCAAAACCAAGACTCAAGACTGTTGTTCTAAACAAGCGTATTGTTGTTAATTCGGCAGGTGATCGTATTCTTCCTTTCCGTGGTAAAGATTACGACGCCGAGAGTCTAACCGTATCAAGCTACGCTGATGCATTCAGACTGAGATATGTTTATGAAGGTTCTTCTTCCGAACCACCTGTTGTAGACAGAAACGGCAATCTTGTCAGTGGTATTGATATCACAAACCGATTTACCTTTGACGATGGTCAGAGAGACACTGTATACGATCTATCACGTATCGTTCTAAAACCAGGATTTGATGCTCCAACTGGTCAACTAGTCGTTGCATTTGATTATTTTGAGCATACCCAAGGGGATTTCTGTACCGTTGATTCTTATCTACATGAAGCAGGAGTTGGTCCTGAGGACATCCCATCATTCAACTCCCCTGCACTAGGAAAAGTTTCATTGAAAGATGTTCTTGACTTCAGACCAAAAGTAGACAGCACATCAATCATTTCAGGATTCCAGAATAACGCACTGCTTTCATCTTCTTCAACCAGATCATTTACTGGTTCTGGTGGTGTCATTAGCAGCACTCCTGCTCCAGATTCAAATCTTGAGTATACATTCTCATTTACTCAGACTCAGTATCTTGACAGGATTGATGGAATCTTCTTGAATAAGAAAGGACAGTTTGTTGTCAAAGAAGGTAATTCTTCTCTAAACCCAACAAAACCAGATCCTGTAAGTGATGCAATCCCACTATATTATGCATACATCCCAGCATTTACTCAGAGCAGCAAGGACGTAAGAATTACTCCTGTTGACAACCGTCGTTACACAATGCGTGACATCGGTAAACTAGAGAAGCGCATTGAGCGTCTAGAGTATTATACCCTCTTGAGTGTTCTTGAGCAGCAAGCATTGAACATGCAAGTCATTGATGCTTCTGGTGTCAATCGCTTTAAGAGCGGTTTCATTGTAGACAATTTTGAGACACACAAGATTGGTTCTCTGCAGTCTCTAGATTATAAGTGTGCTATTGACACTCAACAGTCTGTGATGAGACCTCAATCAAAAGAAGATTCATTCTCGTTGGTTGAAGTTAATACCAGAGAAGATCAGAGATCTGTAGCAGGATATGTGAAGAAGGGAGATAGAATTACTCTTCCATATACCGAACTAGAACTACTTGGAAATAGTTTCGCAACTAAAAAGATTAATCCAAACCCATTTGTCGTTCTTCAATACGTTGGCGATTCTTTCGTAAGTCCAAGTGTAGACTCATGGTACGACACAAAGACAGAGCCTCTAATCAACGATAATAACACTAACCTATATTCAATCTTCTTGGCTAAGACTGAGTTGAGAGATGCATTCTCAAGTCTTTACAACTCATACAAGATTAACTGGTTGGGAGCAAACAGATCATTCTTCAATCTAGGATCTTTTGCTACCGTCAATAGCGATGTTTCAACAGAATCAGTAACAACTGCTTCGGTCTCCAGTTCTTCAAACATCAGTCCAGAGAACAATGAGATTGGTAAGGGTATTAGCACTAAGGGTGTTGGATCCAATGTAATTTCTACATCGCTATCCTTCTTTGCGAGAAGCATTCCTGTACAGTACAAGATCAATCGCCTGAAGCCAAACACCAAGATCTATGTCTTCATGGAAGGCAGAAATATTGCTCGCTGGGTAAATCCCGACTTCAGATATACAGGTATCGCTGGAAACTCTCTGTCTGCATTCAACGGAGAGATCACTACCGATGAAAATGGTAATGCTAGTGGTATCATTCTAGTTCCAGCAGGAAAACCACCAAAAGAGAATGCTGTTTGGACTGGAAATGTAGACACCGTTGTCTATGACGATGATGCCGATGAGATCAGATTTACCACTGGTGCAAAGACAATCAGATTTACCTCAAGTGCTACCGATGCTGCTAAGGAAACTGTAGATGCTTATGCGGAAGTTAAGTTCTATGCAACTGGTCTTCTTCCAGAAAATCCATCATCTATCGTTTCTACTTCACCATCATTCTTCAAAGCAAATGAAGGAACTCAGGTTACCGATAGCAATACCGACAACCCAATCAAACCAAACCCACTAGCACAAACATTTAAAGTTGAGGGTTATGAAGGTGGTCTGTTCACCACGGGTGTTGACCTATTCTTCGCAACTAAGAGTGAGAATATTCCTCTGAGAGTATACCTAACTGATGTTCAGAATAGCAAACCAGGAAAGAACATTGTTCCTGGTACTCAAACTGTACTAACTCCAAACACATATCTAAGAGTTGTTGCAAGCGATACTCTTAAGATTACTAAGGGAGAGAATGCAACTGGATCTATCTCTAATGCTTCTGGTCCTATCTCCAGAGTATTTGATAAGAATAATATTGAAGTTACACCTTCTACAACTGGTGTCTTCAGTTTGACCAGTGATCAGGTATACACACTCGCACTGAGTAATCATAACGGAACTTCATTCCGCCAGGATGAGATTCTGTCAATCCCATCGCTGACCGAAGATAACAACCTCACCAATACAACTAAGACTCTGAAGATTGCAAAAGATTCGGGTAGAGTAACCGACCTTCGCATTAAGAACACTGGTTCCAACTACACTTCAGCAATCGTAACCATTGAGAGTCCTCAACTCCCTGGTGGTGGTAACGCTACCGCTACGGTAAGAGTCTCTGGTGGAAAGGTGTACAACACTGAGATCGTTCTTTCGGGATCTGAGTATACTGAACCACCTGCGGTTGTCATTGGTGGCACAGGAACTGGAAATGCGGGAGCAGAGATTGAATCGTTCATTACGATTGACTCTCCTGCAGTTCGCATGGGTATCGCAATTGATACTGAAGGCGTAACCGAGTCTACAACTCCAACAAACTTCAAGTTTGATTATCCAGTTTACCTAGAGAATGATACCGAATATGCACTGGTTGTAGAAACTGATTCTATTGACTATGAAATGTGGGCATCGCAACTTGGAGAAGTTGAGATTGCTACCAGCACAATTGTTACTACACAACCAGCACTAGGATCTCTATTCAAGTCTCAGAATACTAATGCTTGGACTGAAGATCTATTTGAAGATGTCAAGTTCAAACTGTATCGTGCTGAGTTTGATATCTCAAGAACAGCGTCACTTCTACTGACAAACGAGAACCCAGGTTACGAAAAACTGGACGCAAATCCAATTGAAACTAATGCTGGATCAAACACGACAGCAACTTCTACTCTGTTCAAGAATAATAACTTTGTTGTCAAAGTAAATCATCCAGACAATGGATTCTCTGCAGACAAGAAGTCATATGTATTCTTCAAAGGTGCTCAAGATGTCGGTGGAATTAATGCAACTCAACTGAACGGAGAACTATTCCAAGTAACTAATGTTGGTGTTGACTATTACAACATCACATCTTCAAACAGAGCGTCATCAAATGCGTTTGGTGGTGGATCTAAATTGATGGCATCATACAACAGAAAGTTT
>Ga0255751_10001108_pt1 | contig 25551 bp, 24 predicted proteins | sample 071ome_20_FD_179951 | JGI IMG/M metagenome (GOLD analysis project Ga0255751, IMG submission 179951) | Coastal salt marsh microbial communities from the Groves Creek Marsh, Skidaway Island, Georgia - 071412BT metaG (version 2) | ecosystem: Environmental > Aquatic > Marine > Intertidal zone >... | reverse complement strand
CCCAATAATGCAGCTTCTCCGGGGTTCTCCTTGACCCAGTTTGCAGCAGTCTCTAGTATACCTAAGTCTTCTTCTGATATATCTTCATTGGTCGATCCGCCGGGGGCGAATCCGCGAACGGAACCCCCCGATGCAAACATCGGATATTGCATAGGATCTTGCTGCATATCTGGAGCCATCGAGGCAATTCCACCCTGAGGGTAAGGAACACCCTGTCCAGCGGTTGGCATCATCCCTTGCTGCGGCATCGCCTGTTGCTGTGGCATCATCTGTTGAGCCATAGCAAGATACTGATCTATCATCGGAGGCTGGCCTGACTCCCCCTCGGCTTTCTCGCCAGCAAATTCAGCAAGCTGCTGATTCCTTCTGCCGATTTCATCCATAGCAAATACCTGAGCAACAGGGCCAGAAGCTCCCTGTGCCACCTGAGAAACTTCATCCATAGACATATTTTTAAGCATGTCCTGAAGCTTCAGGTAATCTATTGTGCTTGACTTCGTTTGCTTGGGGAGTGCCATTTTTTAACCTTCTTTCGATCCGAAATAAGAACCTGCTGCGCCTAAACCGGCTATCCCAAGCCCGGCGACAGTCTGGCCGAGGCCGGGTCCGCCACCACCAGACTTTGTAGTCTGATTCATTGCGCTTGCGTAGGGAGTGCCAGCCAATAAGGCAGCAAAGTAATTTAGCTGATTTCTTTTATAGTCTCTTCGATCAAGAAAATCCTGATACGCTTGATCCCTAATAGCTTGCTCCATCTCTCGCCCTCTGACCCCAGCCTGTTGTAATGCGTTGATTCTTTCAAACGCTTGGGTTTGCTGAGTTCTGGCTAGGTTTTCAAGCTGAGTTCCAGCATCTAGCCCGAGCCTTGCGCCAGCCTGCCTCGCAGCAACGTCGGACTGAAAGGCTTGTTGCGCTTGGTCGAAAGCCTTGAATCTTGTATCAGCTTCAAACTCTCTCATAGCTCTGAAGGCTTCATCCGAGATTGCGGCGGATTCTCTTGCTCCAGCTAGGGAACCCCTTCCACCTACCACTCCAGACTTGATGGCGGCGTCCGACGTTCTTCTTCTCCCATCCCCGAGGGCCTGCTGGTAGTCCCTCATCATGCGACTTCTTCCGAGATCTAATACATTCTCCAGATACGGGTTCATGTACTGATCTGCCATGCCCGGAAATGTGGGTGTGTTAAAACCTATATTGGATGCTTGAGTGGCTATGCCTCTCGCTTGGGCAAGTTCCGGCCTAGCGCCCTGATCGTAAATAGACTGAACACCACTAAAAGCCTCTCGCTCCATCGGGTTAAATAGAGCGATCCGCCTTCCGGGGAACTCCTTATAGGGTTCTCTGGCTAAAGCCTTTCCAGACCTTGCAATTCCTTCCCAATAAGGCTTAGACCAATCGGGTAGATCTTGAATAACTCTTTGAGTGGAGCTTCCGCCTCCGCTAGAACCCATAATCTTCTCCCATCGCGCTCGCAAAGATTCCGTCGTTTATCGGCGCGGGCTGCTCAGTAGAACCAGTCTTCGACATTCTTACCTCATCTAAAAATCCGTACAGCTTTTGCGCTCCATTCTGATTGTTTCCATCTCCCAGATGAGATACAACATCTGCGGGTATGACAAACTCGCCGCTGGAAAGCGCCGCCGGATTTGATCCGTCCACGGTGGCGGGAATAGTGTCGTCCATACCACCAGCAATACCACCAATGTACCCGCCTTGGGCAAGGTTCAGGGCAGTGTCTAAGTAGTCGGGTAGCGGCGGATTACCAAATTCATCAATGTAAGAACTGGCTATCGACAATCCGCCAAAGTCATTACCTTCAAGCCTTGAATTGTACTCATCGTCGATTCTTGAGAATATCGGATGAGCTAATCCGGCAGTCATTAATGCAAACCTCGAAAGGTTATACATTGTGTCAAACTCTTCCGATGTGTAATTGCTAAGTTCTGTATCGAACTCAGTCTTCATCTTCTCAAATATTCCATCCCAACCCTCGTCTTCGTTTCCGAATACGAAACTCTGGACATCGAATATGTCGGGTGAATCACTTCCAGATCCAATATCTTCTTTCTCTTGGAATGCGACAGATCTAAGACTTTTTCCAGTCTGTGAAAGATAATCATTTATTTCTTGAAGCATGAAAGACTGAACATCTACGTCATCGTAAAACTGCCTGAATCCGGGGGCTCTAGTAAAAACTCTTTCGCTTTGCTGATTGTTATTTTCTTCGTATCCAGTCAAGTCAAAGAATATATTATTGACATGTTCATTTAAGAAGTTTTCTCCAGATGCGTCAAACAATCCTGCACTTTCATATTCCAAATCAGACTTAGGAACAACCGAGACATAGTAATCAGTAATTTGGTCGTACACGGTCCTATATCCTGTGGCACCTCTTACTGTTCTAGGCTCGCCTCTCCTTGTCACGGCAACCCTCTCATCTGCCGGTGCCAAATTAAACTCCGACTCAGATACAGGCTTAAATTTGTTCATATCAAAAACAGGCGTTCTGGAAAATCCAGTCGTAAGTTCATCCATTAAATCACTTGTGGATAATCCGTAGTCGCCATCCGAGAAATACATACTAAGTACATTCTCTGGACTTCTACTGTAATCTTCCCCAAGATCGTAAACCCCTTGACTGTTTACCGGAGGGATAAGAGATTCATCAATAGTCCTTCCGAACTCAGCACCTTGTTGCGCTCCCAAATTAACGCCAGACATATCTCCTGAGAAAAAATCAGGATATTCATTTAGCGGTTTAATTTCAGAAACTCTTTGAGTATTCGGATCGGTGGTGACAATTACATCCATGCCATTGTTGTCTAAAGTAATTATTTGATTTTCATTCAAGGCAGGAGCAAATTGATTGATTGATTCGTCGAATACAAAGGGATATTCTTTATTTTCGTCCCACGAAGCGTACTGTATCTGCCTTCCTTGAGAATCTACTTCTCCGACATTAGATATACCCTGATCGTTTCCAGAGCCTACATCCTCTTGATTGTCTACATCCTCTTGATTGTCTACAACCTCTTGATTATCTACAATCTCTTGGTTATCTACAGCCTCCTGTTGGTTCAAAAGGCTGAGGAGTCCAGCAGGGTTGGATGCAAGGAAAGCAGCTTCTTCAGGGGTGTAGACACCGAGAGAGACTAGATCTCTCAATGTATCCATACCCATTTGTATTCTTTCAGATTCAGATCTAAACTCTGTCGGGATCTGCTGGGCTTGATAGAGTGAGGTTTGAAATCTATACCTGTCTCCAAACTCACCCATGAGAGATGCGCTTTCATTCACTTTATTACTAAGCGCAGCAAAATAGTTAGGATCGTTTATTTCCAGCGATCTTAGGAAATCTTCAGTGGATGAAAAACCCTGACTCGCAGCCTCTTGATTTAAAGATATTAAGAATAGCTCTGCATCCTGAATCACATTCATCAACTCAGGCTCAAGCAATTCTCCTTCATACCCAATAATGTCCCTAAACTCAGCGTCCATCCAGTCTGCTCTGAACGGATCCCTTTCGGTCGGTGCGTATATGGCTTCTATCCCGGATGGAACCTCTGGCTGCATAAATCTATAAGAAAGATCTGTCTCACCTAAGTAGTCAAAGCTATAGGGGTCAAAATCAGAAGAAAGCTCTACAGGTACAGGAAGAACCCTTCCATCATAACTGTAGAATTGAGAACCCTCTGGTCTTTGATACTCAATAGGGCCTTGATATGCTTGAGGTTCTTGAGGTGCAGTTGGCGCAGCGTAGCTATAAGCGTCCGATAAGTACCCAAAAGCCCGACTAGGATCAAAAGACTGAAAATTAGACACCATCTCTGAGGCATTCGCTTGTCCTAGAGCAGCGCCAGTATCTAAACTGTCCGTGTTTAACGGGGTTTCAAACATGCTTTGAGCATTTGCTTGACCAAGCGCAGCTCCAGTATCTAGGCTGTCCGGGTTGATCGTCTGTATTCCGGTCTGATTAGGATCTTCAATAGCCATCAAATGCTCCTGCTAAGCAATTCTTCCAGAGCCGGGGAGGGAGCTAACCCCGCCCTGCATTCTTCTTTTCATAATCCCATAAGGACTAACGGGATCTGAATTTCTTATCGGCATCCCTTTGGGTGAAGCCGGAGTTGGCATACGGGGAGTGCTTCTCTGTTGATCTTCGGATTGAGACATCAAAGAAGACAAGCCAGATGCACCGGCTCTCGCAAGCCCAGCTTTCGATAGTCCGCTTGACGCTGCCTCCAGCCCAGCACCAGACATACCGGCAAGTTCAGTACCTGCGACGGTAGGTGCAGCTCCCATAGCAGCGGCTTCTGCGGCAGTTACTCCGCCACCGAAGCCCGGAGCTAGTACGCCGGCACCCGGAGCTAGTGCAGAAGATCCACCCATTAAAGAAGCTGTGGTCTGAGCAGCCTGAACCGCTGGCGTTGCTCCTGCCGCAGAAAGAAGAGGAACACCACCTCCTCCACCAGCAGCCGCTCCCGCACCGGCCCCCGCTGCACCCAGACCTCCAGCTCCGAGAGTGCCAAGCATACCACCTATAGCTAGGCCTTTAAGGGCTCCATCTTTGCCGCCTGCCGCAGCACCTATCCCGGCTCCTGCACCCGCACCAGCTAATGCGCCCACTCCGAGTTGGGCTACAAGCGGGAGGGCAGCGAACCAAGCAAAAGCCTCTGGATTTCCCGTATCTGGATTCACTGTTATCGGGCCGAGGAGAGATTGAAGTCCTCCAAGCTCCTGAGGATTTATGTGCATCAACATGGTGTCGCCATTCCGACCCATCGAAGCTATCTCTCTGGACTTATCAACCATGCCTCCCTGCGCGTAGCTATTTACTCCGCCGGACTCAAGCTCCATAGTGACTTGGTTGTACAGATCCATTGCAGGGTTGGACGATCCAACCTGACCGCCCATCGCAAACCCGCCTTGCGGCTGATTGTCCATGGTTAACCCCTGCCACAGCTCGCCCATCCATCTATCGCCAGTCCCAGTATCCATATTGGGAGAGCCTTGCTGCTGGGGCTGACTGGCCGTCGCTGGTTGCTGGGGTCTAGGCATCCCAGTTACCGGACCAAGCGGGGATTGCTTTGGCATCTGGCTCATTCTCTTCGCCGCATCTTTTCGGTTCTGGAACTGCTTCGGAGAAGGGTCGTCCTTGGAGGGGAAAACACTACCCATAGTCTTGTTTCTCATGCCAGCATTCGGCATGGGAGTCCCTGCTATGGGCGGCAACCCAACAGGCTTGTTCGCCTGCGTTGATTCCGAATCGGAGATAGGTTCAAACTGACCGAAAGTTTTACTCATCATAATATTGCCTAGACTACTTCTGTTCCAAAAATACTTATAGATAAATCAGAGGTTGCACTCGCGTTCTTATAAGACTGAGCATATATTGCATCGCCGGAAACCAACCCTATTCCTAATGAAAGAACGTCAGTATCGCTTGCCGCTAAATCTTTGTTATAAACTACATATTGTTTATCATCAAACCCAGAACCACTTTTGACTACTCTTATTGTATACGGATGGGTAGCGGCTGATGAATCTACATGGCAAACAACTATTGAAGATATAACTGCTTGTGAATAATCCCTTGAGTTAAACCTATCGGCAGAAGCAGCCGGTACTTGATAGATCAAGCAACCAGCGGAGTCCGCGAGGGGTACTGTCGCAGGGTCAGAAGATAGAAGTACCGCCTGAGCAAGTATCTTGAATCCATCAGCCATAAGTAACTATGCCTATAGGCGGAAACGCCATAGTCAATTTTATAATTTTATTATTTGATCGCCTATCTTCCTCTGTATAGTTTTCTTTCTTTCCAGCAGGAAGGTTGACGAAAATTTCTCTATTTAAGTTATCTTTATTTTCAGCCACTATCTTCTTCCATCCGGCTTGACTCGCATCCTTGAGTCGCCAAGCTCCCAGCCAGACTCTATCTGAGTGCTGTCATTGTCGTAGAATTTGACCGACATAGTTCTTCCACGGATTCTTGTGTTTACATATTCGATAGACTGGTCGAGAGTTAAGGATCTGGTGGTCGTTCTTGTTGACGCTGGATAATCTTTCGCGACAAGATCTACAGCGATCTCAGGCACGGTCGTATATAAACCTCTTATGTCTGGAATGAATCTATCTACAAAAATAGATTCGTCTCCATCATCAAGATCGAAGTATCCGCTTTCTATGTAAGAATCCATTTTTGACTGGTCGTCTTTATATCCATCTTCTTGGTTATAAATTATAGATCTTTCGATCCCTTGATATGCACCAGAAGAATACTGACCTCTGTTGTAAGCGGAGTTTGGTTTTTCTCTCAAGCCAGAATCTGACCAAGCAGTTCTAGGCATAGATCCATACGCCCATGTACCATCTACATAATTGTACAAAACATACTTGTCAGGTTCATCTGACGTTCTGGATGGATAAAACCATATTACTTCATTAAACAACAAATTCGAGGCAGTAAATATAACTTCTCTCTTGAAGTAATTTAACTCTTCAAATACCTTTGAAAGCACAGAGCAATCTATTTTTTGAACAGTGGTTCCGTCAGTTTGGAAAAAGTTGTTATCTCCCATCCAGTACACAATTCCTCTGGCGGCCTTGTGTGCATTTATAGAAGCTAAAGAAACGCCGTCAGCAATTTCTTGAAGTGCGAATACGGCATTCCCGCCAACCCAACTCAAAGAGTACATAGACGAATCTGTCCAGACGATTATCTGCTTGTCTGAGCGAGCGGCTGAGATAATTCTAGAGCCTTTCTGTAGTGGCGTGCCGCCAGCAGCGTTAGAGCTTGTCGCTTCCCAAGATCCGGGTCTATCGTTATCGCACCATCTTATAAGCATCGGGTCGTAATTGCCGAATGTATCAGTTGCTCCAAAAGCAATAATTTGCCTAGAGGCTGGATTTGTCATCAAGAATCCAACTTGATCGGGAACAGATCCATGACCATCATCTGTCGATAATCCCAATGACGACATTGGAACTGCATCTGACAGCATGATTCCAGATGCGTATCCGTTAGGTGATGCGCTATGAGAAGAAGTTGAATACCTAGTGTTATAAGGGTATCCATTACTCATCTTCAAAGACGTGTTCCAGTAGAATGGCTTCGTCCTTGTTTTGCACCCGACTAAATCTTCTCCGAATGTGTCGAGCGACCAAATATTTAGATTGGAGTTGTCGTTCGTTATAGGAACTGTTGGATCTCCCCAAGCTGTCCAGTATTGATCTAAAAGGAATACGGAAGATCCAGAGGCGTGAAAACTATCGACTGTCGAGTAATCCCCTCTGGTGAGGGTGTTGAATGTAGTCCCCGTAGTTGAAGCGTAACTTATTACCTCTGAATCTATAATAATGCTTCCAGAAGAGGGAAAGCTGGCTGTGCTTGCGACGGTCGCTGATCCAGTCGCTCCAGCGGCTAGGTTTGCACCTAGCGTTGTTGAAGTTGTTGCTGATGGAACCCCTCCCCAAGAACCAGCACTCCACCCACTGAACTCAATGAACGTGGACTCTGATGCTTGAATGTCCCTCATTATGATGGTGTCACCACCAGAACCTAGACCGCCCGAAGCGCCGACTAGATAGACTGGCAAACCCGATGAGTGATCTTTCGATCTTGAACCGAGTTGGCCTTTATTGCAGTTATATGTATATGGTCCAGCACCAGAGGGACCGCTAGTTATTTGTATATACTCATCTTCAATCTTGATGTAGTCATTATTTACAAAAGTATTTACACTTAGCTGTATTGTTGTGCCTGAGCTTAATATGCTTGTTGAGAGTTCTGCTGGAGTTCCTGTAACTGAATTCTCTAAAGCTATCTCGAAGTAGTCACCGTCCAGAACTCTGGTTACGCACCAGCTTTGAGTTGACCTCGCCGCATCGTACCCAGACGCGGGGTCAGTAGATCCGTCGAACAGCGGATAAAATAAAGATCTTCTATCCAGACCCGTAGGGGCAGATGACATGCTGAGAAAATTTATGAAGTCCCCGGTAGTCAGCCCATGATCTACAAATTTTATAAGTACGGTACTTGACCCTGCGATTGGATATACCGGGTTTGAAAGTTTTTCTAAAAGAAACGCAGCATCCCCGGACGTGTGCGCTGATGTGATCGTAGAGAAGCTGCCACGTTCTAACACGACGGTTGTACCGGCAAGCCCGCCGGTATCAACTATCATAAGCTCATCGCCTACAGAATTTGCATCACTGCTCATCCTGACTACATCACCGGCAAGAACGTCAAAGCTAAGCTCCGCGTTCGTGTTTGTGGATGTATTCGCCATGTCAAGGTCTAGCGTTCCCTGAGACTTGTACTCCATCGGCGTGATATCGTGATAGATGCCACCAAGATCAACGTATAACTTCTTATCCGTCCCTACGGCCATCAAGTTGGCACCCAAAATAGATGACCAATTCAATAAGCTCCTAGATATTCCAAGAAATTCATTTTGAGAATACTTAGTCCAGCCACCAATTTTTTCAGGTCTGCCCTGCCTGAACCTAATCAAGTCACAGTCATACCAGTTTCCTTCAGCGGAATACTGAGTTCCTTCTCTATTTATACCGGGAGGAAATGTGACTTTTCTATACGGCATTTATTACTTCCAAGCGTAAACGTAAATGTCCCAACTCGCCAATGTTAACTGTCCAGCAGAGCCGCCAGACCTATTTGCAATAGTCACCTCAGAGAGAACATTGCAGGCAACGTAAATATTTGTTGAATCCGCACCGAAAGAGATTAAATCTTGCGAAGGGCCTGAGCCCTCATCTCGGTTAGATAATGATGTAACGTCTACTTCATCGCCGATTGCCCAGCCATTATCGGTAGCTATACATCTTATTACACACCTAATTATTCTAGGTACACGGCCAAGGCCATGTGCTACATTAGCTGCGAAGCTGTCGGTTAGACCGCCCGAAGCAGCTCCACCTAGATTCGCGGCACTCTCATAGAAAGCACCATCTCCACTAGCCATGCCAGAGTGGTAGATTCGACCCCAAGTGTCTGCTGTTGCCGTATCTTTAGATCTTACTTCTACTGTAGAGCTGCTTGATCTAAACCCGACTCCAGTAGACCCTCCCTGTTGTGTTATATTAAAGTATTTTCCTGAAGTACCGGGTAATGCAACTCCAGACGTGTTGTAGAAACGAAGTTGCTCAGTACCTAATCCGGCTGATGCTGATGAGTTTGTATATATTGATGCCTGCGTAGCTGACGGACCAAAAGTGAGTGAATCTTTTATATCAACTCTTGTTCCAGAAAATGTGGCTACTCCGCTTGCTGCAAGTGTAGTAACTCCAGCGACTGCACCAGCATTTGAAATACCGCCGTTAGAATTATTGATTCCTCCTAATGAAACAGTAATTCCGCCGGTGGTTACATTAAGACCTGCGCTTGCAGTTAGAGTTGACGTAGATCTAAGCGTTCCTGTTACTAGGCTGTTTCCAGTTATGTTTGCTCCGCCGCTAGCAACAGTTAGACCAGTTAGTCCTCCGAGGGTTCCTGCCAGTGTGCTATTGCCGGTTATGTTTGCTCCACCAGCAGAAACGGTCAATCCGCCAGTAGTGACTGTCGCTCCGCCGCTGCTTACGGTTAATCCTGTCAGCCCGCCAAGTGTTCCATTTATAGTACTATTCCCGGTTATAGAAGCTCCTCCGCTAGCAACAGTTAGACCAGTTAAACCACTGAGCGTTCCAGTTACTGTGCTATTACCAGATATGGACGCTCCTCCGCTGGTAACAGTTAATCCTGTTCCTGCTGTTACGGTGGTTCCGGCGGTCACAGATCCGCTAACGGACAAGTCTGAACCCGAGAGGATCGCGATAGATCCCCAGCTTCCGAGCGAGCTATTTTTTATTTCTAACGTGCCGCTGTTATTTCTAAGCCCAAACCCGGTTGCGCCAGACGTAGAGGACATATTTAAATATCCGTTTGTAGCTACAACCTGAGCGCCATTAGTGTCTACCTTGAACTTGTCTCCGGCACCAATCTTTGAAGTAATTGAAGTTGCGTGATTTATCTCTCCAGTTGTAACCTTACCGGCCGTGACAGTGTTAGATGCACCAGTTCCAACCGAGAGGCTAGTCCCTGTAATCGCTCCGCCTGCAATCGCTCCAGAGCTGCTAGCGGTTAGCGACGTTCCTGTGATTGCTCCCGAGCTTGTAATTGCTCCAGAGCCTATGGTGCCAGCGCCGGATATATTTCCCGTATTCGTTATACCACCACTATTGTTATCTATTCCGCCAGAAATATCCGCTCCGCCTGCTGTGACGGTCAATCCTCCAGCAGTTGCCGTCAAGCCACCAGTGGTTGCTGTGATACCAGTTGCAGCAGTGATTGTACGATTGGACGAAATGGAACCAGTTCCCGATGTGGAGATATCTCCGTTGACGGTTGAGATTGCTCCGGTTCCCGATGTAGAAATATTTCCGTTAGCATCTGCTGTGAAGTTGCTAGCAGTTACATTCCCGCCAGAGTCAATATTCCCTGATGCGTTTATTGCTGCTGTAGTAGTGGTTCCAGTTGCGCTAAGAGTTGTAAAGGAGCCTGATCCTCCAGAGATAGGAGAGTTCGTGATCGTGGACGCATTTAAAGTTGCTCCATCTATGGTTCCACCATCTATATCTACAGTAGAGAAGTTTCCTGCTGCCGGGGTCGTTCCCCCTACAATGGTGCCATCTATAGTTCCACCATTTATGTCTACGGTTGAGAAGTTGCCTGCGGCTGGAGTCGCTCCGCCTATAATGGTATTATTTATGGTCCCGCCGGTTATTGTTGCTGAAGATGTCGTTACAGACGTAGCATTTATAGTGGTTCCATCTATAGTGCCACTGTTTATGTCTGCCTTGCTTATAACGACTGAGCCTGTGCCGTGTGGGGTTACGTCGATATTTCCATTGTCTGCACTATCAATTACTATTTTGCTTCTACCGGAAGTTGTTCCATTTGTCTGTAGAATTAGATCTTTAGTTGAAGATGGTGTAGTCAGGTATACATCATCAGTTCCAGAAGACTCTCCAAGGTTGGCAATATCTCCAGTGATTCTGAATGTTCCTGCCGTTGCGTTTGTTATCTCATCATTTTTAAATCTGATTTTATCTAGCTTGAGATTGGATAAAGCGTTTCTGGCATCTGTTCCATCTAGGAATATTCTCGCTGTGTAGCCACTCGGAATGGTTACAGCGTTGCCACTACCTCTCGATAAAGCGACATCTTGCGTCGTTTCATTCATGGCAACAAAAGATGCTCTGTCCGCATTCGTACCGCCGACCTGTAAGGTCACTGTATGGGTCGCGCCTAAAGTCCCAGTGAATATAATTACAGATGATCTTCCTGCTGCGTCCGTCGCAGTCTCAGAAGCAGTGGAGCCATCTCCAATGTTTAGAGTGCTGGTTGTCCCGGTAAGGGCTACCGTTGAAACACCTCTAATGCTCTGTTCAAGAGATTGGAGATTGTTATTGGTTACATCTCCCCAAGAGCCAGCCCTATCGCCAGTACCGATGAGTTCGATGCCGAGTCCATCTGTATAAGTAGACGCCATTATTGATTCACCATGCTTCTATTCGGCACATCCATTGCGTTGTATGCCGGGTTTCTAAAGCTACCACCTTGCTCAAACACCAAGGCTTGCAAAGCCTCTTTGAACTTAGTGTCATATAAATTAATCAAGTCAGCATCACCCTTCATAAATGTGTAAGCATTTGTAATACACGCATAGAGCAATGCTTCTTGTCCGTATGTGCTGAGCCAAGTGGAGGAAGTCCCGGCTACTTCAGTTATAGACTCTGGTTTATAAAAATATTGAAATACTATAGGCTCAAGTACTGTGTAGTTCGTGTCTGGTCGAGGAAAAATTGTTACATACGGGTTGTAACCATCGGCTTCACTATTGTAAAAAGCGTACGCTTTTGGAGTTCCAGTTGAATTGCCGTAATATTCATTACAAAAATTCAAGTCCTTAAGAAGCAGATACGAATAATACCCGTTTTCATCAGCCGGTAATCTCATTGATATCGGAGTTACTGGTGACTCTGCGGTAAGCCTGCTGGGGAGCGGGATTGAGGGAATCCCAACTCCAGCATTAAATGTCAATCCTTTACTCGTTGTATTGAATCCAGCAATGCCTACAGTCTTATAAATCTTCTCCTCGGACATAGAGATGATGTTGTCCTTCTGGTCGGTATCTCCCCAGAAGTCGTTTTCTAACCACTCGTCTATTGCAGCGCGAAGACTATCTAATGTGTAGGCAATCAATTTTTACTTCCCCTTCTTGGGCATCCTAGCTTTTCTGTAGCCTTTGCCGTGGACAGATCCGCCGCACGAATACTGTGCGTAGTTCTTATCCTCGAACTCGACAGGTAATCCGGTACGCTGCGCTTCCTGCATAGCCTTCTGATATCCAGTCTCGTCATACGAAAAATTCTTCATTCCAACTTTAGGCATTCTAAACTCCTATAAATCTATGTTGTGAAAAGCCACAACCTCTATGTAGTGGATGTCGATATCCCCAGCGTCAAAGTCCGGGCTTAATCCTGCTTCATTTCTAGGATCAAAGTAATCAAGCCTTATGATAGGTATTGTGCCGGTCCAATCTGGATTGCTACTCATATCGAAGACAATCTTGAATCTGCTTGCCATACTTTTGTTGGCCTGCTCAAATCCATCCGAAACCTGAACATTAGTGAACACTGGACGGAAGGAAGCCTTTTGCTGCCCTAAGGGTGGATTGGAGAACGGAGCCGGATACCAAAACAACTCACCTTGAAAGTCTTGAAAATACCTATCGTCCTGCTCGAACAACGGGAATCTGTTAACTGTAAACTCAGTTACAACATACTTGTACACAGAGCTGTCTATATTAACGTAATCCTCAGGGAATCCTAAATGAAGACCTAGCCCTTGCCATATGTACGGATCGCCCGGACTTCCAGAGTCTGGATTTGAAACAAGATTCATAGATGAATTAGATTCATTCCAAGTCAAGATGCCGTTGCTAGCGGACCACCCATTAACTCTGTCGTATGGGGTAGTGTCGATAACGGCAGATTCAAAAGTGGATCTATAAGCAGCCGGAAGATCTCTCCCGCTAATACCGCCGAGAGGTCTGGGATTGCGGAGGGCTTGGGGATCGTCGTATTTGATTCTTCCAAGCATATTCTGGGGATGATCTGAATCCCAACACTCTTCACAAACTAAAAGATTAGTGCTGACAAGATTGACGGTTTCAGGCTTGAGATCCTTTAGATCGTATCTAAAACCGCATCTGTCGCAGAAACCAAAAGCCTTCTTGCCCTTAGCGTAGGATGCCACTCAGTCGTACCCTCCGGGGAACAACCTTAGCGGCGACTTCTCCCGGTCCTCTTCAACTGCATACTGGAACTGCTCATCGTAGATTTGTTTCAGCATTTGAATTCTGTCTGCAACCTGAGGCTTTTTTAACGCGATGTTGTAAGCCAGACCGGACACGAGAGCAGGCCAGAATCTTGCGGGAACATCCGCTTCATAAGCGCCTCCGGGTCCAGTGTCTTCCATCCTTCTAATATATGTATAGACGAGTTTCTGGGTTGAATCGTTGGGAACAGGCCAAAGGTTCAGATTGATTTGGCCTCTCTGCCTGTCAACGTAAATCTGAGTTGGTCTTCCTTGGGCGAGCTTAGACGGAACGCTTTGAAAGGTGCTTCTCGATATTCTGCTCAGATCGTAGTCAACTTGCTTGTCAGCATTTCCAGCATCGGATCTGAGGACTGCTTCGAGTATCGAAACAGCAACATTCGGAGAAGAGTTAACTGCGGTGTACTGCCCCTGACCAGCGACCAGATCTTGAGTGTATTCGCTAACGCACCACAGGTTGATACCTCGGTTAGCCCACTCCATGAGTAAAAGATCTAAGCTCCTTCTAGCTGTCCGAAGATCATAGCCAGAAGTAATTATCAACCCCGCCCTCTCGAATGCTTCTTCTGCAATTTCTCCAACGTCAGGGAGAAATGAAACGCTACCGCTAGTTGCCACGGATAACCTCCAAAACTTCCTTGTTAAAGTCGTCCTGCTCTTTTTTGATATGCCTTATGTCAGTCTTGAGGTCATTCAGTATCTCTTTATTGTGCCTTACTTCAGTTTCTATCCTTTCTATTTTTATCTTTACATCAGAAACTTCAGACTGCTCAGCAAGAGAACTATGTCCATTAGCAGAGGTGTGAGATAGCTGCATAGTAAAAAGGCCACCGACGGCAGAAGCCACAATGCCGATGGAAGCCCAAAAAGTTGTTACGTTTATTGCTGAGTTTAAAGGTGACATTCTACGGATTGCTTAAGGTCTGCGTCGGGCAAGTGCTAGATGTAATGACAGCATTATCCGCTCGCACAAACACTTCAGCTTTGCACGCAATGTTGGTTGCCGCAGCGGTGAACGTCATGCTCGCAGTACCTGTACCAGTCGAAACGAGGTTAAACTCAAGGACTGTTGCGTCATTTGTATGTCCTTGAACCGTCAATGTCACTCCGGGTTCAATCCAGATCTCTACCCTTTTGTGTATGTCGGTCGTTCCTGTAATTTCTGGCAGGGTCACAGTGTATGTAGCTCCGATAAGATCAATGGCAGTATATGAAGAGTCCCACGCGGAGATCGTGAGTCCGGGTCCGGTTCCGTAAAGTGCATTCTCGGTGTCACCAATTTCTGGGAAGTTTGAAAACGATGTGTTAGGCGGAGTCGGCTGGGCTGCTTCGACGTAGGCCACATCAGCAGCCGACCAGACCAGCATGTTCCCGTCCGTGTGCGTCACGGCGTTATCGACCACGGCAAAGTAGCCTTGGTTGAAGCCCTGCTGTCCCACGCCCCATCCCTTATCGGATGAGACGATGAGGGACATATCGTAGTTGCCGTACATGCTGATGACCGGGATGCCGTCGTAGGGTGTGCCCCAATGGTTGTCAGCCGTCGGTGGGTCGAGGAGGATCGGGACGCCGGTAGCACCCAGAGCCCCACCTTGATACCACTTGTACCTCATGCCGACGTTGGCACCCCACTCGGAGAAGTCGATGCCGTAAGCAAACCCGCCTTTCGTTCCGTCCTTGAGACACGAGGTTGCCCGGTTGTCGGTAGCACAACCTACGCCCTCGACACGGAAAGCCGCGTCGATCTGGTGGCGACCACGGAATCCCAGCTCGTTCTGAGCCGTGAATGCCGCGCCGTTGCTGATAGGCTTGATGTCGGCGGTCATGAGAACCTTGACGCCCGTGGTCTTGAACTCGCCGTAGGGGACTACATCCCAGTCGATGGACCCAGCCTCGGAGTACGAAGAGGTCTTCCAGACCGTGACGCCGTTCACCAGCTTGGTGTTATCGTCCTGACTCACGCCCGTGATCGTGTAGCAGGGCGCGAAGCTCAGGGAGTCCGGGTCGAGCGACCACAGGTGCGAGTCGGGGTACTGCTGATCCACGCCCTGTCCCCACATTTGGGTGGTAAAGGATAGACCGTCAGCAGCGATGGCGGAAATCATCAGCCAGTAGCGGGACTCCGTGCCGGTGCCCGGCGTGGAGGCGATGCTGTATGCGTCGTGAGAAACGCACCAGTTACCAGCCTCGATGCCCGTGCCGTTGACCGTCGTAGTGACCGCCCAGTCGTCCTTGGTGATTCCATTCTTGGTGTTGCCTACGATGACCGTGGAGCCGGGTTGCCCGTCCGGGGTGCGCGTGAACGCAGCGGCTGAGCCCGAGAAAACGAGGGGCTTGCCCACGCCGATGTAGCGGCCCTCGGATTCTGAAACGTCAGATAGGGAGACAGCCACCTCGCCCGTGTCCGACGGTATAGCAGCCGTGCCGAAGGCGTTGCCCCAGTTAGGGGTCATCGCAAGGCGGATACCGTTAGCACCCTCATCACCCGAGGTATGCGATCCACCGGAACCCTTGATGTGGATGCCGATGCCGTTGGGGTCCGTGTCGCCCGATGTGATAAGGTCGAGGTTGATAGGCCACGCCTCGTTTGGCGTCCGGTTGATGTGCTCGATGTAGAGGCCCGAGGTCTTAGTCTTTAGGAGGCCGGTACTCGGGCAGGTGAACCACGGCTTGGAGGAGTCAGCGCCCAGCGTGGCGGTCGGGCAGTTAGCCTTCACGCCGTTGGTGTTGAAGTCGGGATTGAACATAGTACCAACCACCCAGCCGGGGGATGTAACGGTGGTTTCTATGAAGTCTCCCTCGCCGTCTCCCCACTCGATAAACGAGAGTCCGTTCACGCCGGAGATATAGGAGCCACTAGCCGAGCCTGTGAGCGTATCGCTGGCATTGCTGATTTGATCCCAACTTCCCTTGATAGTGAGCTTTCCGGTTCCTGCCGTTGTAATCTCAATAACTATATAACGCTTTTTAGACTTAAAAGATTCTACAGTTAGATCCGTAGTCGCTAACGCAGTAACAAGCGTGCATTCGCCACTGGCACTTAAGTCGCCGCCGCCGCCGCCATTCGGCGTGTCGCAGACATGAAGCTCGGCAGCAAAGCCCCCAGCTCCATTAGACCAGTCAAGCGAAAACAGCGGATAAGAAAAACCAAGGCTGTACACACCTGCTGTGTTTGAAGTAACAAAATCGACTGTCATCATGCCAAAGTCAACGGAGGTGTCACCATCCTTCGCTTGCTTCTTGACAGACGGAGACGCTGCATACGATGGCGTTGCAAACGCTAGTATCGTAAGCAGTGAAATCAAAAAGTTTTTAATCATTTAAAATATCTCCAAATTTCAAAAAGTCCCATTCCAGCCAACCAAAAAGCCATATCTTTTCTAGTGTCTGCAACTCTTTCGACAGGCCATTGAAGCCAAAACTCTCTCATGTAAAGTACGGCAGCAGACGAATAAGCACCGCCGAGTGCAGATAAGGAAAAGCCGCAGATCAAATGCAAAGTCTGATCTACGGCTTCCCTTCCTCTAGGACTTAAATTCTTATACCATTGAGGGTCTGACAATGATTAGGCCAAGTTGTTGTTCTGGATGTACTCGACAGTCAGGACGCCAACGCCCCCAGTGGAACTGCTGTCGTGATAGATCCGTACATCAGAAGTTCCAACATCATTCCAAATATCATTGTCAGCGGGAGCAAGGACAGTTCTAGAGTTATCAGCAGGGGTAGTGGCTGCGGCAGTAAGTCCCGTTCCCGCTGATGTAATTCCCAAAGTTATATTTCCGCCAAAAACGGTAGTGGGGAAAAGAGTGCAGTTGATAATCTGACTACCCGCCGGAATGACGATATCGGTAGCCGTACCGGAAGCCGCTTCGGTAATTACCGCGCTCTGCGCCATAACAACAGATCCAACATTGGCAACATCACTACCAACAGTAGTGCCAGTCGTGTCTCGGATCGTTCCAGCCTTGATCGGTCCAGTAAAAGTCGTCGTACCCATAATTGTTCACCTCATTGCACGCAATTACCCTGTCAGTCCGCGTGCTGTCTTTTAAGTCTGACAGGATTGGTTTACCACTTCTTGCAAGACCAGTATCCTGCGCTGAGCTTGGATTTTTTCTCGGTATCGCATTTGTGGCGAGCCCGGAAAGACTTTTTCCGAGCAGGAATGTTTTTCTTAATTTTCATATTGGGATCACCAAATCGGACAAGTCTCACCTTGTCTCCCTCTTTGGCTAAAACCGCAAACTTCTTGGACTTACCCGGAGTTCTTTTGGGTTTATTATATCCAGAGAACTTTTCACCACGATAAGTAATAGCCATACTAAACCTTCTTCCTATGCTTAGCAGTTTTCTTTGCTATTGCCTTAGGCTGTTTTGAAAACTGTTTACCCTTCTTGGTGTCTTCGCGCTTCTTTTTAGAAGTCGCAGCATATTCTTTACTCGACAAAGCTTCTCTAGCTTTTTTCGGTAGATATCTTTCTCCGGTAGCCTTCTTTCCCTGAGTGCTGGGCTTACCGGACTTGGTTCCCCAATCTTCTTTAGTCCACTTTGACAAGGACTTTTGAGCTTTAGTCTTGCCGCCCTTAAAGCCGCCGCCAGCTTCCTTATATAGTTCATTAGCTCTCTGAGCTTTTCTAGCTGTCCACTGACCCGGCTTTCCGCCTTTACCGCTAGCTGTGACCTGAGAAACAATTCTTTTTCTAAGAGAAGGGTTATCATAAGCCATTAGCTTCTCACAAAGTAATCAATCATCCAAGTCAGGATGCTAAGAAAAAATATAAGGGCAGAGCCAACTCCGTAAACTTTATTCTTAAACTGATGAAGCTCTAGCCTTACCGAATCAATCTCGTCTATCATTGCATTAATAGAAGTTCGATCACTTCTAGCTCGATGTTCGAGACTTTTGATCTTCTCTTCAATAGAGCCGATCTCTCTTTCGGTTATAGGCGTCATTCACTTTAAGCGAAATAGGTTGGGGAGAGGAGGAATCGCCCGATTAACCTCCCCTCCCCCCTGCGGGAACTTCCCACAGATACCTATTTACGCACCCTCAGAACCGTAGATTCCGAGCGGGTCCGAAACGCCGAAGCTGTATCGCTCGCGGCACTTGTATCGGACATTGCCGGTGTCGAAATCACCGTCCATCGAGGTCTGCATCGGGGTTCGCGTGAAACCCTTCATGCCATTCGGAACATCCGTAATGATGAACCAAGCATCGGGGTCAGTCAGGTAATGATTAATGCGATGCCCCTCAGGGATAACTCCGTTATTTCGGAGAGCATTGATGTCATTATCTGCCGTCCCGGCGCGACGATCCGTCTCAAGGAAGCGGGTGGCAACAAACTGAAGATCCGGGGGGATAATCAGTCTGCGCGCACGAGCCGCAATCTTAAGACCTCTCTGGTCAGTGAATCCAGCAATGTCGATAATTGCCTGCTCCAACGAAGTCTCGTTAAGATCAGACGCAACCGAAGGCTGATTGGCATTGACGCCACCATCGACTCTCGGATGAGACGCATTGAAAAGCGTAACTCCGTCACCACTGGTAAACGCGCCACCCGTGAACCCGTTGTTCAGCGGATAAGCAGCCTTGACCTGCTTGGTGTTCGCCGCAGCGCGAGCAAGCGCCTTGGTGTAGCGAGCCGAGAGCGAATCATAAAGATTATCCTCGATCGCCTCCTCCGTAATGGAAAAGCCAAGAGCAACCGTCTCGTGGTTGTAGCGAGCCGTAAAGGCTTCCTGCGCCGTATCATAAGCGATAGCAGCACCCTCAGACTTTACCGGAGCCGAACCAAAGCCGGAAAGCTGGACTTCCTCCTCGAACGCTCTGTCCGAGGTTTCCATCTCATAAATATCCTCATGCTCGTTTTCATACGAGCCATACTCCATACCGAAAAGAGCATTCAGCCCCGGCAGGAGTTCCTTCATCATTTGCGCTCTAGAAATAGCCATGATTAGTTACTCCTTACTAAACGCCAGCGGCGATATTCGACTGATGCACACCCGGCGTCAGTCTAACTATCACATCGGGGGTGGTCGAGTTTTCGTTGGAGCCATCTTCTGGAACGCCAATAATTTGAAGCGCGAGAGTCCCGGTCGTAGCAATCGCACCAGCATTGAGGGTAATCCCAGAAAGTCCCAACGCCGTGCTGCCATCTGCGACAGCAAAGTTGCTAACCGGGGCGCGAGCGCCAATATCGGCGAACGTGACAGCAGCAGTAGCCTGAACCAAGAATGCCGCCTCGGGATCGTCAACAATGTAAGCATAAGCATCGGTATTGCTGGCATTACCAACGTACCTTTGCGTAAACTTAGTCTCGCCGTCGGGGTTAACATATCTAAACCCAACAGCAACACCTATTGTCGGGGTTCCTGCTACGGGCGTAGCGCCAGTGCTTCCATTCGTCCGAGTCACTTCTCCCGTGGCCGTCAGAGTCATAAAGTCTCCAACGAAACAATCGTAAGTAACAGCGGAAACGTCAATACGATACTCGCTAAACCCGCCAGTATTGTACGACTGACCGAATGCCGTTCCCTTGTAGGGACGCAATCCATAAGCCATTTTAGTTTCTCCTAAAAATCAAGCGGCGACTTGTAGGAGAACTTCTCCTAAGAGCCGTCGCCAAACTTGACGCGAGTGATCCTGTCCGGTCGGAGCAAGGGCATTCTCGCATCATTCTCTCTCATCAAGTTGTTATCAACGGCATCCATTTGGATTCTAGATTGCTCTCGCATGTAATCATTTCGCTCTTTAACTGTACGAGCGTCACACTTGCAAAGCATCAATCCACCGACAACGGCAGCTCCGTCAAACCTAGTGTCGATATCAGGAAGCAATCTAAGCTCGGGATGATCCTCAAGCCTAACTGGCTCCCATCCTTCTCTGAACCGGCGAGAAACATTCGTGTTGTCGCTTTCGCTTCTCATTGCAGTACGAATCCATCTAAAGACATATCCGTCCTGAGGGTCAGGTGTAGGTAAAACTGAAGGCGGTCTCCAAGGTGCCGGGCGAGAAGACACCTCTCTGGTGTCGTGTTCTCTCTTAGCGCGCGAGTCCTGTTCCTCGTCAGCGATATCGCTTCTAGCCATTTTGATTCTCCAACTTTAAGAGTTGCTTGGCATAATCTTCAGGAGTGATACCCAACCGCTTTGCGAGAGCGACTTGGGTCTTCGTTAAATGAACTTTGCGCGGTCTTGCACCAGTAGTTCGCTTTGCAGGTGCTACCACCGTCGAAGGCTTCCGGCGATTCTCATCGGAACGAAGAACCGGACTATCTTCTTCATAGTCTTCATCGCCGAACTTTTCAGGGAACCTTTCCCTGATTCTTTTATCTATTGCCTGATAATATTCATCAGACTTTGTATCAACACCGTTGGTTACAAGATCCTCATGAACTGCTAAAGCGACAGCAGTCATCTCTTTATCGGTCCTGAACCAAGTATTGTTCTTTGCCCATTCAGCCGCCTTTTGATCTGGCTGAACATAATTTCTGGGCTGCTGAAGCTGAGGAACTTTTTCAGGCTCAGGAGTAAAGGTGTACTCATTTGCTTTCTGAGATTCGTAAGCTGCTTTAGATAAAAGCTCTTGAGCAGTTACAATCAGATCAGTATCACCTTCCTCGTGGGCTTTCTTGAGCTGCATTCTTGCAGACTCAAGCTCCTTCTGAGTCCTGTTCTTCACCTCATCGACAAGGACTTGCTCTCCTCGGCTCACAAGTTCTCTAAGCTTTTCATTTTCCTTGTGGATTTTTTGCGCGTATGCAACAGCCTCATCTCTCAAACGAGAAGAAGCTTCCTTTGCTCTACGTTCCTCATGAAAATCATACTTAAGCTTTTTAATTCTCTTCTGAACATTCTGACTTACGTTTTTAAGTTCGTCTTCATGGTCATCATTAGAATTTGAACCGGGAGCTACTCTTCCTCGATCTTCTTCAGGCGTATCGTCTATTACGTCTACTTCTAGATCGTAATCATTTTCCTGAACATCATTATCGTTATTTGCTTCATCCATAGGAGAAGAGATAATTTGTTCTGCACTCATAATGCTTTAACAACCCCTCTGGGATCTTCGACAACCGCCTCCACGGTATCGTCGTTGATTAACCTGAACTCTTGTTCTCCAACCTTAAATCTTGTCCCAGAATAAGAGCGCATCATGATGTAATCACCGCGATGGCACCAATTCCCCGAAGGGAACTTCTTAGGATCTTTATATGCAAGATCTCCAAGCTGAAGAACCAAACCTATGATCGTACCTACTTCCTCGATTCGCATTACCTCATCGGGTTTATAGATACCACCTTCTGTCACTCGATCTACCTTAGGCACAGCAACCAATATCTTCCAGCCAGTTGGCTTTGGTAAGTGTTTCCCGGCCTGTTTTAAAATCTCGTGATAGTCCTGTAATTCCTCTGACGATTCCTTATCGGGCATTGTCTTCCTTGCGGCTATTGCCGATTGCAACCTCACTTAAGGGGGAGGAAGAAACCCTCGCGTCCAGTTGGACGTTACTCTTCTATCTCTGCTGCGCGTTTTATCAACTCAAGAAACTCGGCTTCTGCCGTTGCTATTCCCTCTATGAATCCAACGCGAAATCTGTAGTCGGCGTAATCGGTTGCACATCCTGTTGCGAGATCGTCCGCCTTGTTGTTTAAATATTCCCTAAGCTTTCCAATAAAAACATCACTTATAGATGCTGCCATTCTTTAATTATTCCCCTTAACTATCTCATTTCCGAGCTTTATTCCCTTTAATAAGTTCTCTTCTTCAGACTGCTTCTCTTCTATTTCTATTTTTTTACTCTCAAGAGCAACATCAGATCCTATTTCAATACCCTTCATAAGCTCAGAGGATTCAATCTTTTCTCTTTCGATCTCTGCCTTGAGTGCAGCTTTCTTAAGATCTGCTGCAATTCTGGCTGCATCGGTCTGCATCTTGGACTGAACCTTGGCTTCTTCGATATCGAGCTGCCTGTTCTGTTGCTGAACAACAGGATCTTGCATCTTTGCCATCTGCTCTTTCATCTGCATTTCTGCCACATCACGACCAAGCAGGCGGCTACCAGCTTCAGCAACGAGGGCAGAAAGTCTGACTTCAACATCCTGAGGAAGCTTTTCTCCATACGGAGGAAGCTGGACTCCAAGTTCCTTTTCAATTTCTCTTCTGTATTTAAATCCAAGATGTTCAATCACATGGGCGGCGAGAGCGGCTTCGATCTGTCCAGACTTCGGAGAGTTCTGGACAATTTCAAGCATCTTTGGATCCTTGGAGGCATCAAGATGAACTTGTATGTGGGCATCATGATCCTGCCATGCAAAAGCTCTAACCGGATCAGTCTTGAGGATGTTCATATTTTCCGAAACGGGATCTATCGGCTCTACGTCGCTGTCCGTCGGGACGATGTCTTCTGCCCCTTGAATCCCTAAAACGTCAAGCATCTGGCGGTGTAATTCGGATAAATTGTAAAGCTGAGGCGCAGTTGAAGCTAATTGTAAAGCTGCTTGGTATTGCATAATCCTCTGAGCCATCGTAGAGGAGTTGGGATCGCTAACGGGGATAACGTCGATTCTTCCATCAAAATCGCTTGATCTCATCACATCGCCCCCGTCTACTTCCCATTCGTAGTCGGGAGGCATGTAATCTTTCACGATGTTGGAAAGAATCTTGAACTCCTTTTTCATCGCGTAATGAATTCTTGCTTGCATTGCATTCATCACTTTCATGGATCTTTCGATAATCGCCAGCGTTGTGCCCACGGGGGCTTGCTGATTCATATCGGAAATTTTCATGTCGGTAATAGAAGCAAATCGCCTACCTTCTTCAATAATGTTCTGAAGAAGCTGAAGTAGAACATTCGAGGGCTCTTTGTACGGAAGAAACGTGATGTTATCCCTAATGGAACCACCGGGAACATCGACATCTCTAAACTCTCCAGGCATTATGGGAGAGTCATCACCCTTGATTCTTAATCCTCTGGCCTTAAGTCCACCGGGTAAGTTTGCTAACGTGCCTGCATCAACGAGCTGTCTAAGAATAGATGTTGCAGACTTGGCAATGCCGCCAATGAGATGGATTAAACCAAACCCATAAAAGCCCATCCCAGGAAGATACTCATAGTGAACAAAGTGGTTACGGCGAAGCTTTCTAGAATCACCCTCAATCCAGTTTCGTCGAATGGAAAGAATCTCGGAGTTACTAGCGTCAACAGTGATGACATAAGGGAGTGCAACTCTCGAAACGTCCTGATCGTCCATGTCGTCAAGGCTGTCGAGATCCCAGTCGATATGCATCTCGTATAGAAGATGTCTGTCATCACTCGAATAAGAAGGTGAATCCCCTGTGAGGTCGTCGTACTTTTCTTGAATATCGTCTTCTTCAAATCCATCGGAAGAAAGCTCTACATCTCTATAAAATCCAGCAGCCTGAAGCTTTCTTATCTCATTCGGAGTCTTCTTCATGACGTGCGTGACACGCTCAGCCATTTCTAAAGACGGAGATCCGTATGCAACTAAAAGATCTTCTGCGGGAATAAACATTGAACAGGGTCGGCCCATTGCCGGATCCCAATAAACCTTTCTGAAAGCAGACCCAGCAAGAGCTAAATTAAAAAGCATCTTTTCCGTTTCGGATCTGTACTCAGGCATTTCTTCAGTAATCAAGTAGTTCATATACTCCTTGACTCTGTATGCTTGCTTTTCTTTTTCATCTGTCATCTTTCCAAACATCTTCACCTTTACAGGTCCGTCATTTGGAAATATCTCAGTAATAGTTTGAGCTTGGAACCTCACAACAGCTTCTGAAAGTACGGGGTGTTGAACGCCGCAGGCTCCCGGCCAAGGAGTAGATCTATCTTCGATCTTCATCCCTAGCTGCTCTAAACCCTTTATGTATGTTTCTTCCCAATCTTTCCTAGATTCTTTATCCGATCTAGCAAGAGACATGAGTTCCTTTGCTAAAGATCTCAACTCTCCATCATCCATAAACTCTGCAAGATTAGAGTCAAAATCAGGAGCTAAGCCTTCCATTGAGTCTGGATCAAAATCTATAAGCATCCCACCATCTTCAGTTTCTACAACAACTGAATCAGGGTTTTCTATCTCAATAGAAATTTCTTCCGGCTCAGAAATCTCCTGAAGCGAAAGAAGAGGTGTATTCATATTTAATGAAGGTTCTATTGCCATTTTTACCTAGTACGGTGAGTAAGCTCTTTTAGGTTCATAAACAAGATCTTCATCGCTATCAATCGGTATAAAGCCGCCTTGTCTAAATCTTAATATTGCTTGTGTTGAAGAATCAACAAGGTCGTCATGAGAAGCCGCGCCGGGAAATCCCGCAAATTGCTCAATGACTTCTTCAGCGAACCATGTGTTCGGAGCCCATATAACCCCAGAGGCGAAGAGATCAGATACTGAGTTAACTCTTGCAATCTTATCTCGACCTCTTGACGGCACATATTCACTTACTGGAATTCCCATTTGCCTAAGCTCAAATATCAATGGTGAACCTGCTGCCTTAGCTTCAACTATGCACGCATCTGGTTGCCACATTTGATAATGCTCAAAAGCAGTTTGCTTTAACTCTGGGAACTCCATCCTTTCTTGAAACGCATTTAACAAAATCAGATTTGGCTTTAGCCGACCGTCATGGTTGTCATCGCTATAGAAAACTCCCCATGTGGTACATGCAGAGTAATCTGCTCTTTCCGTTTTAAGAAACGCGGTATCCCATGACTGGATTACAAACTCGCAAGGGGGAGGTTCCGACCCTTCCCATAATCTCCACCACTCTCTTTTGACAATCGCAGACTCATCTGCCGATGGATCTTGCTGATACTGAGCAGACCACTTAGAGGCTGGCAGTTCAGATCTGACCTTCTCTAACTCTTCCTTCGACCAGAACTCCGGCCACAAAGGGTTTCCCGAGGGGAGTATGGCGGGGAACTCAATAACATTCCACTCATCAGATCCAGCTCGCTCTGCTGAGTTTTTCAATAGCTGACCAGTTAGATCCCTTTGGGACCATCTGGTTGCAACTTGAATGATCCTTCCTCCGGGCTGGAGTCTCTGGCGAGGGCCTGATGTGTACCATTCGTACACTCGATCAAAGACAGATGGATCACCCATCTGCGCTTCCTGTTCGGAATGCGGATCATCAAT
>Ga0255751_10001107_pt1 | contig 25556 bp, 43 predicted proteins | sample 071ome_20_FD_179951 | JGI IMG/M metagenome (GOLD analysis project Ga0255751, IMG submission 179951) | Coastal salt marsh microbial communities from the Groves Creek Marsh, Skidaway Island, Georgia - 071412BT metaG (version 2) | ecosystem: Environmental > Aquatic > Marine > Intertidal zone >... | reverse complement strand
TTACGATAAATTGCAGGAAGAATGTTCAACACACTGTTGGCCTGTTACACTAGAGCCAGGACAGGCACATTTATTCCAGCAACACCATATACATGGTAACTTTAACAACGACACAGACATCACACGATGGAGTATGGATGGTAGAATATTGCCCAAAGGTGGTCACTTCCATAGAAAATTACCAGGTGGTTATTTTAGATTTATAGGTGAAAGAGAAGATACTAGACCTATTGACACAACGAAAAAATGGATTAGTTATGCAGGCTGGAACGCCAAATTTAGTGGTCCTATTCCTTTACCTATGCAACGTGCAATAATTAATCAGTATACAAATAAACACGACATCAAGATAAACGATTACCAATTTGAAAATGAATTCTTAGATTGGTTCCCAGGATTAGAAAAAATGATTACTGGTTACGGTGTGGAAGGTATTGTGTTATGTAGTATCTATTGTTTGCCAGACGATCCTTTTAGAAGACATAAACTTTTAAAATTAGCAGTAGATAACAATGTTGAATTACATTTTGCCAATGAAGTTTGTAGTGTTAGAAATCTTGATGATGTAAATCATATTCAACATATTTTTGAATTTGTAAATGAAAACACAGACCCTAATGTCACACTGGGCATTTGGGCAAAACGAGATTAGAATGGAAATGAGAGAACTTAACATTGAAAAAGTATGTAACATATTGAATGATATCATTGAGCTTGAAATGGCAGGCGTGGTACGCTATGCTCACAGTTCACTTATGGTTAGTGGACCTAACAGAATACCCATTGTACAATTCTTACAGGAACAGGCAAACGAAAGTTTAATGCATGCACTACAAGCAGGAGAATACATCACAGGTTTTGGTGGTCATCCAAGTCAAAAAATATCTCCTATTGAAGAAAATCACAACCACAGTGTGAAACAAATACTTGAGGAAAGTTTTGAACACGAACAAAATGCAGTTGCAAAATACAAGGAACTGCTAGAAGAAGTTGCAGACGCCAGTATAATGTTAGAGGAGTATGCACGTGGCCAGATTGGACAGGAAGAACAACATGCCCTGGAAATTAAAAAAATGTTGAGAGATTTCAGTGAAGTTAGCAGTAGCAGGGTGTAGTGTATCCGATTATACAAAAGTTGATATTGTATACGGAGAGATTGCCGCAAAAGAGATAGGTGCTGAGTATTTGCATCTTGCCGCTGGTGGTGGCAGTAACGATCTGGCATGGCGGCAGATAATGCAGAACATCAGATCTGGTGATATCAGAAAAAACGATATCATTGTCTGGCAACTGACTGATCCTGCTAGAACAGAACTGCCAAGCAGAGCTGCAAGTGAGTTGCTAGCATCCGGCAAACAGGGTTTCCAAGATTTTGGTGACAATGTGATTGGTACTGAAATGGTCAGCAGATGGAAAATTGACAGTTGGCAATGGCAGATATTGTCTGACGATATAGCACTGCACAAAGCATATCAAAATAATGTTATCGATGCACTGGGTATGGAGAGGACTCTCAACTATGTAATAAGTTTAAAGCACGTGGTTAAAAATTACGGCATACAACTTTGCATGTGTTGGACGACTATGGGATATCCTGTTATAAATTATAATGATCGCAGAGCAGAATATCCTGTACAGATCACTGATATAACAGATTTTAATCTAGCCGTTGAGTGGTTACCATATAAGGAATGGCTAGAACCAAGATGGTATAAATTCAGATTGCATGATGATGATTCCACACATTTCTCCAAAGCAGGACATGTTGAGGTAGGCAGAGTTTTAGGTAAGCATTTAAAAAAGACATTTAAACTATGAAACTGGATTATAAGAACTGCGGCAAGATAGGATTTACTTGTAGCACATTTGATTTGTTGCATGCAGGACACATCACTATGCTGGAGGAAGCCAAACACCACTGCGATTTTTTGATTGTGGGTTTACAGAATGATCCCACACTGGACAGACCAGACAGCAAAAATCCACCAGTGCAAAGTATTATTGAAAGACAGATTCAATTAAGTGCAGTGAAATACGTGGATGAAATAATTGTTTATAACACTGAGCAAGATTTAAAAGATTTGCTATTGACATTACCTATAAATGTGCGTATACTAGGTATTGAATATCAAGATAAAGAATTTACAGGAAAAGATATTTGCGAACAACGAGGGATTGAATTGTTCTTTAACGGCAGAGACCACAGTTTTAGCAGTAGCAGTTTGAGAAAACGTGTTACCTCAGCCAATAAAAAGGAAAATATAGACCATTTTGGATAAATTATAATATAAGGAAAAAAATACATGTTTTTAATACCTAACTTTCAGCCCTTTTTAGCACTAGCATTGTTTATGCCTTTTCTCACTGACAGAAAAGAATTACAATATGGTGTACCAGTTGTTGCCCTTGCACTTTATTATATTATGGGTGCAGGTTTAGATGTTGCACAATTGGGTTATTTCGCAAGTTTGTCTTTTGCTACATTTGTTGCCAGCAGAATGACTTTATTAAAAGCGTATTTTATTGGAATGTTTGGATATCATATCCTGGCAAATCTGTCTCATGGTAATCCATTCAGCATGGCGGCATTAGAGTTTGATGCCAGCACATTCACAGCAACAGCATTTTATCTTGTACTACTAGACGTCGCAAGGAGGACGTTTAATGTTACTAAGCCTACTAGAGAAACTGGGTCGTAAAAGAGTAATCATGGACAGGTTCGAAAACGAACCGTACCTGACCAGATATTACTTGTTTTTAAAGGACCGCAAATGGTTTCCTTTCAACATATTTTTACATAAATTTCACAAAGGTGATTTAGATGACCTACATGATCACCCTTGGCCTTATTTTACTCTTATTGTGCGTGGCGGTTATTGGGAATATACTCCGAATGGTAAATTTTGGAGGCGACCCGGACACTGTAGGATTTGCAGTGCTAAGTCTTATCATAGGATCGAGCTTGAGCCTGGCGTTACTCCTTGGACTTTGTTTATTCCTGGGCCAAAGTTAAGAGAGTGGGGTTTCCTAAGACAAGGCACATGGGTACAGCATGAGCAGTACTTAGAGGAAAAATATAGTCAAGGCAGATAAATACTGATATGAAGATTGAGCAAATCATATCAGAAGCGCCACCAAAGTTTTTTGGAAGCCAATGCACTATAGATTGTAGTGGGCACAAGGCTGGATATGGATGGGCCAGAAAAAGACGTTCAACAAACTGCAATTCACGCAGTCCAAGTTTTACCAAAGGTTGCCTGATAGGCAAAGATCACTTGCGTACCGGCAAGATCAAATAATTGACAAATAGTCAAAATATCATATAATTAAATATGTGCAAGTACGTGGAACTCAGAGTAAAAAAATACTAGGGTATATAGACAGAGCATGTGAGTATTTAGGCTTATATGATGTTGATGCCTATATAGAACTAGAGTTTGTTAAAAGGTGCGACGGCAATGTGGCCGGATACTGTCACGGCGATGACTACACCATAATGATAGAAGTTGCACGTAATGATGCATGTGGTAGAGTGCCACAGGATTTGTTAATGATAAACATAGCACATGAGCTAATACATGCAAAACAAATTGCTACAGGCACACTAGCAGATGATGGATTTACAAAAAGAAAATTACCCAAATGGATTTGGAAAGGTACTCCCCTACAGGAAGTTAATTACCAAGACATGCCCTGGGAAAAGGAGGCATATAAACTGGAAAACATTGTTTATGATGCCTGTAAAGAGGATAAAAAATGAGTACTAATGTTTCACGTAAACGTCACTTGGCTAAGACCCTCACATGGAGAGTATTAGCGACAACAGATACCTTTCTAATTGCTTGGTTAATCACTGGACAAATAGATTGGGCGGCAGGTATAGCAAGTATAGAAGTTGCTACTAAAATGTTATTATACTATTGGCACGAAAGAGCATGGTATAACTACAGCAAGTTTGGTGTGGAGAACAAAAAGTGATAGTGTGTATTTGTAAAAATATCACTGAAAGTAAACTGAGAGAAATGTTATCTGAATCGTCTCTGGAAACTGTGATAAAAGAAACAGGATTGTGTACACAATGTTGTTCATGTAAGGAAACAGTTCATCAAATTGTGCTGGAAAATGCCGTAGAGAAATTAGAGAATGAAAGAGAAATTTGTTAGTGCATTCATGGATTGTGCAGAAAGATTTGCACAATTAAGTACAGCAACCAGAGCAAAAGTTGGTGCCATCATTGTGAAAGACAATAGAATTATTTCCATTGGTTATAATGGCATGCCAAGTGGTTGGGATAATGTGTGTGAGCATGAGGGCAGAACTAAGCCTGAAGTACTACATGCAGAAACAAATGCTATTGCCAAAGTAGCACAAAGTTCAGAGAGCAGCAGAGGATCAGAATTATTCTGCACACATTTGCCTTGCATAGAATGTGCTAAACTAATTCATCAAAGTGGTATAGTCACTGTGTACTACCGAGAAGAATATCAGAGTGCTAAAGGCACAGGCAAACAATTTTTAATCGACAGTGGCATAGAGGTAATACAATGTTAGACGTATCAGAACGTGCACAAAACTATTTGTGTGAATTATTAGAAAAGAAATCAGAATGCATAGGTGTAAAAATCAGTGTAAAAGATGGTGGAACACCCCTGGCTAGTACACAGCTCAGTTACTGTAAAGTGGGCGAGGTTACATCAGAATGGCAAATCAAGACATTTGGCGAGCTGGACGTATATGTGGATGTTGCCAGTGAAAAATGGCTAGAAGAAGCCACAGTAGATTACGACACAGATAACTTTGGTGGACAGTTGACCATTAAAGCACCCAACAGCAAAATGCCCAAACTTGCTGATGATGCCACATTGGAAGAACGTGTTAACTACGCATTATGGACCGACGTATACCCCATAGTACAAGCTCATGGCGGTAATGTTAAACTGATAGAAATAACAGACGATATGATTGCTATAGTGGAATTCGGTGGTGGTTGTCAGGGTTGTGCTGGCATTGATGCCACACTTAAAGATGGTGTAGAAAAGGCTCTCTCAGAGAGTGTGCCCGAAATAAAGGGAATACGTGACATCACTGACCACACTGACATCACCAACGCATTCTATAAACCAGTCGTAGAGTCATAAAAAAAGGGCTTACGCCCTTCTTTTATTAAATTTATCTTTACGCGAAATTCCAAAATACTAAACTGTATCTAGTACCTTTAGTAATTTCTGTAACGCCATGCTTAGGACTTGTTTCTGGGCTGAAAGGATCACATGGTATCTGGATACATGTACCAACTTCTTGTGGTACAACTTGACCTTCTACTGTGAACTCACCACCCTCATAATCATCATTTAGTGGAATAACCATCAATGATTTAGACTGCTTATTGGTATCAGGTTCCCAATAATTACTTAGGCACATCCATTGAGCATCGCGATGCTCATTTACATACTCGCCTTCTTCATATTTCATGATTTTGCATCTGTAAACTGGATTACCGTCCCATTCAGAAAATACTGGCTCAATTGGGGACTGAGAAACTTTACGCTTTGAGTAACTATCATCATGTGTACTCTCTACTGTACCCTGGTCCAGTTCTTCTTTCGAAGAAAACTTAGATTGTTCAACGATGTCATGTTTTAGAATATCGTATTCAAAGTTTTCGGCATTAGCGATGAGCTGTGCACATTGCTCTGATGTTAATGCGTTTTTCTTGATTCTTACTTTGCTTTGTAGCATGCTATTCTCCTAAAAGAACTGTTATAATATTATACAGTTATTTATCTAATTTTGTTGGCTTCGCTAAGTTATTGATTTTCTTACATTAAAAAAATTACACTTTTTTAAAAAAGTCAGTAAAATCAAGGGTTTACAGCCATCTAAAAAGGTTGACAGATCGTCAGAATTTGCTATCATATATATGTAGGTTAAAAAAACGGAGTAAAAATATGCGTTATACAGTTTTCCAATTTCATCTCTCTCGTGAAGCAAGCGATGCAGTAAACAGCCTGGGCTGGGATGATGCAATGAAGAAGTTTCCAGAAGTTGAAATCCAGTTGAAAGTTTCTTTTAGTGGTGGCTCAGATGGCTTTAATGCTTGGATGAGCGAGTACTACAATCCTGTTGCCAACATTGACGCAGCAACCCTTAATGGTGTGTTTCAAGTAGGTAACATGGGTCCTGAAGAGAGCATTGAGCGATTGGCTCCCATGCACTCAGTGAGCGTGGGCGATATTATCCGTGACAACGAAATGGGCACCTACCACATGGTGGATGGTATGGGCTTCACTCAATTACTTTCATTCCTTGAAAAGGAGGTAGCGTAATGAACTGGAACTTAGAAGGTATGCGTGTTAAAGGTCTTTACCTCAGCGGCGATATACCTGTTAGTGGGCTAGTAACTCTTAGCCGTGTTGAGTACGGTGGTAATGTTAGCCACCATGTTGTACTCGACGAAGGCTTCGAGTGGAAGGGCTCTACTAATCGTGTTGTTGTTAGTCGCCCTGCAGGCGACACTGTAATTGTTGATCACAAATATATTACTCAAGTAATGGAGGCGGCGTAATGTTGACACCAGAAATTCATCAATTGGCAGTTCGTAATGCACAAATTGCAACGGACGATTATATTCAGCAGAATGGAGAACATCCATTCAACTGTGGCTTTGCTTGGGTAACCACTTTTGTAAAGGGTAACACCAAGTTGGGCAAGAGTTTTATTGCTCAAGGTTTTAAGAAAAGTTATGACGGTGGTTACAAGTTGTGGAATCCCTCAGGTCATAACACTCAGGACATGAGTGCCAAGATGGCTGGTACCAAGGCGTATGTTGATACGGTAGAGCGTTACTTGCCTGAAGTTAAACTTTACGAAGGTTCGAGATTAGACTAAGGAGGTTTTATGTTTAACTCAAAAAATGAAGTCCATGTAAAAATGGCAAGAGCGTTTAACCACGCAGTAAGTAAAAAAGAAAACATCAACACAGATGGTTCTATTAATTGGAACTTTGTTGATGGTGATGTTTATTTGGATATGGCACAGCTCATCAAAGACAACAGTATTAGCCAGGTACAGCATTATAAGTTCTTTGACTTTTTGGCTGATGCGTATTGTGAAGCAAACGGAATCCAATCATGACAGATCCCTGGTTGGAATTGGTACAACGCCAAGCTCAAAAAGAAGTTAATCTAATGAGTGACGAGCGTGTACTTAGGGAATGTTCATATATGAACAAGGACGTACTCATACCAGAGTACGTTCCTTCTTTGCGTTTACATCTGATCAGCGAAAGAGTTGCTCAGATTATGGACGAACAGTTCGTATAAGTTTATAAGTATGAGTATGAAGAAGAGTACTACACAGATGACTAAAGCAGAACTACTGGAATTAGTCAGAGAAAAAGATAGCATTATCGGAGAGCTCAATGAAAAAATTGATGAGCTGGAAGGTATGGCTATCGCAAGTCAGGCTGTCCCCATGGATGCTGAAAGCAGTCGTATGCTAACAATCATGAACCAGAGAATCAAGGCTCTCGAAGAAAAATTAAATGGCTAACAAGAACAGGGTTTTTGTTTACGGAACGTTAAAGCAAGGTAACCGTACTCGAGGTATGCAACACTTTGGTGGTGAGGCAGAATTTATAGGTGATGCGACTACAGACGCTGACTTTTCTATGTACAATTTAGGATCATTTCCAGCCGCTGTATTAAATGGAGAACATAAAATATCAGGTCAGGTATTTGACGTGGATGACGATGTACTAGAAGTTTTAGATCATATAGAAGGATATCCTGATTTTTATTCCAGAGACCAAATTAACACTAGCCTTGGCAAAGCATGGATATACCATATAAAAGATATTGACGAGTATCATGGTGAAAAAATTGTACCCAGTGATGGTAACACAGTGAGTTGGTTAAGATGACAAATCCTTTTGCAGAACAATCAGAATTTATGCGAGCATGCGATCAGTCTACTGATGACATGAATCAGGATCAGTACAGTATGTATTTGAGTTTGATCAAAGAAGAAGTACAAGAGCTTGATGAGGCATGTGAAGACAATGATCCAGTGGAGCAATTAGATGCACTGATAGATATTTTAGTTGTAACCATTGGTGCAATTAACAGTATGGGTGCAGATGGTGAAGGCGCATGGAACGAAGTAATGCGTACAAACTTCGCCAAAATAGACCCTGAAACAGGAAAGGTACGTAAACGTGAAGACGGCAAAGTACTGAAACCTGAGGGTTGGAAAGCACCTGAATTGGAGCAATACTTATGAAAAATATATTTGTATTAGGGTTATTGTTTGCGATGGTGGGTTGTACTAGCACACAAAACCATCCCACGGTAACAGGCGGCTCAACATGTAAAGCAGTTGAAGGCGTTATTTTAGATATTCAATCTGTAACGATTGAAAGGAACACCGAAGTTGCACAAAGTATTGGCGCAGGCTTGGGTGGTTATGTTGCAAACCGTGCAACAAAAGACAAAGATGAAGTTGTAGAAGTCCTTGCAACAGCCATTGGTGCTGGTGCTGGTGCTGTAATTGGCGACAAGGTTGCTGATGCAACACAGGACCTACAGGGTAAAGAGCTCATTGTACAAATGGATTCAGGCGTACATAGTATTATCCAACAAGACGTTGGATCATTTCAATCAGGCGATAAGGTTTGGGTAATAGGTTTTGCACCAAGGAATTATTATCGCCGTAACCAGTGTGGCGAACAAGTGAGGGTTATGCCACGTTCATAGAGAGTAAGTAGATGGCTAAAGTACTGATATTTGGCTTACCAGGGAGTGGTAAAACATATCTAGCACAAGAACTAGTGCAAATTTTTGGAGACCAGGTTGCCTGGTTTAATGCTGACAAAGTCCGTGAAGAGGCAGACGATTGGGACTTTTCAGAAGAAGGTAGATTAAGACAGAAGCAGAGAATGAAAATGCTCTGTGAAGGTGCAGAGGCACAGGGCAAAATTGCTATTGCTGATTTTGTTTGCCCATTTAATAAAGCCCGCGAAGAATTTGACGCAGACTTTACTATATGGGTAAACACCATTGATGAAGGCAGGTTTGCTGATACCAACGCAGTGTTTGAAGAACCAGATGTTTCTGATGTTAATTATATAGTTAAAGAATGGCGTGGAGATACTGACGCCAAACTGTTGGCATGGGAACTAGGTGATAGATTTATATGGGATAACAAAGCACCCACCACACAGATGCTGGGCAGATGGCAACCATGGCATGACGGACACCAAGCATTATTTGATCGTGCAATCGCAAAACATGGCCAAGTGTATCTGATGATCAGAGACATGCCATTATCCACAGATAATCCTTTTGGTCAAGAAGTTATTGTTGAAAACTTAAAAGATAAGTTGACAAAATTTGCTGGTAAAGTTAAAATAGGTATAGTACCAAACATCATGAACATTACATATGGTCGTGGTGTTGGCTATAAAATTGAACAGGAAGTATTTGATGATGCAATACATGAAATCAGTGCTACCAAAATACGCGAGCAAATGCGTAAGGACGGAAAATTATGAGTAAAAGAATTTTTATTGTAGACACCGGACGTTATGGCGGTGAAGTTGCAGTGGGTACAGTGCCTGCAGATTTTGTAGAATACTGGAATCCTAAAATTAAAGAAGATGGCGATTCAGACTTTATCAGTCATGTACAAAGTTTTGCATGGGACGATGACGATGGCCGCGATCCCGATTCACCTTCACTGGGTGAAGACTTTAATGAATGGTATGATTGTGACGATATTGAACATGCTAATGGTCCTTATGCAGACAGTCAATACTTTGTGCAAGAAGTAAAATTACATGCTGATGCAGTGTTTAATGAAGAATATGCCAGTATTGAATGGAAAGAAGGTGTAGATCACGATTACAGTGTCCCCAAATGGGAAGATGTTGGTGAGGAACTAGGCCCATTCGATTACAATGCCATTTATGGTCGCGAAGCATACGGTAATTATGACACACCACAAGAGGAAGAAGAAACCGTTCCAGTAATGTGCTGGCATAGTGGTGAGAAAGGTGGCTTTGGCCAGTTGTATATTGCAACAGATGGTGAAGATTTTGATCCAGAAGCATTGCATTGTGGTTATGTTGAAACAGACTGTGCTAGTATTATAGAAAGATATTGGTACAACAAAAAAGAGTTGGAAGTAAATTTTGATTGGGCTGACACAACTGGTAAAGGTTACTATGCTTATGTGGGATTTATGAATCCAAAATGGCATGACAAATGGCATTCACAAGATCAAATTGAAGAACTTTTCGAAGACTGGGAATAAAACTCCAGTAACATCAGTGAGTGGGCACTTAACCAGAACCCACAGTAGGAAATCAAATATGAAGCCACAGCCTACGGATTCAACTTACACCCCCTGGCGTAAATGGTTTGCTTGGAAACCTGTCACCGTTTTTGGTGGGGAAAAGGTATGGTTCCGCACTATATATAAAAGAAAAAGAATTGTTGAGTGGACTCCACCACAATTCCCTCCTAACGCATTTGATACAATCCAGTATGCAACAATAGAGCAAGTACTAACAAGGAAACTAAACGGTGAGGATTGAAGACGACATTAAACTGGACTACAGTGACGTATTGTTCAGACCAAAACGAAGCGAAATTGGAAGTCGCAAAGAAGTAAGTTTATTAAGAGAATACACATTTAAAAATAGTGGTGCCAAATATCGTGGTGTCCCTATTATTGCCGCCAACATGGACGGTGTTGGTACATTTGAAATGGCAGACACACTACATGAAGTAGGATTGTTTACCTGTTTAGCAAAAAGTTATCAGCCAGTTGATATTCACACATATATCAGTAATCACGCTCAACGATCAGATATTGTAAACCATGTTGCAGTTAGTACTGGCATCACTGATATAGATCAGGAACGCATGGATCAAACACTAAAACTGAGTCGTAGTTTACAGTATGTGTGTATTGATGTGGCAAATGGTTACAGTGAAAGATTTTTAAATTTTGTTAAATTGTTTAGAGAAAAAAATCCTAACATCACAATTATTGCAGGAAATGTTGTAACACCCGATGTTACGGAGGAGTTGATATTAAGTGGGGCAGATATTGTTAAAGTGGGCATTGGTCCTGGTTCTGTTTGCACTACAAGGATCAAAACTGGCGTTGGCTATCCGCAGTTATCCGCTGTCATCGAATGTGCCGATGCCGCTCATGGTCTTGGTGGACATATTATCGCTGATGGTGGTTGCACTTGTCCTGGCGATGTAGCAAAAGCATTTGGTGCTGGAGCAGACTTTGTCATGCTGGGTGGAATGCTTGCAGGAACTGATCAAGGCGGGGGTGATGTGAGTACTGCATTTTATGATACAAATGAAATCATATATGAAGTAGGAAATCATTTAACAAATAACAAACGCAAAATTGAAGAGCGTCAAGTTGTAAAATTTTATGGCATGAGCTCAGGAGCCGCACAGGAGAAACATGGTGGAACAAAAGAATACAGAGCAAGCGAAGGTAGAGTGGTTACTGTACCGTATAGGGGCGATGTTCAGCCCATTATCAGAGACATATTGGGCGGCATTCGTAGCACTTGTACTTATGTGGGCGCCAAGAGTTTAAAAGAATTAAGCAAAAGAACCACATTTATTCGTGTTGGAAAGCAATATAATAATGTTTATGAGTCCAAAACTGTAGGAGAATAGCCGGTTTTAGGGATAAATAAAAGCAGTTGTTAATAAATTAATATTATGAGTACACTACAGACAAAAATTTTACGGTATAACAGGCAACCTGTTATAAGCGATTGGTTCAAAGATCAGTTAGAGAAATTGATCAGTTTTGGATATTACCACAATGATATTTCTGGACTAGCACAAGACATAACACGTACACTGATTGACTACAAATTGCGTAACAATATTGGCACAGTGGTGTTGGGCATGAGTGGCGGTATTGACAGTGCTGTTACAGCCGCACTATTCAAACGTGCAGGTTATAACGTTATTGGCGTAACTTTACCCATCCATCAAAACCCAGCAGAAACTAAGCGTGGTATTGAAGCATGCAAAGCACTGGGTATCGAACACAAAAATATTGATTTAACTATCGCATTTAACGAGTTTGTGGAACGCCTAACAAACGGTGCGGCTCCGGTTGATGACACGTTAAATGACGACAGTATTGAATCTGCTAAACGCAGAGGTAACATTCGTGCAAGATTGCGAATGATCACTCTGTATAATTTAGCCAGTAAACATAACGGTTTTGTCGCAAGTACTGACAATTTTTCAGAACTAGCCGCAGGCTTTTGGACATTACACGGTGACGTCGGTGACGTAGCACCTATACAGAGTTTTACAAAAAGTTGGGAAGTACCAGCACTTGCTGAGCATTTAGGCGTACCCAGCTCTATTGTAGAAGCAGTACCTACAGATGGTTTGGGTATTGCTAATGGTGACGAAGACCAATTTGGTTTTAGTTACTTGGAGTTTGATATTGCTCTATTTTCATTAATACGTGGCGATATCGATTATAATAAACTAACTGACACAGACAGACAAATTGTGGATGCGGTTGCAGAACGTGTAAGGAGTACTACTTACAAAAGAGCAAATCCGTTCAATCTGGACCATCCTGTGTACACAGACAGGTTTAACGACCTGGAAAAATTGGATTTAACATTAAGGAGTTAATATTATGGATCCGTTATTAATCTTCGTAATTGTTGTAGGTGTAGCTGCCGCAGGTTTATACTTTGGTGGTTTTTTAGACTTCAACAAAGACGGTAAAGTAGATGAAAAAGACCTTGATGCATTTAAAGATGCAGCAGAAGCAACAATCGAAAAGAAGGTTGCTGAAGTCAAGGCAGAGGTAAAAGAAAAAGTTGCAGAAGTAAAAGCAAAATTACCTACAGCAGCAAAACTAAAAGCTCTAACAAAGGCCCAATTAGAAGACCTAGGAAGAGAATTTGGTATCGAACTCGACAAGAGAAAGACCAAAGACAAGATGATCGCTGATCTTAAAAGCGAACACAAGAAATTAGACTAATTTCTACACTCAATGGCCGTGCACAGTCGCGGCCATAATTTTTTACAGGCCCAATATGAAGAAGTGCATAGTACTCAGTGAAAATACATACTCCCCAACCACAACTATTCGCACTTTGTATCGTAATATTGGTGCTATGGAAGTGGTTAAAAGATTCAGAGCACAAGGTGTTAAGACAACACATTTAGAATGGGTTGGAAGTTGGAAACATTCCGACTTAGAGTCCACAATAGAGACATATTTTTCAAACAGCACCCAGCAATACATTGCAATTAGTGTAACATTCAGTTTGGAAAATGTTATAAACCTACGTCCTGTATTGGACAACTTGCGTGTAAAATTCCCCAACGTCAAAATTATTGTGGGTGGCAATCGCAACCATGATAACAGACTTAATGACTTTATAGATTATGTATTCCTGGGTCGCAGTATGGAAATGCTGGATGCCTGGATACAAGATGAAGACATGCATCAGTTTGCCACAGACAATCCGCAAGTGTTAATAAATCAAAATATTAAGTTTGATTATGACGTTCCTGTTATCCCAGAAATATGTGACGAAGATTTACTTAACAGCAAAGATATATTAGGATTTGAGATAGGTATTGGTTGTAAATTTAATTGTAGTTTTTGCGGCTATCCATTACGTGGAACCAAAGACCCATTACTAGTAGAGTCAGAAAGGATACGTGAGTTTTTGCAAGGTGCCTATGATCGTTATGGTGTACACAATTTTTATATTGCTGACGACACTCTAAATGAACAAGATGTAAAACTAGAAATTCTAGCCAATGCAGTAGAAGCACTCACATACGAGCCTAACATTGTATGCTATTTCAGAATAGACTTGCTAGACAGCAGACCACAACAAGTTGAATTACTTAAACGATGTAAACTAAAAGGGTTAAATTTGGGTATTGAGACCCTGACACCCGCCGCTGCAAAAACAGTAAGGAAAACTGGTAAGGTGGGCAAAATTGTTAATGCCCTAAAACAAGTTAAAGAACATAGTCCACAAAGTTATGTGGGCACTGGCATGATTATTGGTTTAACTGGCGATACCAAAGAGCAACTTTACAACAACATAAATTATCTGAAAGATGAAAAACTTGTACATGCTATTAGTCCATATAACCTCACAATAGAAACCAGTAAAAGTGGAGTGTATGAGCAGAGCTATCTGAGCGAGTTTGCTAAAAATCCAGAAAGGTTTGGATACACCATTGAGCGTGATCTAGAGGACGAACTCAGAGACAGCAGACCCAACCACACCACTACACTAGCATGGGTCAATGATTGGACTAATCATGAAGAAGCATACGATATAACACAAGATATTTTAGAAAACCTACGTAACGAAAGTTTTCCTATCACCACAGCATTTGAGTGGATAATTTTACTTGCAATGAATGCTGTTAAAGATGTATCAGAGTCCAAGCTCGCTGGTAATGGCCACGTATGGAGTGCCATGGAAGCCAGGATTGGCAAGCATAAAAACTTATACATTGCCAATAAAATTGCACAGATACAGGAAGAGGTGCAATGAACAAATGTGTTATATTAAGCGACAACGCATTTACACCTAGCACAAGATACAGAACACTTTTAAGAAACCTGGGTGCAATGGAGGTTGATAAACGATTCCGTCAGCATGGGTATGACTCTACTATATTGGAGTGGGTGTCAGAATGGAGCAAACAGGAGTTATTAGAGTCCATTTGTACATGGTTTAAGGGCAGTGAAAAACAAGTAATAGGATTTAGCACACCTTTTTGTTTTGACATTGTCTATGAGCTGGAGACACTGTTAGAAGAAGTCAGACAGCAATATCCTGGCGTTACTGTTATTGTGGGCGGCATGCGTAATCATGACAGCAAATTGGAAAAAATTGTTGATTATGTATTTGTAGGTCGTAGCATGGAAATTTTAGATGCATGGCTAAGTGACAGTGATATGCATCAGTTTGCCACAAGTAATCCACAAGTATTAATTAATCGCAATATAAAATTTGAACATGACCTTCCTGTTGTACCAGACATTGACGACGGATATATCCTGAATGAGAACGATATATTAGGTTTTGAGATAGGCATAGGATGTAAATTTAATTGTGCCTTTTGCAATTATGATTTACGCAATACAAAAAACCCGCTATTAGAAAAGTCTGAAAACATACAGAACTTTATGCAACATGCTTATGACAAATACGGAGTAAAGAACTTCTTTATAGCAGACGATACACTAAATGATCAGGACGACAAACTGGAAGCATTAGCAACAGCAGTCGAATCCCTGTCATTTGAACCAAATATTTCCTGTTACTTGCGAGTGGATTTATTCGAGAGCAAACCTAAACAGTATGAACTTTTAAAAAGGTGTAATCTAAAAGGCATAACACTGGGCATAGAAACAATGAATCCAGTTGCGGCTAAACGTATACACAAGAGTACAAAGAACGTTGAAACTGCACTGAACAAATTTAAAGAATACGCACCCAACGCATTTATTAATACAGGATATATTATAGGGCTAAGTGGTGATAATGAAATAGATATCAGAGCAAATATCAAACGTCTAATAAAAGACCAATTAGTGCATAGTATTAGCCCTAGTTGTTTCATGTTACAAGACAGCGTGAGCGAATTATTTGATGATAACTTTATGTGTGAAATTTCAAAATATCCGGAAAAGTATGGCTATACATTTGATGGATATGACAACACGTTCAGCGATACTATTGTTCAGGAACGTGCTGGAGGTGGAGTGAACACAGTATACTGGAAAAATGAATGGTGCGATAGTAAGCAAGCCACTGAGCTGGCAGAAGATATTAATAGTTATTTTGTACGCAACCATATTCCCACAGTAAGCGGGTTCGAGTGGATTATATTATTGGCATTGGGTGTTACAAAAGATATTTCAGAACATGGTATGGCTGGTTATAATCGTATCTGGCACTCAGACGTTCTTGCAAAAACAACCAAGCACAAACGTGACTATGTTGAAAAGAAAAAATCATTCATTTTGACCCAAAAAACACACTGATAATTAACTACGTAGATAAATAAAGCCTGGAAGTAAATCGCACAACGCACTTCCACCACAATGTTTTGCCGATGCCTCCGTGTGAGGGTTGACCAAAAAGTTAAGGAACTTTTTTACATTGAGCTGCGCAGGTAACTGGCAGTGAACGCGAGTGCTAATTTTAAATTAGACTCTAGGAGACACAAATGACCACCTTAATCAAAAAGGCAGGTCTTAACCTCTTTGAATCCTTAAAGACGCTTCACGATAAAATCTGTCATGATGGAGAATTTTGTGAATCAGTTTTAACTTTCATGTTATCTGTGATAGTTGGATCAATTATGTGGTTAAGCCTTGCACAACTTAGTTATTAATTTTACACAAAATTAACGAACACCAAGGCCCGCGAAAGTGGGCCTACTCTTTTGTGTTTGTTTAAATACTAACATGCTACCCTTAGAAATTATTGTACAGGAAATGAGAAATTTATCTGATAGTTCAGAAGTAACAGAGTATATATTTTCTTTGGGAGAAGAGCTCAAAACTGATAACAGCATCAGAAAAGACAGGGCAAACTATGTAAGAAGATGTCAAAGTCAACTATGGGTTTCAGCATCTGTAGACACTGCTGTGGTTAAATTAAAGTTTGACAGTGATTCTAAATATTCCTTGGGAATATGTGCAGTACTGAACCAAGCACTGGAAGGACAAACCAAGAAGAAGGTTTTAGAAACTGGAATAAAATCGTTTGCTGACTTTATGCAGTTTTTGCCTGCACCTCGACAAAGAGGCATGCAAGCAACACTAAATTTAATTCAATCACAAATACGTTGACTGTAATAAATTTTGTGTTATAATAAAATTTTATTGAGGATAATAAATGAACTTTGTACCATATGTAATTGAAAAAACTTCTGCTGGTGAACGTAGTTACGATATCTACAGCAGATTACTAAAAGAAAGAATTGTATTTTTAAATGGCGAAGTAAACGATGCTGTGTCAAATAGTATCTGTGCTCAGTTTCTTTTTCTTGAAGCAGAAGATCCTGATGCTGACATCAACTTTTATATCAACTCGCCCGGGGGTGTTGTAACAGCAGGTATGGCTATGTATGATACTATGCAGTATATCAAACCCGATGTGAGCACTATCGTAATGGGGCAAGCTGCAAGTATGGGTTCTTTTTTGGCTAACGCAGGAGCAGAGGGCAAGCGTTTTATGCTACCTAATGCTAGGCACATGATTCATCAGCCATTAGGTGGCGCACAAGGACAAGCCAGTGATATCGAAATACGTGCAAAAGAAATTGTGCGTATCAAGAAAGAACTCACTGACATTTATGTAAAGCATAACACAAAAGGCAGAACCTTTGAAGAGTTTGAGCTTGCAATGGATCGCGATAATTTTATGACTTCACAAGAAGCACTAGATTTCGGCTTGGTCGACGAAATTGTAGATAAAAGAGAATAAATATCGTGTATGAAAGCACCTAAACTTGAAACAGTAACCGTAGACTATCTAAAAAGTTTTGGTGTAGAGCCACACTATATGGGTCTTGGTGTAGTTAAATTACCAATCACGCCCATGAATAGTTTTCATTTTTATTGCGATCAAACAGAACAGATATGTGATGATCCGCATACACACAGGTTTGGCTTTACAAGTACTTTAGTTAAAGGTAGTATGGAAAATCTGGTATACGAAGCCAGAGCTAGTGATAAAGAAACTCCTTATGTATTAGAATATGGACAATGCGAACCCAATGCTAATATGGAAATCATACAGCGAAATATAGAGCCGCTGATTACTGGCAGATTTATTACCACACAAGGTAGTTCATACACACTGGACTCAAAATGTATACATAGAATTATTTGTCTTACTGATAAAGTAGTAACCTTTTTGGAAAAAAATCCAGATGATATACTGAAAGCAGGAAGACGACTCAGAGACCCTGGTGAAAATTGGTTCATTGTGAACGATCAGGAAAGATTTCCTTGTGCATTTAGTCAACCAAAAACACCAGAAAGATGTTGGGAAATTATCGAATACACATTAGCAGACTAGCATGAGTAACAGAAAATATCCAGATTTTAGTTTTATTGAATACACTTACGATCCACATACAGTGAGCAGAGAGATAATGGCTGAAAGTCTTGTACGAGCTGGGTTTGCATTACGTACTGTGCATAACAGGACACCTATTACACTATGGGTACAAAATCAGTGCATCATCTTTCTCAGAGAGTTAGAGGGAGTTGATTATCCGCAAATTAGCGGATTAGGTTTTATTGCTCCTGTGGGAATGATAGAATCACTGGGTGCATCTTATGATGTAGAATTGGGTATGTACAGGACCGGTGATACAAATGGTACCAGAATATTATTCTTTAGTAATCAGGATATAGATGCAGATGTATTCAGTGCTGATTATAGTGTAGTGGACACCGTGCCACATGATAATGTTACTGGCATGAAGTATTTTTCTGGACTCATACTGTCAGGATTTACTGCTAGACAAATGGACTTTTATCAGGAACTAGGCTTTAAGTTCGTTAAAAGCACTGACGGGTATAATAGTTTGTTAAGTAATAATAACAGATTTAGCATTCATTTGAATAAAAGAAAAATGACTAACTGTAAGAAAACACTGATAGCAGAAACACATGATATTTTTAATACTACTGCCAAGTTATACTTAAATGAGCTAAAGCCAGATGTATTAGATTTAACTTATGATGACATTGATAAATTTGAGTCATTAGCACACCGCATAGTTGGATATAACTGTTACGCACATGGAAATTATAAAAGTTATAGTATAGAAAATATTGTAAGTGACTTTATACCTAACACTGATTTATTATTCAGATGCAGAAAAAAACAACTAGAAATATCAGAAAAGTCATTGGACTATTTTTATGGCGAAAGATACAACATTAAAGAGGAGTGATACATATCAGAATCTCTTTTCTGATGAGTACATGCTGGAAACTTTTGGGTCACTATCACCTAATCGTAGTACCAGAACAGCACACTTTTTTGATCTCTGGATGACTTGGAGAGCGAACAGAATGAAGCTCAAAAAACATGTAAGTATCAGTGATGCAAGAACTCAATTAAAGACCCAGGGTCTCAAGGAGTTTAGAGAATTTCAGATACGAAATGGTGAAATTAGATTTGCATCTGTTAATGATAAAGCCATGGCCATATTGGGTGGCATAGAGAAGTATACAGAATGAGTATAGATTATTACACAAAAATAGCAGAAATGTCAGATGACGATCTTACAGCAGAATTAAAACGTCTCAACGATGCATTGTTCAAAATGAATCATAATAGTCCTATGTTTTCACAATTACAAGACATGTTACAACTGGCAACTGATCAGAGACAAGAAAGATTCTTTATGGCCAGAAATAAAAACCTCAAAGACGAAACATTGGACATAGGTGAAATGGAGAGTGTAGATTACACCCCAGACTACTCCAAACAAGAATTACTTAACGTCACTGTAGAAGCATACACAAAAGGTATAGACAAATGAAAAGTTTTACAATGGAGAAAACTATTCCATTAAATTTAGTTGGGTTAGATGATGTAATACATCAAATTAATGTAGCAAGATACGAACTTACATTCAGTTTAGTGACTGATGCACCAACTGATAGTTCAGAAGATTTATTGAAAGCATCTCTGGAACAAAATGTAAGTTTTGCTAAAGTGGTTACATTCATAGAAGGTGTAATTGAACACAGCATTATGATTGCATTCGACAATAAAGATTTTAAAAAAATCTTTGATATGGGATGGGAAAACAATATCATGGTGATGCCAGATGTCAATGAGTCCACATTAATTGCTACATTACATAGTAAGTTAAACCATATTGTAGCAGATAATACATTTGTTGAAACACTATCACTTAAAGACTTAACACATAATATAACTTATCAATACTTTAAAAATGATGAAGAAAATTACTCAGAGTTGCCTACAAAAGAGGAATGGATTACAGAATTGAGTCATTGGCAAACTCCATGGTGGCAGAGAGACGACGCAGTTACTACTGACTATGATGCAGAAACAAAAGAAATGCTTGAAGAGTGGAAAGCAAAAGCAGAAGAGTCAGACCTAGAAACAAAAAACAGAGAAATTTTTACTGATATTGAAGATGCTGTACACGAGGCCGTAGCCAAAATAACTAAACCAGATAGTGAACGAGGACAACTGGTAGAAGTAGATTTTACTAAGAAAAAGAAAGATCGTTGGAAACCAACCCTAGTTTAACATTGACAATCGTTCATAATTAACATATAATATAATGATGACAACTATTGCGAACACAGATATAGGAATTGAAATCCTATACAGAAACAGACAGTTACATAATGTGGCTTTTGACTCTGACATTGTGGAACAATACAACAACAGTGCAGAAGAACTGGGTTTAAACACAATCAGCACTGAACAAATAAGTGATAAAGGCTTTAACATTCCCAAGCACTACAAAGATATAGATGTTGAGGAATATGTTAAAGGACTAGTTCAAACAAGCGGAGATTCAGCCGAGGCTGTCAATGCCAGAGTAGAAGAAGAACTAGCTCTTTACAAAGCCAGAAACCTGTATCCAGTGTTGCAACTGATGATATATATTATAGACACCATGCGAAAACACGATATCGTTTGGGGTGTTGGAAGAGGCAGTAGCGTGGCCAGTTATTGTCTATATTTGATAGGTGTACACAAAGTGGACAGTATTAAATACAATTTAGATATTCGCGAATTTTTAAAATAGAGGAAAACAATGGTTAACCGTAGAACAAACAGAGGACAGCCAATTGACATGGACGCTCTTAGAGCAGCTAGCTCTGTTAAATCAAGAGCACTTGGAAATATGGGAGTCAATGCTAAAGGTGACGAGCTAGGTACTGGTGGCGAAGTAGTTAAGAAAAAAGAAGACAGAGTCAGGGAATACTACAAAAATAATCCCAAAAGCAGCACAGCAAAAGCCAGCCTTAAAGGTGAAACGCCCAAGAATAAAATAACAGCAGACACTGGCAGTCCTGAAGTTAAAACTGCGAAAACAGCAGCGGAGAACGTTAGAACTTCAACTGTAACGCCTGCTGATGTAGAACAAAGAACACAACAAATTAAAGAGGAAATGGTTGCACCTATCGAACCAGAGATTGCACCGATTCCTCCAGTTGACGAACCAGAAGAATTTGATGCACCTGACGGTGTTGAACCGTTAGGATACAAAGAAGTTGAATTGCCAAATGGAGATATAGAAATGGTTCCCTACTATAGAGAAGAGGACAAGGACTAAATTCCGTGAGCGATGATGACGATACTGATGATGTAGTAACAATAAACATAGGTGATGCTGATACCATTACTTTAAGTGATTGTCTCAGTGGCACTGACTTATCTTACAATTTTGACGATAATATGTCATACAGTATAAAGACTGGAGGTACCACGTGGTACACTGGCGATAGTACTTATGGTTTGGATACTTTAAGTTTTAGTGATTTTTCTCCTCCCAAAGAGGTAAAGGTTGGAGACAGAATCCTAACTGAAGATAAAATTGAAAGACTTGATGCAATGCTGGATATATTCGAACAAGATCCAGAATTTGCGGAAAGATTAAAAACACAGATAGCATTTAACAGAATTAAGAAAGATGATTTTAAGAGCGATTAACGATAACATTCTATGTACTGAAGCAGACTTTGGCGACCAAGTAACTGAAGCAGGACTTATTATAAAAAGCAACGTTGAAAAAAGCCAGGGTATTACAGCCAGATGGTTTAAAGTATTTGAAGTAGGTCCTGAAATTGACTGGTTAACTCCAGGTGAATGGGTACTAGTAGAATATGGGCGATGGTCAGAAGCACTCAAAGTTGATGATGAAAGATTGCCTGAAGGACAAAACGAAATCTGGAAAGTTGATCCCAAATGCTGTTTAGCAACCAGTGCTGAAAAACCTGAAACTTTTTATTATAACAGTAATGTAGTTACAGCAGAAAGAAAGTTTCGTGAATGATTTCTAAAAGAGTTAAAGTTGCAACTGTTGACCCTTTTAAACTACTCCCTATCAATATAGCAAGAGCAACTAATAATAGATATAATAAGGAGTTTAAACCCTGGTTAAAGAGAGCATTAACAAATTTAGTCCACTCATCAGCATTACATATAAGCAATCCTGATACAAATGATCTACATGTATTTCTAATTCCTACTTGCTTTGCTTCCCATTTACATTTATACCAACAAATAAACATAATTTGTGAATCATACGCCGCATGGATTGATAAAAGGAATCCATCAGACAATGTGGTAATTGTCGCCAGTGATATTGGTGAATGCTTTGAACCAGCAATGTGGAAAACACTGCTGGTATTGGACCATCTATCAAAAACGTTGAATAACAAAGAGCACGACATTAATCACATTTATGCAACTGCGGCTATACCCACAGATATCAACTACAAAGAAATGCATGAACTGGGCCTTTGGTCAAATTACAAAACACCCTTTAATATATTATATTATCCTAACTGGGCAAACAGTGCTATCAGACAGCAATCAAACACTGCCTACCAAGTAAATGAGCCTACTGTGGGTCACAAACCCAACAAAATATTGTGTTACAACAATAGCAATAAATCACATAGAGCAGTTATTGCGGGCAAACTTTTACAATTAAAAGATAGTTTACCTTCTGCAATGTCCTGGCTCAAACCTAGTGACCAATATTTTAAACAAGTAGAGGATAGATTCCCCGATCAGATAAATGCCATAAAAACTATTACTGAACCCTTAAAATTAAATGATTGGACTTATGAAGACGGTTTTTGTCGAGTAGATCCTGAGCATGCAAAAACATGTCATGTTGGACTAGTTACAGAAACAGTATTTTATCAAAATTATTCAATGAAGTCTGATGAACCGTCACTGTTTGGCAGGTTTTGCACAGAAAAAACTTGGAAATGTATAAACACCTATATGCCTTTTATACTGGTAACTAGACCACATACACTACAAGCTCTACGTAATTTAGGATTTAAAACGTTTGATCAGTGGTGGGACGAAGGTTATGACACTGTTATAGACGACTTAGAAAGATTAGATGTACTAATTAAATTGCTGGACGATCTCAGCACCTGGACTGAAACAGACTGGATCAGTTTTTCAGAAAATGTAGTGCCAATTGTGTTACATAATAAAGAAAGAATTAATATGTACACAAAAGAATTATATTTTAACGGAGAAATGATATGCCGTATGTAGAAAAAACAGGCGTAAATAAAATCAAAGAACAGTTGTGGCAATGGGAAGGTGTAATGCATGACCCAATGATTGATGGATTCAATGGTTGGGGTTGCAAACAAAAAATTTACGAAGTATATTTTATGGCCAAAGAACTGATTGAAAACGGACCTACATACGCAGGTGAAGACGAATGGCTCGCAGAAGAACAGACCAAAAGAGCATTTAAAAAAATAGGAGCCACCAGTGAGCACACTTAAGATAGGAGTTGTTGGTGCTGGCTTTGTGGGTGGTTCAGTAATAAATGGCTTTGACGTAGAAAGTGTTATACAATTGGTGGTGGATCCAGAATACAACGACAACACAATTAATAACCTTATTGAATTTGATCCATCATTAACTTTTGTTTGTGTGCCCACCCCTGAGACCAAAAAGGGCGATGTTGATGTAACCATAGCCAGACAAGTATTAAGCGAATTGTCAGATAAAGAATACAAGGGCATAGTGGTGATCAAAAGCACAATTACTCCTAAACATTTAACCAAAATGAAAAAGGATTACAAACTAAATCTAGTTTACAATCCAGAGTTTCTCACTGAAGCCAATGCACATGCAGACTTTATCAATCCTAACATGCAGGTATTAGGCGGTAAGTGGCGCGACTGTGATAAAGTTGAAAAGGCTTATGCAAGACATAGTAAGGTAAAAACAGTACCAACATACAAAGTAGACTTAATCACAGCCAGTTTAATCAAATACACCATTAACAGTTGGCTTGCGACAAAGGTAACATTTTTTAATGAACTATACGAGCTACACAAAGCCAGTGGTTCACACAGCACCTGGGAACAGTTTACAGAAATATTACAGACTGATCCACGTATGGGTAACAGCCATATGAAAGTACCAGGTCCAGATGGTAAGTTTGGTTTTGGAGGACACTGTTTTCCTAAAGACACCAAAGCATTACTTTATTTTGCAGAACGACTAGATATAGATCTAGAAGTATTAGAAACCGCAGTACAGAAAAATAAGAAATACAGGTTTACCCCATGGCCAGTTTTTGAAAAATCTAATTGACTTCCTGTATTAAATCCACTATAATATATAAAACACAACTATTGGTGAATCTATGAAAGAATTATGGACTGAGAAGTATCGCCCCAGCAAAGTAGGCGACTATGTTTTTCGTGATGAGAAACAGAAGAGGCAGGTACAAGGTTGGATTGCTGAAGGCGCTATGCCACACTTATTGTTTAGTGGAGCACCTGGAACAGGCAAAACAACACTGGCAAAAGTGTTGCTGAATGAGTTAGGTGTAGACGACATGGATATACTATTCATGAATGGCTCAAGTCAGAATGGCGTAGAAGAAGTAAGAGACCGTATTACAAACTTTGCTAGCACAATGAGCTTTGGCGAAATGAGATATGTATTGCTGGATGAAGCAGATTATCTAACGCCTAACGCACAGGCGGCATTGCGTAACGTAATGGAAACATACAGTAACTTTTGTAGATTTATTTTAACCTGTAACTATCCACAAAAGATTATTGCTGCACTACACAGTAGATGTCAAGGCTTCCACATTGAGAAACTGGACATTACAGAATTTACTACACGTATTGCCACAATCGGTTTACAAGAAGGTGTTGAATTAGATTTAGAAACACTGGATACTTTTGTACAAGCGACATATCCTGATTTGCGTAAATGTATTAACCTTGTACAACAAAATGTGGTAGATGGTGTACTACAGATGCCGCAAGTAGGAGATGGTAATACATCGGACTGGATGCTAGAAGCAGTTGACTTATTCAAGAATAGTGAATACAAAAAGGCACGTGAACTAATTGTTAGTCAGGCTAGACCAGAAGAGTATGATGAAGTATTTAAATTTTTGTATCGTAATCTACACTTGTGGGGCACTGATGAAGTCAGGCAAGACCAGGCTGTTGTAATTATTCGTGATGGAATGGCAAAGAGTACATTGTGTGCTGATCTTGAAATTAATTTATCTGCTACGTTAATTGAGTTACAATTTAACGCCCTTGCATAAATAGTGTTATGCCAGAGCAAAAGATAATTGAAGAAAAAGAAGTAGTCATTAAGAAAGTTTCTGTATGGAAACGTATGTGGCAATGGTGGCTATCACTATTCAAAGAAGAATATGAACTGATTGTATGGTTCCATGCTGAAACTG
>Ga0255751_10001103_pt1 | contig 25588 bp, 36 predicted proteins | sample 071ome_20_FD_179951 | JGI IMG/M metagenome (GOLD analysis project Ga0255751, IMG submission 179951) | Coastal salt marsh microbial communities from the Groves Creek Marsh, Skidaway Island, Georgia - 071412BT metaG (version 2) | ecosystem: Environmental > Aquatic > Marine > Intertidal zone >... | reverse complement strand
TGTTTTTCATTTTCGGGTATTCTACCTGTCAAACGTTCTATTTTCTAAAATCTGTAAGAAAAAGCCTGCAACTATTGCGAGTATCACAGGTTATCAGCCTATTTATTATTGCTAGAAGTCTTGAAGACTTTGCTTATGCAAAAAATTATGCTGTTATTCGCATGGAAGAAGGAGAGGGACAAAAAGATAACATTGTTGCTTTTGAGAAGCAGCACGAAAAAGAAGTTGAGTTTTTCAAAAAGAAAGCTGTTAAAAACATTATCGACACACATGGCAACTATTTCAGTGAAATTGTTGATTATGAAGATTGGGATGGTGCGATGGCTTTTCTAAACAAAAACAAAAAAACAGTATTTGAGTTTTTAACAAAAAAGGGGTAGAACATGATTAGGCGTATAATCAAGAAACTTTTGTCTCACGACGAGGCAGTAAATAAAGAGCCAACAGAAAACAAGATTGTTGTGATGAGTGGCGGAACTCCTCCACCAGAGCCAGACCTTCGTGTTGTTGGCTTGTTTAGTGAAGTTGTAGACGAGAAGATTACAGAGATTATCCATGGTCTTCTTTACATGAACGAGATGAATAAACTTGAAGAAGATCCAAAGAACAAAAGAGACATTGAATTTTACCTTTCCACTTATGGTGGATCTGCTGATGATATGTTTGCTCTTTATGATATGATGAAGATCGTTGAAAAGGATACAGACATCGTGACCATCGGTATGGGCAAGGTTATGTCTGCTGGTGTTCTTATTCTTGCTGCTGGAACAAAGGGCAAAAGACAGATTGGTCGCAACTGCCGAGTGATGATCCATTCTGTGATTGCCGGTAACCACGGCTCGCTTCCAAACCTTATCAACGAGATGGAGGCTATCCAGGATCTTCAAGATCTCTACATCGAAAGATTGGTTGAAGAGACCAATATGACCAAAAAACAGATGAAAAAGTTACTGGAACAAAAGGTAAACATCTATTTATCAGCAGAAGAAGCGGTCAAGTATGGCATCGCTGACATTATTGTTTGAGGTAAAACTATGTCTGATTTGAAAAAGATCCTTAAAGAAGAGTATGATAAAAAGAAACTAAACATTACTCCAAAGTTATTGATGGAGATGATCGAAGAGGTAATGTTAGCCGAAGCAACAATGACCAGAAAAGATTTTGCTACCTCTGACACCAGTAGGGGTATTACTTTATTTAAACAAATGGTCGCAAATGGTGATGAGTTTCTTTTATCTGATGGATCAAAAGTCGTTATTGTTGATGATGATAAAGTTTTAGATTTAATTAATAGAGTTGACGATGAACGTAGTCTCAGGGGCTTACGCTTAAATACAAAGGACGGGAGAACAATAACTCCTGGAAGTATTCAAAAAACTGGAACGCCGTTTTCTACCTCTGGTGGGAAAAAAGGTCCTGGTGGTAACGTGTCGGAGAAATTTGAAGGAAACATAATTATCGCATTAGGAGGCGGCTCTATTCCAAAGGGCTTAAGTCACATTGATAAAGTAAAATACCCAGCGTTCCAAAACGCAGCGGACGAACTTGTTAAGAATGTTGATGATCTTAAGCCGGGTGTTTATTTTAAGCCCGGTAACGGATCGGTAACCGAACTTTACAAGCAATTTGGCTCTAGTAATCCAACTCCAAAAACAGACATTGCTAATCAAGAAGAAACAGATAGAATTTCAGTTAAAAAAGAGGGTGCTTCATTCTTGAGTGCTGAACAGGGAGAAACTAGGGCTCTTATTGCTGCCGCTCTTGGTCTCAAAGATTACGACACACTACGTAATGATTCAGAAATGAATACTTTTTTTGTTGATTTAGCAGAGGATTTAAGTAAAGTAAAATGGAATGACCCCGATGTTGACAGAAGAAAATTAGGGGACGACGCTCTTGTAAAGATTTATAATAAAGTTCTCGAAATAATGACAATTCCTGAGTTTCAAAAAAAGTTAGCAACCGAGGCTATGACTGGTGAACACAGGTTTACAGATGAGTTATCAAAAGCGAATAAGTTATTAGTCTGGAAAGGAACCTCTGGCAACGGATACTATACAGATTTAAAAAATTGGGTAGGAGCAAATGCTGATCAATTTAAATACGACATTAGGTGGCGTGGTGAAGGTCGATCAGCAGGCGGTAGAATTGATTCTGTCAAGAAAGGTTCAAAGGCAGCATTAAATTTACAAAATAGAATAAATGATCGTTTAGGAATTTCGGAAGGTGAAATTAAAGAGTTTGTAGGAGACGAGAAAAAGTTTGCTTCACAAATAGAGCCAAGACTCGTAAAAGATCCTCCCAAAGATGCAAAAATCGGCAATGTTGAATGGAAAGAGATCTTAATCCAGGCTTTGTCCGACATTCTTTTAGAATCCAGCCCTGTTCAAATAGATCCAGTAGAATTCTAAATTAACCCTTGACTTATCACTCATCCGTGTGTATAATTATAACATAATAACTATGAGGTATTAATGACTAGAGAGTATGAAAGCAAAGAACTACTTCAACAAAAGATTATCAGAGGTGCGAACGTATTAGCAGATAACGTCGCATCCACACTCGGACCGAAAGGACGAAATGTTTTATTACAAGAAAAAGACAAGGCACCATTCATTACAAAAGACGGAGTTACAGTAGCACATTTTGTTGCTCTTGATGATCCGTTTGAGAATGCTGGTGCTCTTGTTATTCGTCAGGCAGCGATTGAAACTAATAATGATGCCGGAGACGGAACTACAACGGCTACTGTGCTGGCTAGGGCGGTGCTACAAGAGGCACAAAAATACATCCTGGCTGGTGTATCCCCTACGGAATTACAACGCTCCTTGACCGCTGCTACGGCTTCTGTGATTGAAATGATCAAAGAGAAGTCTAGACCAGTTACAAGTATCGAAGACATTAAACACATCGCAACTATTTCAGCCAATAATGATTCAAGCATTGGTGATCTGATTGCTATGGCTGTTGATCGTGTTGGTCAAGACGGAGCCATTACTATTGAAGAGTCCAGGTCTCTGGAAACTTCTTTGGATGTTACCGAAGGATTTAGGCTTCCAGCAGGATTTTGTGCTAGTGCTTTTATCAATGATGAGCGCAGAGCAATGATGTCTCACGAAGAGCCGTTGTTTTTTGTCACTGATTACAAGATTAGCACCGTGGAACAGATCCTTCCTATTCTAAAGATGATTGCAAGAGAAGGACGACCACTTATTATTGTAGCAGAGGATGTGGAAGGTCAAGCACTTGCTGCTCTTATTGCTAATACGATGCGTGGCTCTATGAAGGTTGCTGCTATCAAGGCTCCCCTTTATGGTGAAGAACGTAGAAACCTTCTTCACGATCTTGCTATTTCTGTTGGTGCTACTTTTGTTACTCGTGAAAGCGGTATCAAACTTCAAGAAGTTCAGTTAGAGCATCTTGGAACCGCCAAGTCTGTTGAGAGCAACAAGTATCACACTACCATTGTTGGTGGCTGTGGAGACTTTGATGCCATTGAAGAGCAGATTACTACTTTGAAGTCTATGATTGAGCAAGAAGAGTCTATGCAGAAGTGCGTTCAACATCAGGATCGTATTGTTCGCTTGTCTTCTGGTGTTGCTGTTATTCGTGTTGGTGGTTCTACCGAGGTGGAGATGACTGAACGAAAGCATCGCATTGAAGATGCTTTGGAAGCGGTAAAGTCAGCACAAGAAGAAGGCATCATTGGTGGTGGAGGCTCCTCTCTTTTGAGAGCAGCAAGGTCGCTCGATACCGATACAGAAGACTTGGCTACAATGATTATTCAGCGTGCTTGTGAGGCTCCTATCAGACAGATGGCAGATAACGCTGGTGTTTCAGCGGATATTATTATCAAAGACATTCTTCAGGAAGAAGATGGTATGGGCTGGAATTTTCGTGATAATTCTATGGTCGATTTATTTGAGGCTGGTATCATCGATCCAGCAAAAGTAACGAGAACCGCCTTACAGAATGCCGTTAGTTGTGCTGGTACTCTAATTACCACAAACTACGGCATCATTCAAACGGGGTAATTGTTATGAAAAGTTTTATGAAAGGTGATTTAGTACACATTCCGCAGGACACTTATTTATTTGATACTCAAGGCACTTGTAGTCTGTTTAGAAAAGCAAATAAGCCTCTTGTTGGCGTGTGCATCAGGCACGACAAACAAACAAAGGAATTGCAGGTTTTAGCCGCTGGTGTCCCTTGTTTTGTTTACGATGATAAAGTTTATCCATTGGAGGCAGCAAATGTTAGTTAGACTTACAGAGATTTTTGCTAATGGTGCGGTTACGACACCAGATACTTACACTCTTCGCGAAGTGTTTGTAAATCCAGAGCACGTAGTTATGATTCGCGAAGAGCATAGGTTGAGAGAACTAAACGAAAGAGGTATCATCAACGAGAATCTAAACAATAATCATAGATTTTCTAAACTTACAATCAACCGTGGTCAGTCTGGCACAGACATTGTTGTTGTTGGTGCTCCTGATTTAGTAGAAACGAAACTTCAAAGAACCGCTAAACAACTTTTGAGAGGGTAAAGTGGCACAACGTATTAGTATTCAATATTCTATTGACATTGATGAACTTGGAGATGAGGTCGAGCGACTTCTCGGCAATATAAATCAAAGAATAACATCCATCTCCAGGCATAAGCATAGCAATTCTTTGAGCCTGAAGACAGTTGAAGACATCGATTCTATCCGCAAAGAACTGGCTAGCATTGATCTTTCCCTTCAAGATGTATCTGCAATTGTAAATGGCTATGTAAGTTTTAAAGCATCCGAGAGTCTTCCAGATTCAGAGCCTGAAAGGGATTTACAAGTAGTAGAGAGTGATTATGAAGAGCCCGCTAAAGTCGAATATTCATTTTAATTGCTTCAAAAAACTAAATGATTTATTAAGTGCTAACTCTAAAATAAGTTCTTTCTTTTTAAAGGATGCTAATTTAGAGTTAGCATTAGCCAATTCTGGACACCTTGTTATTGCTCATACCAATAGACTTCCTATTTATGAATTCTGGTCTGCCGCTTTACAAGAGGCTGTGGGTTTAGCCAGAGGTGTTGAGACTATATTGCCTATCATGGATGATGAGCAGTTTTCAGTTTTTCAAGAGACTTGGTATCTAAATCCAAAACAAAATTCAAGAAATGTTTTGTTTTATATTTTAAATAATTGCTCTGAAGATGGTTTTGCGTCTTCTGGAAAAATGAACAAGTCCTTGTTAACACCTTTTGTTTTGTCTAGATTAAAGAAGTTCAAGGTTGAAAATTTTTATCCATATCTTGATCAATGCGATGATCAGATTGAAGCAATAGAGACTGCTAAAAAAACTGATTATATTTTACTGCCGATTGGAAAATATTCATTAAATCTTTTTGAAGCCGGAAAAAACAAAGGTCCTGATATGTATACCTTCAATCATAAAGATATACATTCAAGAGTTAAAAACATAGATAAAAAATGTATTCTATTGTATAAGAGCCATCCAGCCCTATTTAAAATGTATGCTGGCTTTAACATTACCATGGTCGATAAATATGGTCGCCTTGCCAGCACGAAGGATGCTTGCGAGGAACTGATCATTGCCAACTTCTAAACTTTTAGTAGCGTGTTTTTTGTTTACGATTGGGCAGTTGCTTGGCTGGTTTCATCTGAATGCTCAATTCGTTTGGGATTTTTGGAAAGGTAGACCAATTTTGACAATGATTACCTTTTCACTTCCTGCTGGGCTTTGTTTTTGGTACGGCATTCAATTAGCATATGCGGAGATGGGTGAAGTTTGGGGACCGAGATTTTTGATCTTTTGTTTATCTTATATCACGTTTCCTTTTCTGACGTGGTATTTTCTTGGTGAGAGTATGTTCACGACAAAGACAATGATTTGCGTCGGACTCGCTTTTACTATTGCACTTATACAATTATTTTGGAGATAATATGGAAAAAGTATTGAAGCCTTGGGGTTATGAGATCCACTGGGCGAAGACAGATAACTACGTTGGCAAGTTGCTATTTATCAAAGCAGGGCACCGACTTTCAAAGCAGTATCACGTAGAGAAAGAAGAGACCGTTTTTGTATTGAAAGGAACGCTTTATAATTACGATGAGAACGATAACATTATGAAGTTTGATCCGGGTGATTCGTTTCACGTAAAGCCTGGACAAGTTCATCGTTTCGGTGCCAACGAAAGCAATGTTGAGATTGTTGAGGTAAGCACTCCGCATCTTGATGATGTGGTTCGTTTAGAAGATGACTATAAGCGAACAAACTAACTATTTATAAGGTAAGGAGTATTTTATAATGGATTTATCACTGAGCGAATGGTTCAAGTTTCTTTATGAGGAAGAGGACCTTTACGGCGGTAAGAAGCGCGTAATCAAAGAGTATACCGAAGAAGGCGCAAAGGCAACCTTTGATTGGATGGCAGAGAACGGACCAAACTTTCAAACAGAGTTTGATGATCTTTTTGATGGAAAGATGCGTGTTGCGGTGCCTGTTGGTGGTTTATCCATTCAGTATCTAAAAGAGATCGTCAACGCTCTTCAAGCAGAGGGCTACACTCCGCCAAGTGTGGATGGCAACTATAAGTTCAAGACAAGAACCGTTACACAGAAAGGCACTGGCGAGGGTGGTGTTGGCGAGGTTGAAAAGGAAGTTCCTGTTGCTGACCTTGAACTTCAAAAGAAGTTTGAGAAAGTCATTCCTGCTGGCCCTCGTCAAGGCGAAAAGATTACAAAAATCAATACAACCTCTATGACCAAGGCGATTGCCAACGCTGTAAAGTATGGCAGACTATCAGAGGACCTTGGTAAGTGGTGGGCTAAAAAGCAGACTTTCTATTCTAAATCTCCATCAGAGTGGGCAAAGATCGAAGACATGTTCAACGGAACATACACAGGCGATAGGCAAACTATGATTATCTCTCGTCACCCTGTTGATGTTCTTCGTATGTCCGATGTTGGCACTATTAGATCCTGCCACAGCGAGACAGGTGAGTATAACTATTGTGCTGTTGCTGAATCTCTTGGTAACGGAATGATTGCTTATCTTGTGAGTACTGCTCAACTAAATGCTTTTCTGAATGATAAGTCTTACGATGAAATGGAAGACGTAGGTCAGTTTGGTGAGTGGTATAAGTTTGTTGATAACTTCTTGAAATCATCTCCCAAAATGAGGTATTTCAAAGATGAGGTTCCTCCCCCAGATGAAAGAGGTCCAGTTCAGTTGCGTATGATGCGTAATAACTTTTATTGGAGCATTTGGGACCAAAACTTTTCTCGTGCTAATGTCAGTCGTGGTTCCAAGAATAAAGATGATGTTATCGACAGATTTGCTGATTTGTTTTACGATCAGTATGATGCGTTTATGGCAGGTGATCCTTGGCCACCAAAATCAGATGAGGACATTGAAGACAGGCCACCGCAAAAAACTATCTCGGACTTTGATAGGCAAGAGATCTTTTTTGATCAAAACCGAGGCATCCCTGGTATTACTGCCTCTTCTCGTGTTCGTTTGAGAAAGTTCTATGATAAAGACACAGGCGAATACTTTACCGCACCAGAACAAAGATTGTATGGCGATCAATCAAATACTTTCAGAGAGTCTGTTCGTGAATGGGCTTGGGAAAGACAGCAAGATCAATTTACAGAGGTTGTTGATGGCAAGAAGAAACTTTCCTTGCCTGACTTTAAATCTTTACAAAGAATGGGTGGGTCCTGGGAAGATACCAGAGACGGCGAAACTTTGAACCGCTTCTTTTCCAAGTCTGGTAAAACTATCAAGGTTTATAATAACGCAGCGAATGTTGAACACGTCCTTGATCCTTATGAAGAAGAGATAGGCGCGATCAATGTTGATGCTTACCAAGTTCAGATTGATGAGATGGTTGATCAATACAACAATCAGATGGCTAGTGTTGGTGTCATGGGTAGCATTGAGCAGTTTGACACTGACAATATCCAAGTCAATGGCACTACTGGCTATTCGTTTGTCTTTCCTGTTGGTTGGGATGATTCATCATCTTATGAAGAAGACGGTTTTGTTTTTTATGATAACGATGAAGACCAAAAAGTTGGAGTTCCGAAAGAAGACGAAAGTGGCTATACTAGTGTCGCTGATACCGAGGAGTTTGTTCAGGATTTAGTTGAAAGATCTAACCTTGCTATGGGCACCGTTGGTGAGGTTGTTTATGACTTTATTGAGCCAACAGGTAGAAATCCCGAGCCTCCTCACATTCTAATCCAGTTTGACATTATGCATAACTCAACAACGCAGTATCAGTATGAAAGTAACAACGAGATGGCTACTGATTATGTTGAGCAGTTGGGTGGCTTCTTCGATGAGACCGTCAACGAAGAGAATGTTTATACAGTCTTTGAAGAGATCCGCCGTTATCTTGTTACAGAAGGCTACATCAAGCCAACAATTTATGATACCTTGCGTGCTGGTGGTCCTGAAAAAGCCAGAGAGAGAATGAAGGCGCAACTACCAACATTTACTTTCTATGGATTTGATGACGATCAGGTTGATGTTGATGGTATTACTTTCTATTTCAAGCCAGAAAAGGTTACTGCTGGATCTGGAAAATACTCATCACCCATTTTGATTCCTCAATTGAAGTTCGGCACAACATCCGGCGGAGCAAGTGAGTTAGCAAAACTTCTTGGACAATCAGAAGATAACATCAAACTTTTTGGTGGGCTGTATCAGATTGAAGCAGGCGATGAGTATTTACAAGACTTTCGTAATGCTGTGAAAGATCTTGAAGATGCCGCTAATAACTTTGCCGAAGATTCACAGTTAGAGTTTGACTTTGGACCAGAGTATAAAAAGGCATCATCGCCATCACCATCTGTCTTTGAGGGCTTCAACATCGCTGACCTCGCAAGGGTTTATTTCAGACCAATAGGTGATCGTGGAACACAACTAAACATCGAACTAACTTTCGGACCAGAAGATACGCAAGAGAGATTTGATAAGGTCTTTGCTTTTATGTCTTTCCTTGATAAACACCCGCAGATGGTAAAGCAAGGAGCCATAGATGCTCTTGCTGATCGTGTTCAAGCCTATGACCAACAAAAGAAAGCAGCCGCTGCCGCTGTTCCTACCGACGCAGAATACAAAGAGCGTTCCAAGCAGGTGTTAGAAAAATACAAAGGCAGAGATCGTCAGTTGCCATACGCAGAAGCCATTATTGGATTTTTTGATAAGTATTGGGCGAACATGAACGACTATGAAAAGAAGGCTGCTTACGATTGGTATTTAGAGAGGATGCGTAGAGGAGCAGAGCGTCCATCTTCCATTTCTGATGCTGCTGGCGTGCCTGTCAGATGGAACACTATTGTCAAGCAAACTATGGCTCGTCTTGGTGTTCAGCCTGATGATTATTTATCATACGATCCAACAACAAGCGGTATGCTAAGAGAAGCCATCGGAGCACAAGCAGACCGAGAGCCGATTGATCAAAGAGTGTATAAAGTTAGTTTAGGTGTTATCGTTGATTTAGATAATGCTGGTATTGATACACAGATTGAGAATGAGATTCGTGGCATCGAAGAGGTTACAACCGTCAAGCATCTTACAGAGTTTGAGAAGTCCGCTGGTTCCCGTCGTGTGTTCCGTGTCTATGAGATCAAGTTTGAGTTGGTCGGGCAGCAGTCTCGCCAAACATATAGAGACTCTGTGCTTGTCCCTGCGGTGAATAGAGAGGTAACAGGCGTCAAGGTTGTTGATCGTGGTGAGGTTCAGTCAGGCGAGAAAAAAGCCATTGCCGAGGCTGGTATGGGCTACGGACATTCTGTCCCCGCTGCGGACATCAACGGCTTGCCTACAAATGTAACACCTTCCTTGTCGTTAGATGCTGTTTTACAAGACTGGGTTGATGGCGGTGTTCAAGTTTATGATGTTCCTATGAATACAAATAGCATGGCTTACCATACAATGGTTCCTTCAGAGGAGTTGTGGGCTCTTGTTGGTCCTGTTTATCGTGGAACAAAGACCGATTTTGATGGTCGCTATAAATATTTTATCAAGTCTGGTCCTCAATCACCCGTTTATGTGGCTGTGGGGCAGAACGGAAGAATGAAGATTACAGGCGGTGAAGATTTGGTTTGGTTTGCAAAGAAATCTGGACTTGAGCAGTTGCCTGTATTTTTTAGTTATCAAAGACAAGTATAAGGAAAACTTATTATGAAGATACTCATTGAAATTTGCAAAAGACTTTTGGCTGTTCTGCTGGGTATCTTCTTGTCTTCGTGTACTTTCTTTTATGTTGCTCATAAGATATCTACTCTTCCTGATATTTACGATATTCAAGATTTCGACAATGTAAGTAACGATCTTCCGAAAGAAGAACAAGACGCAATAAAGAAGTCACGCAAGAGTACGGTTCGTGTATTTTCAAAAGGCGTTGAGAATGGTGTCTCTGTTTCTACCGGAACGTATATTGAAGCGAATGGTGAATATTATATTGTGACCGTTAGCCACGGAATCCTTGGTCCTTGCGAAGAGTTGGCATTTTGGACTGAAGAAGAAGAGTTTATAAGCTGCAAGGAATATATTATTATTGATACTAACGTTGATTATGCAATAGTGAAAGTCGATAGAATTCCTTCAAGAACACCAATCAAGATTCCCGAGGCTCTCCCGGACACTTCTGAATGGAAGCAATCTTTAGCAGTTCAGAAGCAAGTTTATTACACTGGCTTTCCTAATAATTCTGGTCCTGTCACTATTGATGGTCGTATTATTGGCGTCGCTGTGGGTAACTTTATTTACGTTCATACGCATGCTTGGAGTGGTGCCAGTGGATCTAGTATTTTTACATCTGATGGTAAATTCATCGGTATTGTGTTCGCGATTGACGTTGGTGAGTCGGAGTTTGGCGTTGATGTGTTTGAGAATGTAGTTATTGCAGTGCCAACCTTTGCAGTAGATTGGTCTACAATTCTAAAATAGGCTGTGATATAATACTATGAGCAAGAAAAAAGAAAACCGATACAACAAAATGTGTGACAAATTTGATACTTTGGATAAGCGTTTAGAAGATATGTATAAAAGCATCAGAGAGATCAAAGAACAATGCGAAACATCAGAGATCGACATTGAAGATGTTGATCCTCTTGGTGACTTTGAAGATCTGCTTTTTCCGGAGTTGAACGGAGTAAAAAAGTGAATGATGCGGAAGAGAAGCAATCTATTGAGCCCGATGATCTCAAGCCGAAGAAGCCAAGCAATCGAGCCCCTCAAGGAATAAGAACGTTTACTGTTTGCCGCCAAAGTGATGAGACTGGCATATCAGGCGAAGGCGTTGTTATTGAAGGGGCTACTTTCGCTACAGGGCATACCGTAATCCACTGGCTAACTCCTTTGCCAAAAGGTTCTATTGCCTTCTTCGATAACTATGATGATTTTATCAAGATCCACGTTGCAAGTCATCCAACAAATAATACCATTATTACCTTCGAGGATGGCGAGCAGTATATCTACGGAACTACGCCAGATCATAAAGTTATAAAAAAGCAATAAATGATGATGGCGAACAGACTATTTATGGTACAAAGGAATAGTTTATGAGTGCTTGGAAAGATTACATTGATTCGATCAATGAAGTAAAGAGATACAAGCGTAAGTCTGGTAAAGGCTTAGAGCGATCTCTGAAATGGTTTTTAGATAGTGGACCGCAAAAGAAAGGCGGCTATGAAAACAAGAGAGCGAAGTTTGGTAAGAAAAAGTTCAATGATATTTCTGCTCCTCCTGGTGCTCCTGGTGGCTTGGAAGAAGCAGAAGAAGAAAGTTTCAGAATTCAATCAGAACTACAGCCTGACCTATGGGATGGTGATAAATTAGATCCAGAGGTTCGTGAAAGATTATTAGAGATCGCAGAAGACTTTATGGCTGGCTTGGATGTGGACGCGGACATCGAAGACATTCGCTTCACCGGATCTTTGGCTAACTATAACTGGTCAAAGTATTCAGACATAGACCTTCACATCGTCGTAGACTTCTCAAAAATCAATAGTGATACTGATTTAGTCAAAGCATTTTTTGACGCCGCCAGAATGCGTTGGAATGACCTACACGACATAATGATCAAGGGCTATGAGGTTGAAATTTATGTAGAAAATGTAAACGAGAAGCATAAATCAACCGGTATCTATTCTTTGACTGATGATGAGTGGATTAAGAAGCCTGAATCAGAGAGCAGAAACATTGACTTTGAGACAGCAGATAAGAAAGCAAGAGACTATGCTGACAGAGCAGAATACATCTCAAAAGAAATCATTACCAAGGAGCAGGACTTTGATCGTGCTATCCGCATGATTGACCGTATCAAGCAGAAGATCAGAGACATGCGAAAGGTTGGGCTTGAATCAGAAGAGTCAGAGTTCTCACCAGAGAACATTGCCTTCAAGATCCTACGCAGAGATGGTGTCCTTAACAATCTTACCGATCTAAAACAACAGGCATACGACGCAAAGATGTCTTTAAGTGAGGAATAGTGGAGTTTGTAGATATTAAAGAAGGTGCTAAGGTTTCCCCTGGCGAGTATTTATACCATAAACCAAGTAGAGACATTGTTGTGTGTGGTTCTTATGATTCTCAAAGCGATGTATTGAAAGCATTACATCGCGGAAGACTGATTAAAGACACGATAAAGAACTTTCAGAAGATCAAACTTACTCGTCAAGAGCAGCGAGCAAAGAAAGCCGAAAGAGGCTGTGGTAGTTGCAAGAGAAGACGATGAGTGATGATTTCTTCACCGTAGGTCCGTTCAAAGATTCAAAAAAAAGAATCAAAAAGTTTAATTCTTATTTGTATTTTAATGCTTACTATAATAAAACTTTGGTGAATATCTTGGATTTAGAAGAAGAGAGAGACTTGGCTCTTGCAATTGGCGATAATGCCACAGCAATAGAGTTAGATCAGAAGATAAAGACTTATGAGACAATGATGGTCCTGGCGAGTTCTCTTACTTTATCTGCATCAATTGGCACTGGTGATAATATTATTAGTTATGACTAAGATTTATATTTATTGTCTTTTTGATGAAGAAGATACTTTTCACGGAGTTTACTCATCATTGAAGGCTGTCCATAGAGATGCACTTAAAATTGCAAACAGTAGCAATGCAGGGGTTTATCTTGAGACTCCCCAAGGAATGATGCAGCCTTCGCTTACTACTTTGAGAAATACGTTCAAAGGTGTGTGCGATCTTGTTGTTAAATATCGTAGTGGTCGCCGTGTCGCCAAGATCCTAAAAACAAGAATAAAAGAATAAAAAAACTATTGACTTTTATTTTCGCTTCCTCTATAATTATTAAAGAACATCAAGCAAGAGGTATTAATGGCTAACCGTTACTTCGCAGGTGAGAAGGCATCCAAAGAAGAGGCTTGTAAGACTCTCCGAGAACATGTAAAGGGTGTCTGTGATCTAAAGCATATGGTTTGCTTTGAGTCAGATGATGGTGGTTCGCATATTGTTATTTATGTCGAGGTTGAGGTTCCAGCAGATCCGCTGCCTGCCTTTTTGAGAGAGGCGCTTCATCATTCAAGGTGGCTTGGTTGGCGACAGATGGTTGTTAAGTGTCCTATCGGATCTATTGGGCATACGATTAAGATTAAGGAATAATGGCTCATCGCTTTTACAAGGGTGATCTCGTAAAAGTGCTTGGACATGAAGTTGAAGGTCTCGGAGTTATTTTAGATTGCATCGTTGGGGTAGGAGACTTTACCGACGATTACTATTTTGTTGCTTGGATTATCTTGCCATCAGACGTTGGAAAGAATCTTAAAGGTTGGTTTTCTCAGGCATATTTACACGAAGTAAAAAAAGATGAAAAAAAGCCTTTACAAAGCAAAATAGATTTGGTATAATAATAAAACAATCAAGGAGTAACAAAACTAAACAAAAAACTAATTATGCCAGAGTGGTGGAATTGGCAGACACAGCAGACTTAAAATCTGCCGCCTTATAGGCTTACGGGTTCAAGTCCCGTCTCTGGTACTTTATTTGGGCTCTTGGTGGAATTGGCAGACACGCAGGATTAAGGATCCTGTGTCCGTTAGGACTTCCGGGTTCAACTCCCGGAGAGCCCATGACATTTTTGGAGAGGTGACCGAGTGGTTTAAGGTGCTCGCCTGGAACGCGAGTGTAGGCTAACGCCTACCGTGGGTTCGAATCCCACCTTCTCCGCCATTTTGGGTCTTTAGCTCAGTTGGTAGAGCATCGGACTTTTAATCCGCTGGTCATAGGTTCGAATCCTATAAGACCCACTTCATAATGCCCCTTAGCTCAGTTGGTTAGAGCAGCGGACTGTTAATCCGCGTGTCCCCGGTTCGAGTCCGGGAGGGGCAGTTTTAAAAAGGAAAGAATGTTATGATGTGGTATACTTGTATTTGGAGGGACATGGCAACAGCAGAGTATTATTATTCAAAGGAGTACTCTCTTCATGACAATATGGATGCTTGGGAGATGCTTACAGCAAAGTATGGTCGTAAGAAGCTTGTTGGGCTTGTTGCCATCATCAAAGGTCACCACGACGTTTTTCTAAATAAACATGTTGACTCGAAGAAAGAACTATAATATAATTATTAAAGATTGAGCACCCTTAGCTCAGCTGGATAGAGCAACGGCCTTCTAAGCCGTGGGTCAAAGGTTCGAATCCTTTAGGGTGTACTTCTAACAACCAAAAAAACAAAGGACATATAATGAATACGATTGATTTTTGGAATGCCTTCTTGAGCGGCTTTAGTTGGGGGATGGCTATTATGTTTAGCATGGGTCTTGTCGCTCTTGGTCGCTTCGCTGACGGCTATCGTGAGCATCTCAACAACAAGAAGATCGAGATTGATGATTGATTTCTTGGTAGTTTTTTGTGCCTTGCTCTGCGGTCTCATTGTAAGTTATTATATGGGCGATAAGCGATAAGAAATGGAACATGATGGCATCATCATAATCGTAACAGGACTTATTGTTTTAGCAGTTCTTGGCTCAATTCTACCCTATATAGATAAGGAGGACTAATGGCAGTAGCAGGAGCATACGCATTGTGCGGGTTTGTTGCTTTGACCATGATTATCACAGCATTTGATTGAAAGATTAGGGGGATTAGCTCAGTTGGGAGAGCAACTGCCTTGCACGCAGTAGGTCAAGAGTTCGAATCTCTTATCCTCCACAATCTTTCAGGGCTTATAGCTCAGTTGGTTAGAGCGCCGGTCTGATAAACCGGAGGTCACAAGTTCAACTCTTGTTAAGCCCACCAGCGGGAGTAGCTCAGTTGGTAGAGCCCCACGTTGCCAACGTGGCTGTCGCGGGTTCGAGTCCCGTCTCCCGCTCTTTTGCGGCGGTAGCCAAATGGTGAAGGCGCTCGTCTTATACGCGAGAGATATGTGGGTTCAAGTCCCACCCGCCGTACTTCCCCCCGATCCGCGCTATTTTTCTCGCGGTAAATTTTTCCCCACCCACAACAAAGGCACAACATGAAGAAAGATAAGTATGCACCCGGAGATTCTATTCGTTACCGCCCATATATGTTACACAATGATTGTGGACCTTGGGATGGTGCAACAGTCATTGAAAAAATCTTTACGGAACCATGGGCAGGTGTTGGTTGGCTTATTGAAAGCAACGGACAACAGTTTATTATTCACGAGTTCGACTATCAAATCGAAAAATTAAACGAAAACCTTTTGAGTGCTTAACATTCTCTTTACTTGATATTTTATGTCGCTTGTGGCATAATAATAAAAGAATAAAGGAGAGTTCATGCCTACCTTGTATGCCGTTTACGGTGAGCGTAACTTAAATGCCAACATTATCTCTCATGCTAATGTTGGCTACACTTCCAAAACAGTAGAAGAGCGGTTATCCGATTCAGATTACAGTCGGAAAGCAGCAGGAGGAATGTGGAAAGTTATTCATACTTGGGATATTCCAGACCAAGCAACCGAAAGCAAGGTTCATCGCTTGTTGGAAGAATCTTATGCGCGCACTAAGGATACAAGTAACACGGAAGAGTTCTTGTTTAATCTTCCAAGTGAGCAAATTAAGCGCGTTATTGGCACACTTCTAAACCAAGCATTGACGAGTGTAAGCCGCCCCAATGCGTTTGGTATGCGCGAGCATCAACAAGAGTGCCACGACAAAGCAGTTAAGGCGCTTACTGACCTTAACTTTGACAAGTTTCTTATTGGCGCTGTTATGCGCTTTGGTAAGACTTTCACGGCTTACCAAATTATGCGTAGTTTAAACGTAGATACTACGCTTATTATTACGTCGAAGCCTAATGATGTTCGTGGTGCTTGGCGCGCTGAGTTAGAAGACCACGTAGACTTTGCTGATTATACTTTTTACGATATCCGTGATTGTACCCAAGATATCGCGAAGATTCCTGGAAAGAAAGTAATCTTTACTTCTGTTCAGTATCTTCAGAATACTACCGGTGCTGTCAATAAAGATTGGGTTTATGATCTAAATATTGATCTTCTTATGTTTGATGAGGAGCATCATGGATCTAAAACCGAAGATGCGAAAAATATTCTTGAAAGATTAAACCCAAGCAAGACTCTTGCTATCTCGGGTACGCCTTATAAGGCTTATGCAAGAGGTTTGTATCCTGAAGAGTGTATTTATCGCTGGGATACGTTTGAACTACCCATGCAAACTTATTGCATTAACTTGCATAAGGATATTCTTTCTCTCTCAGAGAATACTGGGTTTGTTGATGAGAATGGATTCAACATCAACAAGTTCTTTGCGGCTACTGAAGAAGGCTTTGTTTTTCACTCAATGGTGGAAGACGCTATGCAAAAGATCTTTGGTGTTAGTCCTTTCGAGTTTAACAAAGAAATCTTTTCCCCAAGGCATATTCGTGGTGTTGACCAGCGCTGCCTTGAGCATATTCTTATTCGCATGGAAAGCGTAAATACTTGTAATGCCATGGAGAAAATGCTTAGCAGGATGCTGCCTAAGTATACCGTTATTAATGCAGCAGGCTCTGATTCTGGTGTAGTAAAAAATGGTGCTACCTTACAGCGCCTGATTAAAAATTCTAACCGTTCTATCACGATTACTTGTGGTCGGTTTGAGACTGGAATTACTGTTCCAAAGATTGGTGCTGTCTTTGCATTGCATGGCGGATCTTCTCCTGAGTCTTATTATCAGACTGCTGCTCGATCCTCTTCAAACTATGAGGATGGTGATTGGAAGAAGAAGGCATTCTATCTCTTTGACTTTGATCCAAGTCGCGCTCTTGAATTGACTTATACAAAGACTCGCATCATGAAAGCCGAGGGGTACTCCATGAAGCTTGCTTTGGATGATTACTTTAAGTGCGCTAACATTTATATTGTGGATGGCAATACCTTTCAGACCATTGACTCAACTAAGATTGTTGAGCACTTCAATGATGTTGTTTGCCGCCGTGACCCCTCGGCTGAGATCTCAAGTGAGTATGGCATGAACAAGTTGAAGTTAAATGCTTCAACAATGCAAGCGCTTATTGGCATCAGTAGCGCCAAAGCAAAGAAATTGGCTGTTGCTTTAACTGAAAATAACATGGCAAAGGGTAAGATTGCCAAGACTGAGCCAAGGAAACTCTCAAAAGAGGAAAAGAAGCAAGCAAAGGACCTTATCGAGAAGATGAAGACTGTTTGTCGCAGGATTCCTATCGTTGTTATCACCAAGGAGTATACTGACCTTGCGAATTTGCTTGACTCTGAGTCTGATTCATGGTATTTTAAAGAAGTAACTGGGATTGATCTTTCTGATTACAAGGATATGGTTGACTCTGGTGCTTTGGATTATGAGTGGCAAGACCGCTCTATCATCCGAATCTTCAATAACTTCCAAAACATTACCCCGGAGTTCAACTGATGTTTGACAATAACTTTTGGGCAACTGTCGGCATTTATTCTAACATGGGCAAAGAGGCATCACCAGGAACGCCTTACAGTCTCGCTAATGATATGCTTAACAAACTTCCGTCTGATGTTTGGAGCGATCCTAACAAGACTTTTCTTGAGCCTTGTTTTGCTAACGGAATGTTTTACTTCCTGATTGTTGAAAGATTGTATAATGGTATCGCCAATCACTATCCGGATCCAAAGGAAAGAATCAAACATATTCTAACTAAGCAGGTTTGGGCTTATGAGATGAATAAGATTCCTTACATGCTTGTCAGTAAACTTATTGAGAAAAGGTTTGGTATCAATTCAGTGCTTGATATTCAGCCTAACTTATGCTATAATAATATTATTGATGAAGGGCTAAATATGAAGTTTGATGTTGTGGTTATGAATCCTCCTTATCAGGCACCGCAGGATGCTGAAGGTAAGCGTGGAGGAGGAGACTTATTGTGGCATAAATTTGTTGATAGTGCCATCAATGATTGGACAGAAGATGATGGTCACGTTTGCGCTGTGCATCCTTCAGGGTGGCGTAAGCCTGAGTCTGCAAGAAGCAAATACAATGGTATGTTTGGCTTAATGACCCATGATCATCATATGCAATATCTTGAGATTCATGATACTAAAGATGGCATGAAGACCTTTGGTGCTGGAACTCGCTATGACTGGTATGTGATTGCAAAGAATAAGGTTGGGCTAACTACTGTTAAAGACCAGAAAGGCGATGTTGTTGAAGTTGATTTGAGCCAATATAATTGGCTCCCTAATCATTCTTTTGAGCAAGTTTTTGATTTGCTTGGTGATGGTTCGGGTGTAATTTTTAATGCAAGCAATTATGAAACCAGAAAAAAATGGACTTCTACTGAAAAGTCAGAGGAGTTTTGTTATCCTTTGGTTCACACCACGACCAAGAAGGGCAATAGGTTCTGGTATTCTTCGCGAAATGACAAGGGTCACTTTGGAATCCAAAAGATTATTTTTGGAGATTCTGGCATCAATGACGTGATTATTGATATCCATGGTGAGTTTGGGATGACTCAGCATGCCATGGCCATTCCTATTGATGATTATGATGACGGACAAAAAGCAAAAGAATATCTTATGAGTGATGAATTCAAAAATGTTCTTGATGCGTGCTCATGGTCCAATTTCCAAATTGACTGGCGTTTATTTACTTATTTTAAAGCGGGGTTTTGGCGGTGACTAAGAGCAAAGAAAGAATCAAGAAGACAGGTGAAGTATTCACTCCTCAGTGGCTTGTTGACCAAATGTTAGATGAATTACCTCAAGATTTGTTTGTAGATCCTGAAAAAACCTTTATTGATCCTGCATGTGGTGACGGCAACATCCTTGTTCGTGTGCTTCGTCGAAAGATTGAAGGTGGTAGTACGCCATTGCAGGCCCTACAAACTACTTACGGGGTTGATCTTATGGAAGACAACATTCAGAAATGCAGAAGAAGACTATTTAGTGTTGCTTTCGAGTATGATAAGAGCCCTAACTCTCTTTGGCGAGATGCTTTATTGAGTAATTTTAAGTCTGCTAACGCTCTTGAGATGTCTTTGGAAGATATTTTTAACGAAATTAGTTGACACCAATGTCCGTCAAGCAGTATAATTACAATATGAGATGGAATCCTCCTCTATTTGACATAAAGATTGGTGATTTAGTGTGGCACGATGACTTTCTTCTTAGCGAGATGGCTATACTGCTGGGGTTTGACCCACCTTCTGATGACCCTGTAGGAGAGGATTATGCATGGATTTTTGTAATCAAAGGCGTGAACTCTGGACAGAAGCGTTGGACAAAGGTAAAGCATTTATCACCAGTATTGGAAAGTGATGCAGATGAAGTGTTATGAAGGTAGGTGATTTAGTTGGTTACAAGCGTTTTGTTGGTTTAGGCGGAAGATTGGGTGCTAAGATGATTGAAGAAGATTGTCAAGGCATCATCTTACGAACATATACCAGAGATTCAGAAGTAATGTTTGTTGATTTAGTTTTGAACAATGGGGAATACAAGTCTCATGTTAGTATTGCAAAGTTAGAGTTACTAAATGAAAGTTGACCAAATTGTTCGCCTTTTTTGTATTGACGATAAAAAATACAAAGGAAAAGTTCTATCTACTGATAGAAAGTTTGTTACACTTCAGCATGAAAGAGGGTGCGTGTTCGTGATTAGACTTGTTCATATTGTAAAGTACGAGGTTCTTGACTCATGAGAGCAAGTGATCTGGGCTGGCTTACATTGCTTAGTTTGATGCTGCCTATGTCAGATCGTGGTGAGTCCCCATTCTTGGATGCTGGCTACGCCCAAGAGCGTTGTTGCAATATTGGCTGCTTGTCCAGGGTAAAGCCCGATAAAGGCGAATTGGTAGCCAAAATTGTTCGCAGGGAACATTCTACATCTATCTTTTTTGATGCAGGCTCAAGCACTGTTAGAGAGCCATACAAAGGGTATATAAAGCAGTTTGCAGATAAATATACCAAGTATAATCAATCGGTTACGATTGTTGGCTACACTGATGGCTGTGGGACTGTAAACAAGAACAAACTCTTATCCGCTCAACGTGCTACGTCTGTTGAAAGAGAACTTCGGAAGTACAATAAAGTTTCAGATGTTGAACGTAGGGCTGCTGGTGAGATTGTTGGAGATCATGATCCCTTGGCTCGCAGGGTTGACCTTACTCTTTCGTCGAACGTTACTCTTTATGAACCTCCGCCAAAGTTAGAGGCAGATGTTTACCTTCTTGACTCTTCAATATCTATGAAAGGAGAGCGTTGGCAGCGTTGGAAGCGTTCTATCGAGTATCATATGCCAGATCACGCTCAAATTTACGTCTCAACAACGCGATGTATATCTTATGGTACAAGTTTGACTAACGTAAACCCTGCTGGTGGTACTGAAATCTGGTTTAGTTACTGGACTGTCTTGGATTATATGAAGTCTGGACAAACATTGGCAATTATCAGTGATTTTGAATCTACAATAAAGTTGACCGGAGTTGAATATCGAAGAATAAAACAAAAAGCAAAGTCTAAAAACATAAAGGTTGTAGCAGTATCTTTATGATTTATGTTGATTATGATGTTGGCGATCTTGTATGGCAACAAAGATATCCCGGTGGTGTGTGCGTTGTTATTGAAATTATCGATACTCCAAAGAGATTTCCAGAATTACGTCATGATTATTGTTGGGATGATGACGATTTTCCTATACTGCGTGTTCTGCATCCAACAGAGGGCGTCATCGAAGACCCAAGTTATTATTATACATCCATAGAAGTAGCCACTAAAAGTGGTTGGATTGATTTAGAAGAAGAGGAGAGATAAATATGTTTCTTAGTTTGATTATGCCGCTCCTTGCTTGTCAAAGCGGCGAAGTAGAGGTAGCCGTTGAGCACGATCCGATTGGTAGGATCTCTGGCGTTGTTACCAACGAGGAAGGACAAGGACTTCCTGACGTTCTTGTTGAGGTTGGCGATATCTCTACGAGAACCACCAATAATGGCGACTACGTTATTGAGGGTGTGTCACCCGCAGACGACATTCTTGTCAAGTTTAGTTCTGTTGGAACTACAGAGACTTATCGTCAGATTGACCTTCACGGATGGGAGACGGCTACTGCTAACGCTGTTCTTATGAATGTTGATCATACACAGGTTATCAGCGCTGTTGATGGAGGCACCGTAACTAACGGTGAGGTTGAGATCTTCTTTCCTACTAACGCTTTCGGTGATTATGATGGTGAAGTCACAGTTACTTTTACTTACTTTGATCCTTACGAGGACAACCTCTTAGCCACTCCTGGTGACCTTTCTGGTCTTGCACTTGCCGATAACAACGAAGCAAAGTCTGGAACCGAGCCTGCGAGCCTTGTTAGTTATGGAATGTTGAATGTTCAGATGTCTGATCAGAATGGAGATCACATTCAGTTAGAAGAAGGTGTATCTGCTGGTGTAACTATGCCAATTACTAACGGTGACTTGGCTGACACTTACCATCTATCTGATGGATCCGAGGCTCCTACTTGGCATTTCGATACCCAGAACGGAACTTGGATTGAGACTGGCGTTGGCGTTGTTTCCGAAGATGAGGATGGAGACCTTACATTTACTTTCAATGCTAACGAGTTCTCCTGGTGGAACTGTGATCAGGGCTATGTTCCTTCTTGTGCTTATGGGCGTGTAACCGACATTATCAAGTTTCCAGTCCGTAGTGCCGAGGTTGTTTGTCAGGGTGCTCAGTCAACATCCATTGTAACGACCGATGAGGATGGAAATTTTGTATGTGACATCATGGTAGGGGATACAGTTTCCTTTATTGCCAGCACCGTTGTAAACGGTCAGATGTATAGTAATACGCTTCCATCCGTCTTTATGGGTGGTGCAGGCTCCTCTGCTGCTGACTGTGAAGATGTTGATGAGATTCAGATTGATGTTTGTCGCATTGCTGGAAATATTAATGTTAGTAATCTCCAGGCTCAAGATGGTACTGGACAGGTTGGAGACCACGATCAGTTTAGTGCTCACTTCTGGGATCCGCAGGGAGACCCTGAACAATGCCGTAATCCATGGTGGGAACTTGAAATGGATACTTGCATGACCTACAGTGCTGCTGACAAGCTTACAATGCCGGGTGGAGGCGACTTCTCGGGCATTGAAGGCTCACGATCAGTTGGTGATCTCACGATTATGTTTGATAACAAGGATGTTGAGATCGAAGAGAAGACTACAAGTGAGCGTAATCCTTACTATTCTTGGACCACTCACTCGGTTGACGGTGGAGATATCGAGGAGAATGACCTTGGTATCGGTGAGGATGATACTATTTCTATCCAAACTGACGGAAATCCATCTTATTACTTTGATCGTTGGGAGCAAAGTTCATTCTCAACCATTCCAGAGATGGCAAAGTGGGACAACCATGCCCCACTTGAGACCGATGGCGGTAATGTAAACGTCAATTATGATGGCTCTACCAACGATCCGAACGGTGCAATCATCATGGCAATGGCACCAGACTCTGCTACCACCACTATCTGCCGTGTCGAGGACGATGGAAACGCCACTATCAAGCTTCCTACTGACATGTCGGCTGGCGAGGCTGCTATTATGGTCTATCACAGTACCCAAGGCTACCTCACTGGTCCTGATGGTCTTCCTATCTTCTTCAATACATTCAGTGGTCAAGGTCGAGCACTGGTAGTCAAGTAATCATAAGGAGTTGAAATGTCTGAAGAAAATAAAAATGTAAACAATCCTGCTCACTACAATCAAGGATCCTTTGAAGTTATTGATGTCATAGAAGATTGGGATATGAACTTTAGCGAGGGCAATGTTATCAAGTATGTTGCCCGCCACCGGTTCAAGGGTGAGCCTCTGGAGGACCTAAAGAAAGCAAGATGGTATCTTGACCGCTTGATTCAGGCGGTTGAAGGCTGACAATTACTTTGCCGGACAGATTCTGTCCGGCTTTTTTATTTTTATTCTTGACTTCAAGTCACCGCATATGGTTTAATAGTGCATAACCTGGAGCGAAGGAGTAACCGATGGCTTACCTCAAGAAGAATGACCTTGTTATTATCCCGAGAGCGGAGGGCAATCTTCAAGCCCGAGTGGTGGACATGCAGTTTCGCCGCTTTAAGCGGACTTGGCAAGATAAGGCCACCGGCGAGTATAAGTCTCGCTGGAAGTCAGTCCCTTACGCCATCTGCTCGGTCTTCGCTGGTGCTCCTACCGGCACCGAGTTCTTGATCCCTGGGTACAAGTTAAAGGGAGAGAAGAAGCAGGGTGAGAGCATCCTGGTCCTCCGCGACAAGTATGCCGCAGAGTTCAATGAGGACTGGGCAAAGAAGATTATTGAGGACAGCAAAGCAAAGAGGGCTTCATGAAAGTTTGGACGGTTGTTGGTCATCTTGACGGAAGTTCTTTCGCTTCCATCCACATGACTCGGAAAGGGGCATTGATCTATGCCATAGAAGAATGTTGGAGCATCCTCGGGGCATCCAAAGATGATGATCATCGTGACGAGTTTGGTGAGACTTGCTTCTTCGGCTCTCATGAGGATCTCATGAGGCTTTCATCAGATGAACTTAGAGACATCCACAGAGCTTGGCAAGAGCCCATGTATATGTTTGAAGGGGGGCTCTACATGAACGAGGTTGTTCCCTCCACTATTAAGCCCTAACGGACAACTTTTGACCGCCCATTTATTTTTCCCTTGACCCCAGCCTCCCGCCTATGGTTTAATAGGTCATCCACTCAGGACAGGAGCCACCCGATGATCAAGACTTGTATCCACTGTGACATGGACTTCAACCTTCGCTCTCGACACAAGCGTCAGGCTGGCGGTAAGGTTAATGAATGTCCCGACTGCGTGATTGAACTTGGGACCGAGCGCACCGTCAAGTATCTTGGATTACAGGCTGGCGATGGTAAGTCCGCTGGGATCTCCATTGTCGCCTTTGAAAGCCAGGAAGACCGCACCGCTTATTCCAAGGCTTGGAAGGCAGTCACCGGCTTTCACAAGGGCAAGTCCTGTCATTTGTCTGGTTCCCAGACCACTATCGGCGGTCGTCCGATGCGCCATGTTGCTTACAACGCGGGCAACGCCAATAATAAAGGAAAGGCTACTTGAGGACAGAACTTGTCCGCCCCCTCTCATTTTTTCCTTGACTCTAACCCCTCGCTTGTGCGATAATACTTTATAACCTCAAGACAGGAGACTACATGTCCGGTGCTGCTACCACTTCCGTCCTCTTCACCCCTAACGAGCTTGAGCTTCTGATTGAAGCCGTCACTAACCTTGCCGTCGAGATGGATCCTATCAATGGAGAGGAGGCTATGGTCCGAGAGGATCTGCTGGCTATTGAGTTTGATCTTCGCGAGGCTTTGGAGCGAGCCCTTGAGGAGCCGACCCCTGTTACCGTCGAGTGGGATGATGATACCGATGACTGGGACTTTGCTCACACCGAGGACCACTTTGTTGACATCGGGATCCGTGCTCGTGAGCGAATGAAGGAGCAGCGACGAGAAGAGGCTGCGTTCAACGCTCGACGAGAGAAGGCTTTGAAGGAGCATGATAACATCATCAGCGGAATCTTCGGAGAGTTCCAGGTTGCTAAATAGTTAGTGATTACAAGGAGTTAGAGATGAAAGACAAAGAACCAAACCCCCACCTTGAACCAGCAGACATCGCTATGGTGCTTACAACCTGCTTTCTCGCTTGGTACTTTATAAGATTCATGACGGAGTTCTAAATGAAAGTCGGTGACCTTGTTGAAGTCAATCGCTATCGCTTCGAAGGTGAGCCGTGCTATGCTCTCATCGTTGGTTTCGACGAGGACAACGATCCGATCATCAGTTATGTTGGCGGAGACAGTACCCCTCACTCCGTTTACCGCTCTAACATTGAAGTATTATCAAGCGCTGATCAGAGGAGTTCTAAATGAAAGTCGGTGACCTTGTTACAACCATCAGACATCTACCTGGGACTCCTATAAGCGCTATCCGAGGAGGAGCGCTCGCTATCATCATTGGCTTCGATGCGGACAACGATCCGATCATCAGTTATGTAGGTGGAGACAGCACCCCTCACGCCGTATTCCGCTTCAACATTCAGCCATTATCGAGCGGACAGAACTTGTCCGAAGACTGAAAGATTTCTCTTTACT
>Ga0255751_10001100_pt1 | contig 25618 bp, 33 predicted proteins | sample 071ome_20_FD_179951 | JGI IMG/M metagenome (GOLD analysis project Ga0255751, IMG submission 179951) | Coastal salt marsh microbial communities from the Groves Creek Marsh, Skidaway Island, Georgia - 071412BT metaG (version 2) | ecosystem: Environmental > Aquatic > Marine > Intertidal zone >... | reverse complement strand
ACACTTGCTAAGAATTTTGCACAGATACGTGCATATATGATTAAACAACAACTGATAATAGACAAGTATAAGGAATACTATGAACCAGTTGAGGAACTTAAATCAGAATAAATACTAGCATATTAAAAGGAGCGAATTATGCCAGAAGAAAAGAAGCCAGCAGATTTAACCAAAAAGGTTAATGTTGAACTAGAAGTTGATACTTCTGTAAAGGATCTTGGTCCTAATCCATATGCTAAATTAATACACCTAGCAAGAGCCGTTGATAGTTGGAGAATTTTTCCACGTGTGTTTATTACCACTTACATCATTCTATTATACAAATGTGTAATTTGGTATATGAATTTGCCCAATCCAACAATGGAACAATCCGGTTTAATTAGTATTGTAGTTGGTGCTGGTGCTGCTTGGTTTGGTTTATATACTGGATCTAGCAAGAAACTAGACAAATAAAAAAAATTTTTTAACCAACAAGATCTATGTTAAATAATAAAGGATTGCTTAAGGAGGATCCTTTACTATTATGGACTACTATTCTACACTAGGTATAAACCGAAATGCTAGCCAGGAAGAAATCAAAAAGGCATACAAAAAAATGTCTATGCAGCATCATCCTGATAGAACGGGCGGAGATGATTCAAAGTTTAAGGAAATAAACGAAGCCTACCAGACCCTTAACGATCCCCAAAAGAAACAAATGTATGATCAGTATGGTTCTACTGATCCTAGACAACACCAATTCCGCTCAGGAGATTTTCATTTTAACTTTAACGGGTCTCCTTTTAGCGGAGGCATGGACGAAATGTTTGAACAGTTTTTTGGCGGTGGTTTTGGTCAACGCCAGAGAGCAAATCGTCCAATACAGGTTGCCGTTGACGTAACATTAGAAGATGTTCTAAACGGAAAAACAATGGGCATGGAAATACAACTTCCTACGGGCAGAACCAAAGTAGTTACAGTTGATATTCCTGTCGGAGTGGAACACGGACAACAGATTAGATATAGAGGAATGGGAGAGCAAAACAATCCTAATTTGCCTCCGGGTGATTTAATTATTACAACCAGAGTAAGAAAACATTCAATATTTGATCGTTATGGAGATAATATTGTTTGCGAAATTCCTATAAATGTGTTAGAATTAATAACAGGCACAAAAACTAAAATTCAAACACTTGATAGAAAGAGCATTGAAATAAACATACCAAAAGGCACACAACCAGATACTGTTCTAAGTTGCAGAGGAGAAGGACTACCCAATATGAGAACAAAGCAAAGAGGAAATTTGCAAATTAGAATCAAGGGAAAAATTCCTACGCTCAACACAGAACAGTTAAATAGAATTAAAGATATTAAAGATGGAATATAAACTAGACATAGACTATAAATTAGGATTACACGAAGCACTTAACCAATCCAGTGAAGTGTGGGATTTCGGCAAAGAAAAATATGATCCTGAAAAATTAGAATGGGATATGTGTAATTTTATGATTCAAAACAAGGGCATTGGATTGGCTGCAAATCAAATCGATCTTAAGAAAAGAGTTTTTGTTATGGGCAGCACGGACCTACCGAATTTTCCTAAACCCTTTGCACTTTTCAATCCTACAATTCTAGAAGTTAGTAAAGAGAGAGTTCTTGACACAGAAGGCTGTTTAAGTTTTCCAGGTTTACTATTAAAAGTTTCAAGACCATCCTGGATAGTAGGGCAATGGCAAAACGCCAAGGGCGAAACAAAAGAAGGAAAGATTCAAGGTTATCTTGCAAAATGTTTTCAACATGAATTTGATCACCTAAATGGTGTATGTTTTGTTGACAGAGTGGGTAAACTGAAGTTACAATTAGCACTTAAGAAATTAGACAAGTTGAGGAAAAAAATAAAAAATGATAGAGCCTAGTAAACAACTACAGCAGATATTTGATTCGTCTGTTCAAATAGCACAAAAATATAACCACAGACTTATCACAATAGAACATTTGGTTCTTGCAATAGTATCAGACGAAGAAGCAGCCAAGGGTCTTGCTGCGTATGGTGCTGATGTTGATTACATTCGAAGCAATTTAGAACACTATCTTAAAACTAATCTACAGGACATTGTAGCCACTGAAGGTAACGTTGTTCCTAAGAAAACTAATTCAGTAGAGCGTGTTTTAAATAGATGCTTCACACAGGTTTTATTCAGTGGTAGACAACAGATGGAAACTGCTGATGTTATCATTAGTGTGTTGTCTGAAAAGAATTCATTTGGCTTTTATTTCCTAACAAAGGGAGGTATTGCCAAGGATAAATTTGTCCAGCATTTCCAAAAACATTATGTGGAAGAGGATGACTTCTTTGATGAGGAAAGAGATATAGCACTTAACGAAGATCAAGTTGATAAGATCATTAATCAATTTTCAGAAAATTTAAGTTTAAAAGCCAAGCAAAAAGTTATTGATCCTGTCATAGGACGAGAAAACGAACTTGAAGATATTACTCTTGTTTTAGCACGTAGGCAAAAATCAAATGTTTTGATGGTAGGTGATCCTGGTGTGGGTAAAACTGCTATTGCCGAAGGACTTGCACGCAAGATTTTTGAAAAGAAAGTTCCTAAGTTTATTCAAGATCATACTGTTTATAGTTTAGATATCGGATCATTGGTTGCTGGTTCAAAGTATCGTGGCGATTTTGAAGAAAGAATTAAGGCTGTTCTAACAGCGTTACAAAGAAAAGGCAAGGTTATCCTATTCATTGACGAAGCACACATGATGAGTGGTGCAGGCACAGCAAGTCAAAGTTCCAATGATCTAGCAAACATGCTAAAGCCAGCACTTGCAAAAGGAAACCTAAAGGTTATTGCTTCCACTACCTGGGAAGAATATCGCAAATACTTTGAAAAGGATCGTGCGTTGATGCGTAGATTCCAGCGTGTTACGCTAGATGAACCGTCAGAAGAACTAACTGTTAAAATTATTAAGGGCATTAGAAAATACTACGAAAAATTCCATAACGTTGCTATTACCGAAGAAGCAATCGAACAGGCAGTAAAACTTTCAGTCAAATACATGGCTGATAAGAAACTGCCTGATAAAGCCATTGACATTATTGATTGTGCATCAGCAAGATACAAACTTAACGATGATCCTGTTGAGAAAGGCATTCAACAGATTGTTGATGTTGAACAGGTAACATATGAACTATCTAAAATGATCGGAATGCCTTTAGAAACTGTTGCACAGAAGGAAAGCAAAAATCTTTCAGGCTTGGAAGATTCCATGAAGTCAGCAGTGTTTGGGCAGGACGAAGCAGTGGAAACACTGTTAGATAAGATCTTTGTTGCACAGGCAGGATTAAAAACTCCGAACAAACCGATAGGTAGTTTCTTGTTCCTAGGGCCAACTGGTTGTGGTAAGACAGAAACAGCAAAACAGTTAAGCGAAAAGATGGGAATGAACTTAATTAGATTTGATATGAGTGAATATCAAGAGAAACATTCCGTTGCAAGACTGATTGGTGCGCCTCCGGGTTATGTTGGATACGAGGAAAATGCAGGGCAACTAATTACTAAACTACAGGAAAATCCTAATTCAATATTATTGTTAGATGAAATTGAAAAGGCGCATCGTGATGTATCAAACATCTTACTTCAATTTATGGACAATGGATTTGTTACCGGAAGCAACGGAAAACAAGCGGACGGAAGAAATACGATTCTTATCATGACATCAAATTTAGGTGCGGCTGACAATGAAAACAATACCATTGGCTTTGGCGAACTGGAAAAGAATGATGAGGATGATAAAGCGGTTAAAAACTTTTTTGCTCCTGAATTCCGTAATAGATTAGATGCAACAATTAAATTTGCAAAACTATCAAATACTGTTGTTGAATCGATTGTTAAGAAATTCATTGACGAATTAAATTCTCAACTTAAAGATAAGAACATCATAATCAATGCAGACAATGATACTGTTTCGTGGTTATCCGATAAAGGGTATAGTCCTAAGATGGGTGCAAGACCTTTGGGCAGAGTAATAGATTCTAAAATTAAAACTCCTCTTAGTAAGAGAGTTCTATTTGGCGATCTTGTTGATGGTGGTAAAGTTTCTATTTCTATTGAAAACGATGAACCTACATTTACTGTAACTCCTATGCCTAAACCCTTAACCAAGGCAGAGCGAAAAGCACTCAAGGCTCAAGCAGCAGAAGAGAAACAGAATGCAGAAAAACAAACTACCGAATCCGAAGAAAACTAAGAAAAAGTTTTACAACAAATTCGTATATAAAGTATCCATGACCATGCCTGGTATAGGAGGGTTAAGATATTTTACACTTAACGAATTTTTGGACATCTGTCAAAAAGAAAAACTAGTAAGCGATCTTGATTTAACCTGGCGAGAAAAGATCATGAATGACATGATTAGAAATAAGCACGTCTGGGCACAACTGATACCCTTTATCAATAGTTTTGATAGTAAATCATTTTCCAAGAGGTTGGAAGGTAATAATGTAGATTTCTATACTAATGATAAGAAACTATATGACGGTCTGTGCAGTAATTTTTCTGATTTTGTAAGGTTAAGATTTGAACCTCCCAAGGGCAAAGAACAGGAAATGCTCGAAGCAGATAAGGTTATATTTGCAAAAAAACTACCACACGATAAGTATCAATACAAGGCATATCTACAACCTCACAAGGTTTCTGCCGATGATAAGTTAAAATTAGCAGCCTGGATGGATAAACAAATTCCATCGATAACGTTTACTGATTCTATTAGAAACTGGTTAATTAATACTTCGGAAAATTGGGATAGGAGATACATCTATATTCAGGATGAAAAAACCCTACTCATGATCAAACTGCGAAGTCCACACCTAGTTGGTCAAATTTTCAAATACGAGATTATACGATAAATACAGTATGCTCATAGAAAACAGAACACTACTAGAAAACATTAGTGCGGTAACAACAACTGCACAATATAGCGATAAGAAAAAGGGTGCTGGATATCATCTGAATAATGATGGAGTTCACACTGTTTCTATGATCGTAAATGCATTTTTGGGCGATATTACCATACAAGGAACACTATCACAGTATCCTAGCGATAATGACGATGACTGGGTGGATGTATTAACCTTTGCCGGTGACAGCACACTATACAACCAGCCCAACAACGATGATAGCATTGATTATGACCTTTCTGACACGTTTACTGGCAAATTTATATGGATTAGAGCCAAATACGAACTAGAAAACGGCACTATTCGCGAAATTCGCTATAACTATTAAACTTTACTTTTACGCTAAATACAGTATAAATCTATTAAAGGAATTATACAATGCGTGATCTATTGGAAAAATTAAAATTATTAGAAGGCTTCGATCCGGAAGAGTTTGAAGGCGAGTTTGATTATGAAGCAGTAGGTGATGATGGCGAAACCACAGATTGCACTCTTTCATACACAGCAAAAGTTGTAGATGGTAAGCCAGTTGTTGATAAAGAATCGTTACATTTAAGTTGTCCTATGGATGGTAACAGCAAACTAGGCTACGATGATGAAACAGATCTTGAAATGCAAGATATTGATGAAATCATGCAAATGGCTCAAGAAGATGCTGAAGAGCAGTGGGCTAATAGAGATAACAAATACGCACACGGCGAAAGCATTGATGATTCTGATGAACAAACATTTGAAGGTGAGGAGTTCTATGAGTATTATGGATACCTACCTTGGCACGAAGATTTACCAGTAGACGAAGCAGAATACAGAGGACGCAAAGTTCCACTAGGCAAACCAATGCGTGGTGATGTTAAGAAGTTTAAAGTATATGTGCGTGATCCAAAGACAGGTAACGTAAAGAAAGTTAACTTCGGTGATCCTAACATGCGCATCAAGAAATCCAATCCAGCACGAAGAAAATCATTCCGTGCAAGACACAATTGTTCAAATCCAGGTCCACGCACTAAAGCAAGATACTGGTCATGCAGGAAGTGGTAACAAATGAAGTTAAACGAATTATTCTCACCCATAGGCGCACCATCTGATAACGATGATATAAACTGGCTTGAAGATTTTAAATTTTTTATCGATAATGATAATGAAGTTTTATCAAACTACATGTTTCCTGCCATCAAGAAACACAAACAGTATGCAGGACACCCCGACGCTTACAAGATTTATATAAAACCCATACAAAAATGCAAAGAAGCATATTGCACAAAATATAATATAGATGATCCTAGTGAAAAATTTTCCAAGGACACACTTATTAACATGGCAAGAAAGATTGCCGGTGAGCAGGAAAAATATATAGAGCGCGGCGACTATGAAGATTAGAGAACTATTCGAAGACGATAGAGATAAGCACGTTACTTTCTGCTTTGGCAGATTTAATCCGCCTACGCTCGGACACAAGGAAGTTTTTAAGACAATGTCAGCACAGGGCGGCGACATTAAAATTTTTACCACCATGAGCAAGGATTCAAAAAAGAATCCATTAGACTATGCAACCAAAATAGATTTTATTAGAAAAATTCATCCAGATTACGCAGAGCATGTTGTTGAAGATACAAATCTAAACACGATCACAAAGGTTGCAGAATACCTAAATGATCAAGGTTATAATCATGCAACGTTTGTGGGTGGAGATGATAGAAAAAATTTGTATGATCAATTAGTGGCATACAACGGCAAGGAAGAGGGCAAGAAAGGTCCTTTGGAAAACAAATACAAATTTGAAACATTAGAATTTGTTAGTGCCGGCGCAAGAGAAGAGGGTGCCGAAGGTGTTGAAGGCATAAGCGGAACAATGGCAAGAGGCGATGCTGCGAATAATGATTTAAAAGCATTTACAAAACACACTGGCGCAGGTGAATATGCCGAAGAACTGTTTAAGGCAGTTCGAAAAGGAATGGGATTATCAGATGAGCAACCAGAAGACGATCAAGGCTAGAGATCCTAACTGGAAGGACATGGAAGCACTACGCAAGAGCGGTGCTGCCGGAGCACATCGAGATAAGAAAAAAGAACGTAAACAAGGTTACGAAAAACACAAGGGGAAAACAATGGACGAATCAATCTACACAAATCCACAAGGAGGCGAACTTTCCAGAATGGGAAGAATCCTTATGGACAAATCAGTAACGGTGAAGGACGATGCACTATCAAACGTGCTAGGCAGACTAGGAGATGAACTAACACGCTACGGTGAGCCTGGCGGTGCTTCTAGCATTAATGACCTAGTAAAGAAAGTAAGAGTTTCAAAAGAAAATATTATGAAACTTTTAAAATGGGCGCAACAGCAAGAAGATAAGAGTTTAGAAAAAGTTAAGGATCCAGATCCTAAGCCTGAAGATGATGAAGATGAAAAAGAAGAATCTGTAGCGAACGAAAATACCCCTATTGGTCATACAGATGATGAACGTAATATGATTCGTAAAGAACTTTATCAGATGGCTACCTATGCAAAAGAAATGTTTGAAATGCTCGAAGACTTACCTGCAGACAGTGATTTCCCCCACTGGTGGCAGGCTAAAGTTGTTAACAGCCTTTCAATGATTAGCAAGGCAAAACACTATCTTGAAAATGAAATCAATGTTCCAGATGTTGATGGAGATAGAACAGAGGAAGGTGTTGACGAGGCTGATGTCTTAGATAAGATCAAATCAGACATTAAAAAAGGTTGGGGTGCAACAAAAGCTCAATTTAAGGATCCTTTCAATATGAATGCTGCCAAGGATTACTTGGACAAAGAAGATGCAAAGGAACTAAAGACGGACCTACAGGACGCAGGCTATGACGAAAAGCAAATTAAAATGGCCTACGGTATCCTAAACGATCCTCGCTACAAACAGGGCAATATGTCAGGCGCACTGAAAGCAATTGAAAAGATTGCTCCTGGTATGAGCGAAGAACCTGCAATACAGAATGCTATTAGAGCAACACAAGAATCAGTATGCTCTGAATGTGGTAAGGCTCGCTTTACAGCACTACCAGAAGAAATGCAAAAGCAATATGAAAGTGTAAACGAAGAAAAGCAAAAAGGTGTTGATGGCAAAGTATGCTGGAAAGGCTACAAGCGTATGGGCACCAAGAAAAAAGGCGGAAAGACTGTAGACAACTGTGTTAAGATGTAATGGAGATCGAAGAGTTAAAAAGACTAGCGGGTATCTATGAACGTCACGGCTGGAAACAGTATGACGGACCCAATCTATCCATAACAGGCACAGAAAAACAGTATCTAGAAAAGAAGCACGACATACAACCAGGAACCCCTGAATGGTTTAAGTTGTGGTTCTCATTACCAAAACTAACAGGTGAGAAACCCATAGGATGAGAGCATATCAGTTCCTTACAGAAGAAAAGAAAGTAACCGTATACACGGATCCTTCCTATCAGGGTGCTACACTGGATGACAAGTATTGGAATTCAAAACCTTCACAAAAAATAGATTTTGATAAACTAGAACCATTTGAGCCTGAGTCAAAAATGAAGGCTAAGAAATCTGCGGACAACATGAAGCGTTTTGTAGATAAAATCAAGGCAGGTGAAGAAATAAAACCTATCATAGTAACACCAAAGGACGGAAAGTATCTCATACTTGACGGGCATCACAGATACTTTGCGGCAAGAATTGCAAAAGTAGATAGTATGGAAGCGGTAATTGTTCCTAGTAAATCAGTTACATTTACTGATGAAGTTCCGGACGAAAGCGAACAACACAAGCAGGAGTATCACAAGGAAGAAGCCGCAGGTGTTGGCATTGTAACAAAACAGAATGCAACAGCAGACGTTCCCGTAGGCGGCGAATACATGAACGTTAAAAAACTATTCCCCAAGAAGAAAAAGAAAAAGGAAAGTGTAGCATACGAGGACATGTTCCAAGGACTGAATCCCAAGAGTGAAATCTATGTTGATATGGATGGTGTTCTAGCAGACTTTTTCAGCCGTTGGCAAAAAATTACAGGAAAGAATTGGAGAGATATTAAAGGAGATGATTTACAGCCTGCGCTACAGGCAATAAGAGATGATGACGATTTTTGGTTAGACTTACCTCTAACATCAAACGCAAAAAAATTACTTGGTATTATTAAACAGGTAAAAGGAAGTTACAAGATTCTGAGTGCTCCTCTCGCAGGAGACAAGAAAGCAGAACCTCACAAGCGTGAATGGGTAGCAAAGAATCTAGACTTCTTCCCACCAACTGAAGTCATCATCACTAAGGATAAGGCGAAGTATGCAACCAACCCCGACGGCACACCTAATATCCTCATTGACGATTATGGTGTAAACATAGCAGCGTGGGAAAGTGCCGGCGGCATAGGGTTCAAGCACAAGGATCACAAGTTTGAAAGGACTGCCAAAAAACTAAAGGCAGAAATAGAAGAAAGTTTCCAACACTTAATGAGAAATTACATAGAGGAAGGACGCGAGCAGGATACACTAATGAAAGGTGCTTTGGGCGATGCTAGAAGAATATATGACAACGATCACGGATATGGATCTTTTTATAAATTACCTTTAGAAACACAACAGAAATTAATCGACGAACTTATCAAAAAACGCTATGCTGATATTGGTAAAGTTCCTCCTAAATACAAATCAACACTTTCTGCAACACAGGATGGAAATAAGACTACTAGTTCAAATACGTTCGGCGAAGGATGGAGCAAAAAATACAAGCGTTCAATCAACTGCTCTAACCCAAAGGGATTTAGTCAAAAAGCACACTGCGCAGGACGCAAGAAGAAAACCAACGAGGGCGATATTGGACTATACCCAGGTGCCTTGCGTGGAACAGTTATTGATCTAATCTCGGACAAGATAGAACAAACCGATGATGTGGAAAAACTAGCCTACTGGTTAAAGATGATCGTTGGTAGAACGATCAAGCCAAGAGGCAATAATCGTTACACAATTACAGGCGAAGATGTGTTAGCAGCAATAGAACAATCTGCATTAGTGGAAGGCGGACTAGCAAAGAAAATAGGTGCTGGCGCACTAGCGGCAATGATAGGACTTTCACCAGTCAGCAAGGCAATGGGGCAGGATGCAGATACTAGTCCTTTGCCAAACAAGCAAACCACAACGATGGTGCAAAAGGATGTTGCTGGCAAGAAAGATTTATCAAAAATTCAAGCACCGGCAGAAAAGGATTTTTGGAAAGTTACAATAGATTACAAGGGCAAAGATGTTCAATTAAAACTACCATTTGAAGCAGGAACCAATAAAAAACAGATAAAACAATTTGTTGACGATATGATGTCTGATCAAGGTGTAAAAGATTATTCAGTTAAAAATATCGATACTCTTAATAAGGTTCCTATAGATCAATCCATACTGAAAAAGTTAATTAAAGAATTAGAAAAAAGAAACGGAAAACAGAGTGATTCATATCTTTCCGGAATGGCAGAGAGAGCAGGAGCCAAGCCAGGGGAAGGCGGTGCATATGCAATAGCGGCAAAGAAGGCATACCACGGATTATGAGAATATTTGAAGTAGTTGAAAACTTTGCTGACGGTAAGAAAAAAGGCAAGAGCCGTCCAGGGCGTGTTAAACGTGCAGGTGCTAGTTGCAATGGCAGTGTAACAAGTTTAAGAAAACGTGCTAAAAATGCAAGTGGTGAAAAGGCTAAAATGTATCACTGGTGTGCAAATATGAAGAGCGGACGCAAAAAGGGCTAAATAGTAGTATGAGATTGAACGAATTATTTTCAGAAGCAGATCCTATGGATTTGGGCAAAATGAACGACAAGATGCGTGACGTTTTGTCTAAAGTTCACAGCGGCGATGAAAAAGAAAAACAGGATAAAATTGACGCTGAAAACAAGGCCAAGGACGATGCCAAGAAAGCAGCCACTATGTATGCTATAAAACATCCAGAAGAGATGGAAGAATACGTTAAACTTCTTAAGAGCCACGACTGGACATATGATTATTCAGATGATCATAGCGTTTGGCGTAGAGGTGCAGATGCACACAAGAAACTAAGACAAATGTCTGATAAATTGGATCCAGAACACGAAGTTTGGAACAAGTATGATCCTTTTGCTAAAAAGGACGAATCTCAATATACCAAAACACGTGACAAAGAAGATCTACGAGCAAAACAGAAAGCACTACAGGATCTACAAGCAGACCCAAATACTTCAAAGGATCCAGAACTTAAAAAAGAAATTATTAAACGCAAAGCAGCATTAGATAAAGATGCTAATGAAATGGCGGATATTATGCGTCTAGCAGGCATGGAAGAAAGTGCCACAGCAGGTGCTACCAGTGCAGGTAATATTGCTAGTGTAGAAGCACCGCATTTAAGCCCAGGCAAGGCACGTGGTAAGAAGTCTTACACGGGAAATCCATGGGGTGGAAAATCAGGCACAAAAGCACCACCGCAACCCCAAGTAAAACAACCAAAAGCAGCAAATGGAACTGCTAAAAACGCACTGGATATGAAGAACAGCATATTTGGAGAGAACCCAGTAAGAAGATAAATACTCTTATACAAAGGAAACTACAATGGACTTTAGAAATATAATTACAAAAATGCGCGAACTAGATCCAACAACGCCAGGTGAGGATTTACAGCGTCTTACAACACTGGCTGAATCAACTGGAATTTCAATGGGTGCTGAAGATAGTCCGAAAGAAGTTATTACTGAAAGCGCAGAAGTAGTAGCAGAAAAAGCAGTTTCCAAAGCACAGCAAAAATTAATGGGTCAAGCATATGCACTTAAGAAAGGCGATGCTAAAGCAAGTGATGCTTCAGAAGAAGTTAAAAAACTTGCTAAAGATATGAGTATGTCAGATCTAAAAGACTTTGCGTCAACAAAGCACAAGGGCAAGCCAGAACACGTTAAAAAGGAAAGTGTCAAGGAAGCAGCGAAACCAGACTTTGCAGACATTGACGGTGACGGTGACAAGAAAGAGCCAATGAAAAAAGCAGCCAAGGACAAGAAAGAAGGCGGCGACAAGAAGTCCGGCAAGAAGGAAATGTCAGACAAGCAGAAGAAATACTTTGGCAAGAAGAACGAATCAGTAGAACTAGTAGATGACTTTGGTGAAGTGTTTGAAGCAGATATGTCTAACACAGTAAAGAAAGCAACCAAGGCAGCACTTAAAAAATCTAATGTGAAAGCAGAAAATAAAGATGCTGGAAAGGCACTAGGCAAAGGTCTAGCAAAGGGTGCTAAGAAAACAGTTAAGGAATCAGTAGAACCTAAAATGTCATTCGTAGAGATGATGAAAATGGTTCGTGAAAGTGGTGGACAACAGGCAATTGATCCTATGGACGATGCATTATGGACATGGGCAAACAGAGTTGCTGTATCAAAAGTTGAAGAAACAAACAAACAAGAAATTTTTGCAGCAATGCTATACGAAAGAAACGGCGGACGTTTTGAAATGTATGACGTTGTTGAAAAAGGCCTAAATGAAGGCAAGGACTGCAACTGTGGTCCAGACTGTGCCTGCAAGGGCAACTGTGGTCCAGACTGCAACTGCGGACCAGACTGCGGTAATACAAATGAAAGCGTAGACGTAAAGACAACTAAAGATTCTAGTGGTAATACAAAAAAGATTACAGTTACTCCTAGCAAATCACCAAAACCAAAGGCTACGAAACCCGAACTTAAAGTAGAAATTTAATAAACTATTAAAAGCCGGTATTAGACTGCCGGCTTTTTTTATGACTTAAATATCTACATGAACATGCTATTAAGCAATCTACAGGAAGTTTTACCTAACACAATCAATGTCGTCGGCAATGCACAAAGTTTGCTCGATTCACATTATGGAGAGCAGATAGACAAACACCCAACTATAAGATTCAATAGGACCGAAATAATAAATCCTATGGGACAGGGTAATAGATGGGATTTTTTGGCATCTAGTGAAGTCAATACTTTTCTTAAGTATAACAAAGAACAACCAAAATTCCATTCATTAATCTTTACTCCAAAGACTCATACAAATTCCATCAAGATAAGAAAGGCAAATTTTAATGTTAGAATGTATTCATATCCTTTAGAATATTCCTACATGCTTACAACAAGAATAGGAAAGGAACCATCCACGGGCATACAGATACTATACCTACTACAAAAATTTAATCATAGGCAGGTTAACATATTTGGGTTTGATTGGAAGGCAACTCCTACGTTTTACGAAGATAGAAACAAAGGAGATCATGATTTTGAAGCGGAAAAGGAAATAGTATTGGGCATGGCAAAGTTAATGAATTGGAAGATATACTAATAAAATATCTTGACTCAATCGTAACTATAATATATAATATAGGAAACATTTAGGAGAAAACTATGGCAAGATCAAGTTACGGTCCAGAAGAAAAAGCAAAACTGGAACGCTTAATTAAAGAAGGTTCAAATGTTCTACGAGAAGTAGAAGATCTAAATGAAGGTCTTAAGGACACTGTAAAAGCAGTAGCAGAAGAACTTCAAATCAAACCAAGCACAATTAACAAGGCAATTAAAATTGCACACAAGGGTGATTGGGCAAAACACGAAGAAGAATGGGAAGAGATTGAAGGTATTCTTGGTATTACTAAGAACCTTCCAGATGACACACCTCAAGGTGAGTAATCTTGGAACACATTAAAACCTTTTGGTTGAACTCATACAGAAGTGATAAGACAGCGTTCTTCTTTGAATTAGTTAGTTTTATTTTTACGGTAGGTGCAAGCCTGACGCTCGCAATCAATGCACGTGATCCAAACATGCTCATTGTATATCCTGGATTCTTTGTAGGAAGTGTAACGCAATGTTATGCGGCATACAGGCGAGGAGCAGCATGGGTCATGATGCTAACTTTTTATTTTAGTTGTGTTAACGTATTTGGTTTTGGAATTGCTTCAAATTGGTGGTAATGCAAAATGAAATTACTTTCTCTACGAATATCCGAACACGATGCCAATTTCTCATTCTATAATGGGAATGGCGTAGAGTATTATAAGTCTGAAAGAAAACATCAAATAAAACACCACGACATCAAGTTGGTTGAATGGGAATCCGAAATACATTCCGTATGGGGTATAACGAGCAAGGATCTTGATGAAATAGCAGTAGTGTTTGATCCATGGCACCATGGTTATGAAAAAGAAAGAGAAGATTTCTTTCCTTGTATAGAAAACTATAATAAATTTAAGGCAGATACAAAAGTCACAAGAATAAATCATCACTATGCACACGCATTAAGTTATTGGCCAATGACCGATGCTGAACCTACCACGTCCATAGTGATTGATGGGTTTGGTGATTATGATAAGGCATGGACAGTTTTCCAAAATAACAAATTAGTTGAAGAGGGGTCTCACGAATCCCACGGATCAATCGGAACTGAAATGGCAAACGTAGGAGACATGTTTGGTATTAAAGCAGAACATACCATTGACATAGCAGGAAAACTAATGGGATTACAATCCTACGGTGTTGCTGATCAAGAATTTAAAAAGCATCTTGCACAGCATTCAATGTATGATATCATGAAAATTTTTGATTTTGCACAATGGAATGATTACAAAGGAAACATGCTCGTAGGAAATTTAACTGGATTGAATTGGATAAACACAGTTCATGACTATGTTGGCGATTTATTAATTGCATTCTTTGAAAAATATTGTAAACACGATGAAACAATTTTTTATTCGGGCGGTGTTGCACAAAATGTTATATGGAATACAAAATTAAAACAGTCCTTTCCAAATTTAATCATTCCTCCACATTGTGCCGACGAAGGATTGAGCATTGGTGGCTTAGAATATCTTAGAAGAAAATATAATCTTCCTAAATTTAAATTAAAAAACTTTCCATACTGCCAATTGGATCAATCTGCAGAAGAACCAACCATTGATACTATTAAAAAGGCTGCTGATCTTTTATCAAGAGGCAAGACTGTAGGTTGGTATCAAGGTAATGGAGAGATTGGACCCAGAGCATTGGGTAATAGATCTATACTGTTTCACCCTGCCGTTCAAAACGGAAAAGAAATAATTAACAAGATAAAAAACAGAGAAACCTATAGACCGTTTGGAGCCAGCATATTAGAAGAATTTAAAGATGATTATTTTGAGGATTTGCCAGACAATCCCCATATGCTTTATGTAGGAAAAACAAAAACCAAGAACCTAGATGCAATTACACACATTGACGGGACCTGCCGAGTGCAAACGGTTAGCGGTGATGGTCATTTTGCTCTGTTACTAAAAGAATTCAAAAATCTTACGGACCTACCCATACTATTGAACACCAGTTTAAATGTGGCAGGCAAACCAATTGCTGGAAACCCTAGTGATGCAATGGAATTATACAATAATTCACTTTTGGATGCCGTGATTATCGGTAACCAAATTCTTTCAAAAAACTCTTGACAAACATCTAACTTTGTGTTATTATATACACAATGCCAAAACAAAGAAAGAGATTTAGAAAAGTAATGCAAGAAGAAACACAATACGACCCGAAAAGACATACTAAAACAAAAGGTGGCTATGGGTTTGGCATGAAAAAGGGTGTTAGAGAACTAAAGTATGAAAACAGTGGAGTAAATTTAGCCTCAGTGTTTGGATGGGAAGTTCCTGAACATCTATTACATATTAAAAAAATAATCGATAAGAGGAATGGAATCAAGTAACATAATAGTTGTGTCCAATCACATTGGACTAAACGGTGAACCCGTAGATAGATTATACGGCGATCCTTTTGGAAAATTAAGATTAATACAAGCAGATTACACAAAGTATCAGGGAAAGATAATAAAGAAACAATTAATTAAGCAGGATACTAATGGTAATAATTTTAAATCATTTTGTTATGTCACGGAAGATGGAAGATGGTTTGACAGGGGAGGTATCCCAATGTTACCACCAGAAGACTTGGTAGAAGAAGATGATCCAACTGTGGCAACTGAAGAAAAAATAAATGAAGATTGATAGTATTTTAAAATGGGTAGCAACTGTGGTCCTAATCATAGGAACATTCGTTAATGCTACGTTTCCTAATCTGTATCCACTAGGACCAGGATTATTAGCACTGGGAGGTATCCTTTGGTTAATAGTTTCTATCATGTGGAAGGAACCTGCTCTAATTGTTACAAACGGAGTTTTAACTCTGGTAGGATTGGGTGGAATTGCCCTGTTTTATCTTGCGTGATGTTCTGTAAGGATATATAATAGTGAAGAAGGTATTGTCCGCCACTAAAGGACAGTTTGGTATTTGTCAGCCGAAAATGACATGTAAGGAGAAAAGATGAGTTACGTAGATGCGTTCTATGATCGCGGTGAAGATATAATCCGCATTGTCGAAAGAAAAAACGGCAAGAGAGAATTCAAAGAATATCAACCAAGACACATATTCTATTATAAGGATGCCAAGGGCAAGCATACTTCAATCCATGGTGAAGCACTACAGCGTGTAACAGCCAAGAATATTAAAGAACTTCGCAAGGAACTTGCGATACATTCCAATAAAAAATTATACGAAAGCGATATTAATCCTATCTATCGTTGTTTAGAAGACAACTATCTAAATATTGACGCACCTAAACTCAATGTTGCGTTTTTCGATATTGAGGTCGACTTCGACCCTGAACGCGGTTATGCATCACCAGAAGATGCATTCATGCCCATTACTTCAATAGCGGTTCATCTACAATGGATGGAAGAACTAATCTGTTTAGCCATTCCTCCAAAGACCCTTTCAATAGATGAGGCCAAGAAAGCAATCGAAGGCATTCCTAATACAATCCTTTATGATAATGAAGCAGATATGCTGGATGCATTTCTTGATTTGATACAGGATGCAGATGTGCTAAGTGGTTGGAACAGTGAAGGCTTCGATATTCCGTATACTGTTAACCGTGTAACAAAAGTTCTATCTAAAGAAGATACAAGACGTTTTTGTTTGTGGAATCAGTATCCTAAGAAACGTGAGTATGAAAAGTTTGGTAAGACTTCACAGACATATGACCTAATTGGTCGTGTGCATGTGGATAGTTTGGAACTGTATAGAAAATACAACTATGAAGAACGACACACATATAGACTTGACGCTATTGGTGAACTGGAAGTAGGTGAAACTAAAACAGTCTACGAAGGGAGCCTTGATGCTCTTTACAACAACGACTTTAGAACGTTTATCGAATATAACAGACAAGACACTGCACTACTAGATAAACTGGATAAGAAACTAAAGTTCATTGATCTTGCTAACACAATTGCACACGAAAACACAGTCCTTATTCAAACAACAATGGGTGCTGTTGCTGTTACGGAGCAAGGTATTATTAATGAAGCACACAGGCGTGGCATGATTGTTCCGAACAGAGTAAAACGTGAGCCAGGTAGTGAACCTGCGGCGGGTGCTTATGTTGCATATCCCAAGAAAGGTATTCATGAGTGGATTGGATCAGTTGACTTGAACTCACTGTATCCATCGGTGATTCGTGCATTGAACATGGGTCCAGAAACTGTTGTTGGTCAACTAAGACAGGATGGAACCAAGGCACACATCGAAGGACAAATGGCAAAGGGTAAATCATTTGCGTCTGCTTGGGAAGGTATGTTTGGGTCTGTTGAATATTCAAGTGTTATGGAACGAGAAGTATCCAGACAAATTACAATCGACTGGGAAGGCGATGGTGGAAGTGACACTCTAAGTGCCGCACAAATTTATGATCTAATATTCGAAAGTAATCAACCTTGGATGCTTAGTGCTAATGGCACAATCTTTACATACGAAAAGGAAGGAGTCATTCCTGGACTGCTGAGTCGTTGGTATAAAGAACGTAAGGAAATGCAGGCCAAGCAAAAGGAAAGCCAGAATGCAGGCAACAAGATCGAAGAAGAATACTGGGCGAAGAGACAGTTGGTTAAGAAAATTTTGCTTAACAGTTTATATGGCGCCATCCTAAATCCAGGATGCCGTTTCTTTGACAATAGAATTGGTCAGTCAGTTACACTAACCGGTCGTAGCATTACCAAGCACATGGCAGGTAAGATTAATGAAATTATCACTGGTGAATATGATCATACAGGCAAGGCAATTGTGTATGGTGATACTGATTCCACATACTTTAGTGCATACAGCACACTCAAGAAGGATGTTGAAGCGGGCAGCATTCCGTGGACAAAGGACAGTGTGATTGAACTTTATGACACCATCGGTGAAACAACAAATGCAACGTTTCCTAAGTTCATGGGAGATGCGTTCCATTGTCCTAAGAAGCGTTCAGAAGTAATTGCTGCGGCACGTGAAATTGTTGCGAGCAAGGGTTTGTTCATTACAAAGAAACGTTATGCAGTTCTTTATTATGATATTGAAGGTTTTAGAACGGACACTGAAGGCAAGAGCGGAAAGATTAAGGCAATGGGTCTTGATCTCAAGCGTTCTGATACTCCTGTTGTTATTCAGGACTTCCTAAAGGAAGTGTTGGAAATGGTGCTGGAAGGTCAGGAACGTGAACGTGTTCTTGATTACATAACAGAATTTAGAACAGAATTTAAGGCACGACCAGGTTGGGAAAAGGGTTCGCCTAAACGTGCTAACAAGATTACTGAATACGAAGCAAAAGAAAAGAAACAAGGCAAGGCAAATATGCCAGGCCACGTAAGAGCAAGTATTAACTGGAATACACTCAAGCGTATGCATGGAGACAAGTATTCAATGAATATTACAGACGGTGCTAAAGTTATTGTTTGTAAGGTAAAAGACAATCCGATGGGATACACATCAGTTGCATATCCGGTAGACGAACTAAGATTACCGGAATGGTTCAAGGAATTACCATTCGATGATGCAACTATGGAAAATACAGTTATCGATGAAAAACTTGGAAACTTAATTGGAGTTTTGGAATGGGACATCAGTCAAACTCGTAATGATAATAACTTTAACAAATTATTTGATTTTGAGTAAAAAAATGCTTGTGTTTTATACAAAACCTAAATATAATGTAAGTGTATAGGAGAATTCAATGAAAGACATTTTACAAGATATCGTTGGTCACACACAGAACTTAGGATTCCTAACTACTGTGAAGGTTACCGGCGAAGAGGATAAGACTGCAATGTTTTCCATGGCTGATGATAGATCAGTTATCATGGAAGCAGAAACACACAATCCTTATCCAGACATGATTGGTGTGTTTGGTATGCCACAATTACAGAAACTAAAATATCTAATTGATGGTTCAGAATATCAAAAAGAAGCAAAGATTAGCATTACGACAGCAGAAAGAAATGGCGAAACTATTCCTGTGGGAATACATTTTGAAAATGCTGATGGTGATTTCAAGAACGATTATCGTTTTATGAACATGGAAATTATCAATGAAAAGATGAAGACCGTTAAGTTCCGTGGTGTTAACTGGGACGTGGAAGTAGTTCCAACACTTGCAGGAGTGCAACGTTTTAATTTCCAGGCTGGTGCTAACCCAGAACATCCAACATTCCTTGCTAAAACTGAAGATGGTAACTTGAAGTTTATCTTTGGTGATGCATCAACACACGGTGGTGAGTTTGTGTTTGCTACTGATGTGGAAGGTAAATTGGATAGAGGCTGGACTTGGCCAGTTGCGAGCATCCTTGCAATTCTAAAAATTGCTGATGTTAATAATACTAAGATGAGTATTTCAAACGAAGGGGCTATCCAGATTACACTAGACTCTGGTTTGGCGAATTACAAATATATCATTCCAGCACAGGCGGCCTAAATAAAGTTATGAAAAAACCAGTCAATCTAACACCATTACAGAAAGACTACGCAGTGTATTTGCCTGCTATTAGTTCTTTCTTCAGCACTTATATTGCTAAACAACGTAAGGAAGAGTTCGTTCCTAAAGAACGTATTCCGCAGGGTTTTGATCGCGGCATCGAAGGTATGAACTTTTTAAATGAAGAGGAAGGATACTTTACATACAAATATGGATTGTATTCCGCAGGACACGCACAATTAAATCTTGATAAAACAATGGATCAGGATGCAATGGTGCAGACTCGAGATAGAGGCAAGACCATGATACTTGGTGACTCAGGTGGTTATCAGGTTGGTAAGGGTGTTCTTAAGTTTGATTGGCTAAACTTTGAAGGTGCGGCTGCTAACAAGGTTAGAGATGATATTCTTAATTGGCTTGAACTAACAGCAGACTGGTCAATGCTACTTGACGTTCCGACTTGGGCTTGTGATCACATTCACTCACCCAAGACAGGACTAAAGAGTTTTGAGGACTGTTTAGACAAGACTAGATTTAACAATAAGTATTGGTTAGAACGCAGATTGGGTGCTACTAAATTCCTAAACGTATTACAGGGTTCAGACTGGGATACTGCTGAGAAGTGGTATGAAGGTGTTAAAGAATTCTCCGATCCTAAGATATGGAAGGACAAGGCCTGCGAAGGTTGGGCAATGGGTGGTGCTAACATGTGCAAGATGCCTATTACACTACGCAGGTTAATGACAATGAAGTTTGACGGTATGCTGGAAGGCAAGGACTGGATGCACTTCTTGGGCACAGCACAACTTGATTGGTCATGTTATCTTACTTCAATACAAAGACAAGTTCGTAAACACATTAATGAAAACTTTACAATTAGTTTTGACTGTGCAAGTCCGTTTATTGCTACAGCACACGGATTAGTGTATACTAACTCCCAACACACAAATAAACGTTGGTCAGTTATTATGGACAAGGCACCTGATAATAAGATGCTTGCCAAACGTCATGATATTCCTTTTCCATTTGAAAGCGAAATTGGAAGACGCCTTAGCATTGCGGACATATGCCACTATGCACCAGGAATGCTAAACAAAATTGGTAAGGAAGGCAAAACATCGTGGGATAGTTTTGGTTATGCACTAATGATGTCACACAATGTTTATCAACACATTGTTGCGGTTCAACGTGCAAACAACTTAACGGATATTGAACTTGCTAAGGATCGTCCAGACTGGAGACGTTGGAGAAAGGTCAAGGAAGCAGATAAGAGTGATGAATACTCTGAATGGGTTCCGCGTAATATCTTATACTTTGACAAATTTGTAGAAGAATTATTTGAGTGTAAGACTAAAGAAGATGCATTTGCAATGATCAAGGATGCTGACGCATTCTTAAAGGATCTTGAAGGTGCAAGATTGCGTGGTGGTGTTACTAACGAATTTAATAGAATGTTCGTGGAGGTAGACGAAGATGGTGAAGAGAAAACACCTTGGGCCGATGATCGAGAAGATGGAGAATTGGATAAATTGGAGAAAGAACTACAAGGAGGATAATATGGGTGACTATACACAAAGATTAAAATTTTTGAAAGAGACACACCAATACCTAAATAAGAAAATTGATACCATGGAAAAGACAGGAAAATTTGATGATGATCAAATCCATGATATGAAAAAGGAACGCCTCAAACTAAAGGACGAAATCGAAAAAATTGAAAAGGAACATGTTCAATGAAACGAGATTACGAAACTGGTAGTGCTGAAAACGTAAGATTTTTTACAGGTGTAGAAGTTGAAAAAACTCCTGCACACGGAATGCGAACTCTATTCGTTACAGGTTTAAATGATCCAAGCATCATTAGAGATTATGCACAGGATGTTAAACACATCTTCTTTGGTGCCAATCACAGTTTCGATCCTGCTTCACAGAATCACAGTGCGGACTATTATGAGGAATGGGAAAAAATGATTGAACCATTTCTCAAAGATGATTTGTTTTGCAGTTTGGATATTCCAATTAATGCAGCCGAAGAGTTTTTAGAAGGACCATTGGTTGAGTATGATAGATTCATTCCACAGATTAGGGTTCCAATACCTCACATAAAACTTTGGAATTATAACACAATGCTCAAAATTGATGACAAAGGTTTTGAAGCAACCAATCCAGGTGTATGGTGCCACAGCCTACATGACTTGATGGACCGCTCCAAATTTACGGAATGGAATGAATACAAAAACGATAAGATTGTGGATGACAACTAACAGAAAAGGCGCTATACTATGAGTATAACTGAACAAATGCAAAAGGCATATGCAGAAACTGAAAGATTTGAAAAGACAATGAGAACAGCAAAGAGAATGATTTGGGTTACGTTCCGCAAGGAAGGTATCCACAAGTATCCTGCGGCATTGGATGATCCCAATCTTGCAACAGGTGATGAATATGATGTTTCGTTTTTGGGTTATCCCCACAGACACATATTTCATTTCAAAGTCGGCATCACTGTGACACACAACGACAGAGATATCGAATTTATTCAATTCAAAAGATGGTTAGAAAAACTGTATGAGGAGAAGACCCTTGAACTAGATTATAAGAGTTGTGAAATGATGAGTGATGATCTTTACACAAAGATCAACGAAAAATATCCAGGCCGTGAAGTCCATATTGACGTAAGTGAAGATGGAGAGAACGGTGCCCACATTGAGTATGCTAGATAAGAGGATTACAAAATGGCAATTCAATTCAACCGCGAGGCTTATGATCGCATCTTTAACGATCTTGAGCAATTCAAAGACTTTTGTCGATTCAATCTCGACAATCGCGGAAACTTTTTTCCTTTCAATGAAAAGGATCTCTACAACAATAAGAGTTATGTTTGGAGAGCCTTTGCTAATCGTAATAGGAAATTCCAAAAGAAATTTAAAAGGAAACACTAATGAATGTATGGTTAGTTGATCTCGAAGCAGTAGAAACACGTTACACCAAACAGTGGAAAACACAATTTCCTAAACTGCTGAAGGCTCACGGCCATACAGTAAAAGTAGTAAATGGCGGGGACACGCCTCAGGCAACTACGCCTGGGGCTTTCCTCAATTTTGGCGGAACTAATGTTTATAAGTCCAATCAACTTATGCAGATTGCTGATGCATTCTGTAAAGGAGAAGTAAGTGATGGGGATTATTTCCTATATACGGATGCTTGGAACCCGACTGTTATCCAACTTAAATACATGGCTGAACTACTTGGCGTTAAAATCCGAATTGGTGGGTTATGGCATGCTGGTAGTTACGATCCTGCTGATTTTCTTGGACGCCTCATCGGTGATAAACCTTGGGTAAGAAATGCAGAAAGAAGCATGTATGAATGCTTTGATCATAATTTCTTTGCAAGTGAATTCCACATCAATATGTTCTTTGAATCATTTCCAGAACTGGACAAAAGTAAGGTAGTAAGAACAGGTTGGCCATTTGAATACATGGAACAAACATTAACCATGTATAAGGGAATGAAGAAAACGGATACTGTGCTATTTCCGCACAGAATTGCTCCGGAAAAGCAATTACCAATATTCCAAGATTTAAAAGAATCATTACCACAATATAACTTTGTTGTGTGCCAAGAAACACCACTAACAAAGAATGAATACCATAACCTGCTAGGAGAGGCGAAACTTGTGTTTAGTGCGAACTTACAAGAAACGTTGGGCATTAGTTGGTATGAGGGTGCTCTCGTAGGAGCATTACCTATGGTTCCTGATAGATTAAGTTATTCGGAAATGGCTGTAGATGATTTTCTATATCCGAGTGAATGGACCGAGTCTTGGGAAGCATACAAAAAGCACAAAAAGCAAGTAATGGACAAGATTGTTGATTATATGGAAAATTACGAAGACTATCTCGTAAGCCTAAATAAACAGGTAACAAAACTAAATGGAGATTATTTCGGTTGCGGAAATCTACTAAATGTTTTAAAATAACAACAATGGCAATCCACTGCCTTAACATCGGAGAAGTAAATTGAAAAAATACGAAGAAGTAACACGCAGATTAAAGGACGCAAACAAGCGTTACTGGGCCGGCGACAATATTAGTGAATTTATATATGCTGGCGAAAAAGAAACACTAATCGAAGAAGCCGCAGAAAAGTTTGAGGGCGTTTTAGACGCACTCTTAATTGACCGCGACAGTGATCCTAACAGCCAAGGCACTGCAAAACGCCTTGCTAAAATGTATTATAACGAATTAATGCAAGGGCGTTATGACACTATTCCACACGCAACTGCATTTCCTAATGAGGGTGAAGATGCATACAAGGGCATGCTTGTAGTTCGTTCGGAACTTAAATCAGTTTGTTCGCATCATCATCAGCCAGTAACAGGAGTAGCATACATTGGTATTATTCCTAATGGCAAGGTCATTGGACTTTCTAAGTATACACGTATTGCACAATGGTGTGCTAGACGTGGAACACTACAAGAAGAACTTGCAAATGACATTGCACGTGAAATCAAGAAAGCAACGAACTCAAAGAACATTGGTGTATACATTCAGGCAACACACGGATGTTGTGAAAACCGTGGCATCATGGCACACTCTAGTTTAACACAGACAACCGTTCTTGAAGGATCATTCAAAGAAGATGCAGGAACCAAGAAAGAGTTCATGGACAATATTAAATTGCAACAAGAGTTTGCACCAAGATAAGGAGATCAAAAATGCCAATACCAGAAAGAGTAATTGTTCCAGCAGCCAAGGATCCAGGCAAGGGACATTTTTATGTAAGTTTAATTAAAAGCGGCTTGCGACTGATAGGTTGTTTGGTTGCAGTCTATACAGGTTCAATAGTATTACTTGCCCTCGCTCTTGCTGCGGCTGAGATACTGGGCATTGCAGAGGAATTGGTATAATGAATCTTAATAAAGAAAGAGTATATGCAGTTCAACCACAAAAAACTCAGGACGACATCAAAATTCTTACACCCAATGAAGCATTGATGTATAACCTTAGAGGTATCAAATTGCTTGATATGACGGCGTTACACAATCTAACACCGCATAAGGTTAGGTTGTCAAGGAAGACTTGTCCTATGAAAGGAATAGACTATGGGTCCTTATTCGGAAGAAACACAGCAGAAGCGTAGAAATTTACTCAAACTCATTATTGCTGATCCAACCATTTCGGAAGATATGAAAAGAATCTGGAAGCAACACCTAAATAATCTTGCTCTTGATGAAGATGAATATAACAAGAGAGTAAAGGAAATTTATGAAAAAATTCATCGCTGGAACCGTCCTCTCTGAGGATCTAATGGTGCAGGAACAGATTGATGGTTCCTGGCAACACATGGTGGGAGTAATCATGCTCAACCAAACTGATCGGATTCAGGTAAAAAGAGTCCTTCCAAATTTTCTTTCAAAATGGAATACTCCACGAAAGTTTCTCAAAAGCACCACGGAAGAAGTAATAGAAGTTATAAGAGAATTGGGTTTCTACAATAGGCGTGAAAAAGCACTAAGAAACATGTCGAAAGATTACTTGACATGGGACGGAAATGATGCTACAATACTGTATGGAATTGGAAAATATGGTAGTGACAGTTACGAAATATTTTTCAAACAAAATTATAGCGTTCAACCTACAGATAAGGAATTGAAACGCTATCTAAAAGAAAGAGGTTTAGATGCTGTTGAAACTGCTTGAAAAATTAGATCGTAAGAGAATTATTTACGATCGAGACGGAAAAGTTCCATACCTTATCCGTTATTATCTATTTTTAAAGGATAGAAAGAACTTTCCATTTAATATTACACTGCATAAAGTTTTAGTAGGTGACGAACCTACACTACATGATCATCCATGGGGATATGCCACATTAATTCTCAAGGGAGGATACTGGGAACATATTCCACTAC
>Ga0255751_10001084_pt1 | contig 25810 bp, 49 predicted proteins | sample 071ome_20_FD_179951 | JGI IMG/M metagenome (GOLD analysis project Ga0255751, IMG submission 179951) | Coastal salt marsh microbial communities from the Groves Creek Marsh, Skidaway Island, Georgia - 071412BT metaG (version 2) | ecosystem: Environmental > Aquatic > Marine > Intertidal zone >... | reverse complement strand
TGAGTATATGTTCGTGTTCAGTAAAGGCAAGCCAAAGACAGCGAACCTCATATGCGACAAGCCAAACAAGTGGAGCGGCTACACCTCGTTCGGGACTTCAACGAACCGCAACGCAGCCGGTGAACTCGTAAAGGCAAAGAACCGCAAGCCTACGCCTAATTTTTCCCCCCGACATAACGTTTGGAAGTATAATACAGGCAAAAAATACACAACAAATGACGACTTTGCCTATAAACATCCGGCAATGTTTCCAGAATCACTAGCAGAAGATCACATTATGACTTGGACAAATGAAGGGGACTTAGTTGTTGATCCATTTGTAGGAGCAGGAACCACCACAAAGATGGCAGCAATCAATGGAAGACGTTGGTTAGGCATCGACATATCAGAAGAATATGTTGAAATTGCAAACAAGCGAATGGAAATCGCAGATCAAATGATCCGTGATGGATACACCAAGGACTACACACCAGAAGTAGAAGAAGGCAGCCTATCAAGAAAAGAAGTATCAGCAATGAGCAAGTCAGAGTTGATAGAACTTGTAATAAAGTTGAATAAATAGAGTCATTCAAACGTATAATATATACAAAAAACCTTTCGCTTAGGGTAAAACAAGCAACAAGACAACACAAAGGAGAGATTATGTCTACAACACAATTAAAGCTAGCTTTTGACGCATCACAACTTATTTATAAACCAATATCCAGATCAGATTTATATACTAGTCAGATTGACAACTATATTGAAATGGATGAGGATGATTCATTTGAGATTTTGGCAACCGGAATGGTTCCTGTTGATGAACTTTGTAGAGGAAGATACCAAATCAGAAAAAAAGAAATCAAGAAAGATCACTTAAAATCGATTTTCGAAAATATGATCAAGAGGCACAACGAAGGCGAAAAACTTATCTTAAAGCAAATCATCATTGCTGCTAATAATTCGGACAGTCAGTTTATCGAAGTTGCTCAAGGGCATCATAGGCTTGAAGCATGGATAAAGTTCTGTACAGATATTCTAGGAAAGAAGAGAGATGAGATTCGTATTCCCTGTATGATTGTTGAAGTTAAGAAAGAAGGGGAATTCTTTCAATTTTTGAACAGAGTTCAAATGGATCTTCCAGAGCCGCAACTAGGTTCTTCAGAAGAAGACGTAAAAAAATATATCGAGCACCAACTTCTTACTTATAATACGGAATTAGTTTCCGACATTAAAAACCCAGACAATGATTTCGATGATTATAAAGATGAAATCTATGAAATCTTGAACAAAGGTGGGTATAAAAACTATTTTAGTAACGGAAGAAGCAAAAGGAATTTTGTGTCTGGCTTCTTGGAAGAAATGTTTGGAGATTCTTATACATCAAAAGTTGATAGAATTAACGAACCTAAGCCAAATGAAATCAATATAGCAATGTCTGAATCTTGGGGCTTTCAACAGAAAAACCCTCCCTATGGGCAAGACTGGGATATGGACACAATTGGCGTAACTGGAAACCAAGACAGCATAATGAAGAGTTATTATCACTGTGGAAGATCCAGAATGGAACAAATGGTACGCTCAGGCGATCCTATGCTAACAGAAATTGGCTATGTCAACAGTATCGTATATTTTACAGGCATTGGAAGAAGTAGAGGAAGAGCCGAAAGCGAACTAACACTTAGTATGTTTCAGAATTTAAACCTAAAAAGAAAGAAATTCTTAGAAGAAAGAATAAAAGATAACATATACGGCAGAAATGCTTTGTATACAATCATGCATTCAAAAATTACATTCTGTTATCAATTCGAGGGCAAGAACAGAAAAAATAGTGAAACAAGAAACCTTATGTTTATTTACGACAAAAAAGAAAAAACGTTTTTCCATATCGACAACAAGACTGGTAAAAAGACAAAATATGATACATTCTTTGAAGAATACAATCTTAAGTTTGATAGTGCTCCACCCAAGTTAGATAGAACTGTGGAGATTTACAAAGAAATAGCAGAGATTGTTGGGTTCGAGCAACGCACTAAAGTAGAGAGCAGAGATTATGCTAGTCAGGCGTGGTATACACGAGACGAAGCAAAAGATATTTTTGAGTTCTGCGGAGTAAAAATTACAGATTCAGAATTCCAGAAAACGAACATATCAACTAAAGTTATGAATCATACATTGTTTTCTAAGTTTGTTCCGGGATGGGCATGGCAGGATACAGTTCATACCCACCCTTCCGTAGAGAACGCAGAAGCACTCTTGAAGTGGGTTAGCAAATCAAAAATAAAATAAATCTAGAAAAGGGGAGAGTAAAATGAATATTCTCTCCCTTTCAATCGTATAATAAGTAACAGGAGGAAATATGGAAGTTACAAACGAAGAACCAGAACAAACAACTGGACTAACACAGGGAGATTTGGCAATTGCTGCTTATGCTCTCGCAGAGACGTTCAACTCTTACCTTGAACAATATGAAGCAGAAGACTATGGAGAACTTAGCAAAGAGCAAATGGAATCATCGTTGGATTCTTTGCGCACCGCATTCTCAAAGTTTGACGCAATCCTTAGAGCTATGCAACCAGAAGCACAGGAGCCAGAGCAATGACAGCTATATTAAGCTTAACAATATTTATTACCATCTTTGTTTATGCATGGATGACTTATTTTGGAGATTAAATGAATAAATGGATTAAAGAAGGAATGAAGAATGGAGCAGAAGCGCTTTTGTTCTTTGTTGTTGTGTCCTCAATCTGGGCACTTATAATTAAATTATCAGATAACCTAGGGATTAGTCCTGGATGGAGTATGTTGGCATTTTTTATAATTGCAATATTCTCTATGAGTCTCGCCTCTGCAAAAGCGAAATATGATCTAGAACAAAAATATGGAGGAAAAGAATGATCTTAGAATATAGTTTTACACACCCAAATGTTGTCCCACCAACAAGGGCTAACCCATCAGATGCAGGATTGGATATCTTTTTCTCTCCTTTGGATGTCAATGAGGCTATTGAGTTAGCGCCCGGACAGTCTTGTCTGTTACAGACTGGGCTTCGATTTGGAGTTCCGCACGGACACATGCTACAGATTATGAATCGATCATCTGTAGCTTCAAAGCGTAGTTTATTGGTAGGCGCTTGTGTTGTGGACTCTGGGTATGACGGAGAAGTCTTTGTCAATTTGCACAACGTAGGAACAGCTATTCAGCGCATCGAACGAGGAGAGAAAATTGCTCAAGCAGTATTAATCCCAATCATCCCTTTCCGTGCTTATTGTCGTCATGATGGAGATCTTTATAGTTACCCAATCTCAATGTCAGATAGAGGTGATGGCGCACTTGGATCTACAGATATTGTTGGTAAGCCAATTATTGGCGATAATACAAAGTATGGCGATATTTACTCTCAAAATAGTAAGCCAGATTAATCGAAAAAGGAGGAACTGTTATGAAAGGAATTAAGAAAGACAAGCAAATATTATTTTTGGAAACAGAAAAGCGACACGCTGATCTCAAAATCAAATTAAAGCACTATGGCATATCACAATCAGATTTCATTAGAGGCTGTATTTCTGGAATAATTAATGACGATGAACAGTTCCTCCAATTCTTTTTTAAGCTGCTAGAAGAGAAGTCATATAGAAAGTCTTCTAAAAATAAGAAAAAGAATGAAGATTTGATTAAGAAAGGACTAAATACTATTGATGAAGACTTTGATCTCAAAGATTCTGAAATCGAAAATATTTTCGATATAATTGAAAAAGATCATCCGGATTTATGATTTTTGGATAGAATATCACTATTTATTGAACAAAATGCATTTATTTGTCATGACAAAAAGGAGATTTTAAAATGGCTAAAAAGAAACTATTATTAAACGAGGGTACCACTCGTCAATTTATGAAATACGCAAACATCAAGCCTACCTACGTTTCCAACTTCTTGAATGAAGCCGAAGAAGCTGAAGAAGAGATGGATATGGAAATGGACGAAGAGCCTGCTGGGGAAGCAAAAGCAGATCCAGAAATGGACGCTGGTATGGAAGTTGAAGATGAAATGGAAATGGAAGAACCTGCTGAAGAAGGTGGCGACGCCGAAGCAATGGTTATGGATCTTCTTGGAGCTATTAAAGACTGGGCTCAATCTCAGGGTGTATCTATGGAACTCGAAGGCGACGAAGAGGAAGAAGATATGGAAGATGAAGGCATGGAAGATATGGAAGCAGCACCCGAAGGAGGTGATATGGGGATGGCTGACGATGAAGAAGTGGATGCTGATCTTGCTGCTGCCGGTGCTGAAGCAGTAGATGATGAAGAAGTTATCGCTGAAGTCACACGCCGAGTTGCCAGACGCCTTTTGAGAGAGTCTGCAAGAAGAAGATAATTGAATAAACAGTAGATTTCAATCGTATAATAAGGGCAGGCTATGAAAGTTTTGCCCTTTTTTGTTTTAACCAAGGAGTATATATGAACAAAGAAAATGAAGAAATTGAAGAAACCTCAGAGGAAATTGCTGAAGATCAACAATTTGATGATGAATCTTCCGGGTTAGAAGAAGAGGAAGGAGAGAGAATCTCTCTTGAAGAATTGCTTGAAATGGTTGCTCAGAAAGCAGAAGAAGAAAGCGAAGAAGATAAACTCGAATCAATGAGATCTGTTGGGCTCTATGGCGACGTAGAGGAAGAAAGAATCGCAGAAGTTATTTCTGCACTGTTGACATTGCAACATGTAGGTATGCCAAAGTATGACGAAGGAGGCGCACTAACAGAAGAAGGTAAGCCAATTAAGTTATATGTATCTACCTATGGTGGATCTGCAGATGATATGGCTGCTTTGGTTGACATTATGAATGTTGTAAAAAAAGATTGTCCTATCCAAACAATTGGAATTGGTAAGGTTATGTCTGCAGGCGTTTTAATCTTGGCATCAGGAACCAAAGGAGAGCGATATATCGGAAAGAACTGTCGTGTTATGATCCATTCTGTGATTGCAGGAAATCATGGCTCTCTACATAATTTGGAAAATGAGTTGTCTGAAGTAAAGAAGATGCAAGAAATTTATTTAGAATCTCTTGCTGATGCAACAAATATGTCAAAAAAACAACTCAAAAATTTTATGAGAAGAAAACAAAATGTCTATTTAAGTGCAGACGAAGCAATCAAGTTAGGGATTGCAGATAAAATATTGGAGTAAAATTATGGCTGTAGATAAAGTATTTTTTAATGAAGCGTCCGCTTCCAAGTTGGGATGGGATCCCACTTGGTTCGGACATGATGCGTTTGACGAAAAGTTAGTTCGCATTATTAAGCAATGGCAGAAAGACAGAGGGTTGACTGCCGATGGTATGTGTGGTGAAGGAACGTTCCGTGTCCTTTTCAATGAGAGAGAAGCGCATATCTCTGATTATGTGTCTCCTAATTATGACAATGACGGTTTGGCTCGCATTGTCTATAACTCTAAGGAGTTCCCTATTGAATGGGATAAAACTGTTCTATGGACAGATAAGGGCGGATTAATGGCTAAATTGGGCTGCTATCGTTCTCAGGCAGGCAAGAAACCTAGAAAGATCACGCAATTTATTAATCACTGGGATGTGTGTTTGAACTCCAAGACATGTCAACGAGTTTTAGACAAGAGAGGAATCTCTGTTCATTTCTTGATTGATAACGATGGAACAATCTATCAAACTATGGATCTTCAGCATATTGGATGGCATGCAGGTGTTTCAAAGATTAATAACCTTTCTGTAGGTGTTGAGATCTCAAATGCTTATGATCTCAAATGGCAATCTTGGTACAAGAAGAATGGCTTCGGAGAACGCCCAGTCGTTACAGATGCAGAAGTTCATGGCAAGACATTGAAGCCTCACTTGGGATTCTATCCAGTTCAGTTAGAAGCTTTGAAAGCATTATGGAAAGCAATCCATTTGGCTTGTGGCGTTCCCTTGGAGACACCTACAGGCGCTTCTAAGAATGCCTTTGATAGTCAGTGTGCAGCAGGCAAGACAAAAGGATTTTTGAGCCATTATCACATCAAGAAAACTAAGATCGATTGTGGCGGACTTGATATTCAGAGATTATTAGGAGAGATCTAAAAATGAATAATTATGAAGATTTAATCAATACACTTCTTAAGGAAGCGATTGAGAAAGAGAGATTAGAAGAGAAGAATACCAATCAGGAGTTCAAATTGGACACTGATGCTGTTGTTGGTAATGTCGATCAGATCCAACAAGACTCCTCAGTCTCAGGGCAAAATCTGATTTTAAACATCCAAGATATAGCCAGATCTCTTATAACTGGAACAGAATCAGATCAAAGAGATAGTATGTCAATAGCGACAGCCTTTGAAAAACTTAGAGAAACAAACGTTCATGTGGAAAGTTTGAAAAATGTTGATGAAAATGGATTAATACCCACTCTGATATCAGCCTTATCTCATTATTTTCTAGCACCAACGAACCCACCAAGATGTACAGATCTGTCGAGCATGTTCACTAGGTATACTGTTTTAAGTGCCTATTCTTTGATATTTAAGGAATATTCTGGATCTCCAGCAGGCTTTGTTAATGAAAGTTTCTTAGCAGGATTATTAGGCGGAACTTCAATCCCAGCCACAAGCGGCAAGACAATTGCAGATATTGGGCTGCAAGGCGGCACTATTGGCATTTCTCTTAAAACGGTAAAATCAGATGATAAACTATCTGGATCTTTTACCAATCTAATGAGAACACTTGGAATTAAATTTAGAGTTGAGGGAGCGTCGCGTGATTACTTGTCTACTTTTGATAGCCCAAAACATTCAAAAGGGCTGTATTATTTGCTCTTTAACAAAGATAGCGACACATCTCATACAATTTCTTGCTTCAAGGTAGATAGAGAAGAGGTGTTGCAAGCATTTGAAACATATTATACGGGACAAAGAGGAGCAGTGATGTCAAAAGACAACGACGGGACTTATGTGTTTCGTAGCAAAAAAGACTTTGACAATATTAAGAGTAAGTTTGCTGGGTTATTGGGAGTCAAGTTTGACACAAATTTATCTGATAATATTGTTGGGATCTCAAATCTTACAAAAGTGTCTCAAGATATTGCAGTGCAGCAGCCAATAGTCGATGATGATCAGTCTGAAAACATTCAGCAAATTGTGAAAACTTTAAATCTTTTAAATAATTTTTATTCTTCATATGTCAATTCTGTTGTGTCATTTATTTCTGATCCGATGGGCGCTAACCTTAAAAATATAAAAGATCAGTTTGTCGAAATGTCTAAAATTGATCCAGTTAACTTAATTAATCCAAATAAATGCGATTGACTTTGAATAAAACAGTGATTATAATCGTATAATATATATCGAAATAATCATTGGAGGTTTAAGTGAAAAAGATAATATTGAAGGGTGAAAAACTAAGACAGGCTATTGTTGATGCAGTTAATACATTGGCGGAGCCTGTCGCTTCTACATTAGGGCCGAAAGGACAAGGTGTTCTTATTAAGAACAAAGGCAAGGCTTGTTATGTAACCAAAGATGGCGTAACGGTTGCCAAAGAGGTTGACGGTATTGATCGTGTGACAGATGCTATCGCCGAGATCGTAAAACAAGCAAGTCATGAAACAAATATAATCGCAGGTGATGGAACCACGACATCATCTGTGCTCACTAGAGCCATTATTAATGAAGCCCAGAAATATATCGTATCTGGTGTTTCTCCGATTGAACTCAAGCGAGGAATGGATAAGACTTGCGAACTTTTAGTTCAAGGATTGGAAAGCGTTGCTCGCCCTATTCGCTCTGTCGAAGACATTCAGCACATCGCTCGGATATCCGCCAACAATGATAAGATGATTGGGGATCTAGTGGCAAGAGCAGTGGACTTGGCAGGCAAAGATGGAACCGTAATCATCGAAGAAGCTAGATCAAATAAGACTTCTCTTAATCTAATTGAGGGCTTTAAGATAGATTCAGGATTTGCAGCAGGTGCTTTCATGACAGATGAGCGACGAGGGATATGCTATTATGATAATCCTTTGGTATTAGTCACTGATGAACGATTAGAGACGGTAGACGAAATGCTCCCTTTGCTCGAGCAAGTGGCAAGAGACGGACGTCCTCTTGTTATTGTAGCAGAGGAAATTGAAGGACAAGCACTTGCTGCTCTTATTATGAATGCAATTCGTGGTACAATGCGAATTGTAGGTATTAAAGCCCCACGATATGGAGAAGAGCGAAAGTCTATCTTAAAAGACTTGGCTATCTCTGTTGGAGCGGATTACATTTCAAGAGAAGCAGGACTACTTATGCGTGATGTTAAGATAGAGCACCTAGGTACATGCAAATCAATTGAGGTAGGAAAATCAATGACTACCTTTGTTGGAGGAAAAGGAGAGGGACAAGCAGTTGAAGAAAGAATCGAAGCAGTCAAAGGACTACTCAGACAAACAGAATCCGAACACGAAGCAAAGATTCTTAATGAAAGAATCACTCGTCTTGCGAGTGGTGTCTCAGTCATTCGTGTTGGGGGTGCGACGGACGCTGAGATGGTTGAGTCTAAACACAGAATAGAAGATGCCTTAGAAGCCGTTAGATCGGCTCAGAAGGACGGCATTATTACTGGGGGTGGCACTGCCCTATTAACAGCCATATTTGTCTCTGATGGCGATTCTCTGGAATTTGAGAATGACGATCAAAGTATAGGCTGCAAGATTCTTCTTAAGGCTTGCGAGGCTCCTTTCCGTCAACTTTGCATCAATGCTGGATTATCTGAGGATATTCTTCTTAAAGAGGTTCAATCTCAGAATGATGTTAATAGTGGATTTGATTTCCGTAATTATGAAATGTGCAATATGTATGAAGCAGGTATTGTTGATCCAGTTAAAGTTACGAAGAGTGCACTTATTAATGCTGTATCCGCAGCATCAACTTTGCTAAATACTAATTATGCAATTATTCAAATTGAATAAAATTGCTAGCTCAATCGTATAGAATATATCAAAGGGGGGAAAATGAAAAATGAAATTCTATTAGGAGATTGCTTGGAGATGTTGGATATGATTGAAACAGAATCTGTAGAGATTGTAATTACAGATCCTCCCTATGGCATCTCTCAGCTTAATCACGATTGGGACAAACAGCAGATAGACAATTCGATTAGCAAATCAAAAATCAGTACTGTAAAGTCAATCCCAGTTGGAATGAAATTCGATCCTAAAGACTCTAGAGAGTTGGGCACTTTCTTAGGTAAAGTGGCTGAAAAGTTATATAGGGTTCTTAAGCCCGGATCTTTCTGTTTGGTTTTTAGTCATCCTAGATCTGTTCATCGTGTCGCACTTGGCTTTGAGGAAAAAGGTTTCGAATTTAGAGATCAACTTATTTGGGATTATGGCATCGGACAATGCAAGGCACAAGGTATGCAAAATTTCATCAAGAAAGCTAAATATATTGATGAAAGTCAAAAGGAGGATATCATTCAGAAACTAAAAGGGTTTAAGACTGCTCAGCTAGCCCCAACTTATGAATCGATATTATTGTTCCAAAAGCCTAAAGTCGGCACGACGGTTCAAAATTATCTTAAATACGGAACTGGGCTTGTTGATTTTAGGAATGGTGCTAGATCTAATAGGTTTAGTCATAGAAAGCCAAACAAACAAGAAAGACTAGAAGCAGGAAAACATCCAACTTTAAAGCCTTGTTCTTTGATAGAGGACTTGATTAAGGTATTTTCTAGAGAAGGAGATACAGTTTTAGACTGCTTTTCTGGATCGGCTTCTACTGGCGTAGCTTGCATCAGGACAAAAAGAAATTATATTTTAATCGAGAAATGTGAAGATTATTATGAACAATCAGTAGAAAGGCTGAGGCTAGAGCAGGAGAAACTAGTATGAAAATCACAATACAAAAAACAATGTATCTTGAAGAAATACCCGAAGAAATTGATATATCTTTCGATACAATAGATAACCGTTTTGCAGGAGCCAAGCAGATACTAAACTTGGCATCCCAGAATGCCCTAGAGGGCAGATATGTAGACGCATCAGAAGACTTGGAGAAATTGCGTGAAGTCTTATCTTTGATTGATAAGAACTTAGAAGAACAACAGTCCCTTATGTTATCTTATGAGAAGATACGTATCACAGCCCAGTATCCACAGGAGCAGAAAGATGAACAATAGCACATTTATGCCCGGTGATCTGATTATGGTAAAGCAAGATTCTTGGATTACAGATGTAAAGTCTTGGACTTTGAGTATTGCAAAAAAATCATTAAAAGGCATATTCTTGGGTATGCTTATAGAAGAGAACAAATCTTATCACGACTTTCTGAGTCCTTGTAAAGTTGCTATTGATGGGGATAAGATTATTGTGGTAGATTTAAGTAAGATTAGTTATTTCAAAAAGAGGAGAAATTATGAAAAAGTTAATTGAAGTCACGCAGAATTCTGCGACAACAAAAACATATTCTTTAAGAGAAGTGTTTGTCAATCCGGACTTTGTGGTATCGCTAGTACCAGATACGAACACAAAGCGATTGCTATCAGAGGGTAGGTTACCGGAGGGTATTAATTCAGCAGCAGAGTTTACTAGGGTTATTATCCATAAAGGTTCGAGCGGACAAGAGATGGTGGTAGTTGGATCAGTAAATGATATCCAAGTAAAACTTTACTCTAATCCAACTAATATTCTGAAGGGGTAATATGCTGTTTTATTTTAAAATATATGCAAAAGTTAAATGTCCGTTTTGTGTTGATGCTATCAACAAAATGAACGAACATGGGTTTGATCATGCGCTCATGATCATAGACAAATCGCCAGATTATTTTGAAGCAATTAAGCGAATCTTTGATCATCATACTGTGCCAATCATTGTAAAGGTTTCAAAAGTTGATGGCAAACAAGAATTCATCGGCGGTTTTGATGATTTTCAAAAGTTCTTATATGAACAAGGTTACGAAAAATGTTAGATTATAAATATGAAATATCAGAATATTACCGATGGATGCAGAGAGTCTGTCGGTATGCTAAAAAAGAATATGATGCAGAGATTGAGCTAGGTGCTGAAGATAACGCCTTTACATATTCTTATGGTAATAAAAAAATAGAAGTTAATGGCAGAACACCTCCGAGAGATATGCTTTATATTCTTTTGCACGAGGTTGGACATGTTTCTAGGATGCTTGAGAATGAGGAGGATTCAACATATTTTATGGATCGCTCTGGCGAGAAGAACATAAGAGAAAAAACTATGGTTTTAATGGAAGAGGTACTGGCTTGGCATAAGGCAGAAGAATTGGCTAATAGACTAGACATACCTCTAGAGAAAAGGGCTTGGCAAAGACTAGTTAACAACACAACTCAGAGATACATAAGATGGACTAATAAGGAGAATAAGTGAAGAAAATATATTTAGTTTGGTATAGACTCGATGAAGATTCAGAAGATAGAATTAGGGGTGCAGCAATTAATTGGGAAAGAGCTGAAAAAATGGCACTTAATCTAGAATTTCATTTGAACGCTATTGGCATTAAAGACTTTAAATTTGGAGTTAAATCATATGAACATGGTTCAATGAATTTGGATCTGATAGATAATGATGGCTGCTCAAATAGTTGGGGAGTTGAGGAGTTTGGAGAATGACAATGGAGAGAAGATTCAAAGCATATGGTTTAAATATTAATAATATTAAAATTATCAAAGAGTATAAACTATTTGGAGTTACAGAGATTTTAGTCAATGGCAACATCTGGGTTGTAGAAACTTTAGAATTAAACAAGTTATTTAAGGAGATGAAATGAAAAAAATAGATAAGCCTTGGGGCAATGAGATCTGGTGGGCTCATGTAGACGGGCGATATATGGGAAAAATCCTGAATATCAATAAAGGGCATAGACTTTCTTTGCAATACCACCAGAACAAAGAAGAGACAATATATGTTTTGAAAGGTAGGCTTAAACTAACTTACTCTTCTACAAAAGATGGAGAACTTAAAGAATGCATAATGGAAGAGGGAGAATCTTACCATGTATATCCATTGTCTGTTCATCGGTTTGAGGCGTACAATGAGGACGTTACTTTGCTAGAGGTTAGTACAGACTACCCAGATGATGTGATTAGAATCGCTGATGATTATAGGAGAGAAGAGTGACTTATTTTCAAGAACAAAGACTTAAGAAAGTCATTTTATGGAGACTTTGTTCTATCTCCATTACTATGATAGCAACTTGGATGTATACAGGCTCTGTTAAAGAAGCATCATTCTTTACTATGATGTTGCACATTGCATTAATGTCTGCTCATTATGCTTTCGAAAAATGGTGGGATAAGGTTCAATGATTACTGCAATGGGAGATGTTATGAGAGAAGCCTACAAACGTGGGTGGATCACAACAAGAGACGGAAACTGTTCTCTCCGCAGAAGCGGAACGGACATACTTTATATTACACCATCAGGGGTTCGGAAGACTACGATCATTCCTGAGACGATCGTGCGTATTCCAATCTTTGAGGACAAACTAATATTAGATGGCTTGAACCCAAGTGGAGAACTTGAGATGCACTGGAAACTTCAACAAAAGTTCAGACACAGTACCAAAGCAGTTCTTCACCTCCACCCTACCTATACCATAGCCGCAATGAGAGCCGGATGGAATCTTAGAGAACTTGCAGAAAAGTTCCCAGAGGTTCACAGATATACAAAGGTTGGAAACAATGTTCCTGTTCTTCCTGCAGTGTCACAAGAATTGGCTACAGAGACTTTCTACAGAATGTCATTCCCATATAATGTTAATATAGTTGGACAGGAACAACATGGCGTGTGTGCTATGGGCAAGCACCCATGGGATGCTTTTGAGCATATCGAGAGGCTTGAGCATATCTGTCAAATAGCGCTGGCATCGGGAGTGTAGATGGATAATACAAAACTTCTTTTGCTATTCATAACGCTGACAACTGCGCAGATTCTTTCTTGGTATCAGTCCAACTCATTGATTATGTGGGAATGGGTTAAGGAACATTCGGTTGCAATTATTATGTGTTCTTCGCCTTTTGTCGGACTTTTGTTTGCTTACGGCACCAAGATAGGATATGAAGTACTTGGCACTCTTTGGGCTATTAGATTCTCAGCCTTTGCAGTTGGGTACTTGGTGTTCATCATTCTTGCTTGGATTCACTTCGATGAGAGCCCATTCACTCTTAAGAACCTTGTGACTTCTATTCTTTGCTTTTCATTATTGGGAGTACAAATCTTTTGGAAAACTAATTAATTAAATGTTCGAGAAGTTAAGCAAGAAATCTATTATTTGTTTAGGCTTGTCATTATCTATAATGGCAGGCTTTTTTATTGTCCAGACGATGATTGTATTTGGCTTTTTAAAGTCTGGCTATGAGTACGATCTGTTTGGGTATGCTTGTATAATTCTATTCTCTCCTCCTTTCTTTTCTTTTGTTAAAGAGTTCTTGGATACGGTTAACTCTAACGAGAGAGAACTACTAGAAGAACTGACTAGGAAGAACACATACCTTGAACACGCAGCAAAGATTCTTAGACACGATATGCATAGCGGAATCAACACTTATCTGCCAAGAGGAGTGAGTTCTTTGAGAAGAAGACTATCTGATGAGAAGATCAAGGAATTCAAACTGGAAGCACCTTTACGTCTTATCAATGAGGGGCTAGAGCATTCTCGTCAGGTTTATCGTGGAGTTTACGAGTTCACCAACCTCGTAAGAGACGGAGAAAGCATCAGCAAAGAATTGGTTAAATTGGATCAGGCTCTGACTGAGTATCTTAGGAGGACTTCCTATGCAGATCAAGTATTGATATCAGAACTACCAGAGGCTGAAGTCAATGAGCCTCTGTTCTGTACAGCAGTTGATAACTTAATTCGTAACGGACTTAAGTATAACGACTCCAAGACTAAGAAAGTGGAGATTTATATGGATGAGGGATCTCTTGTTGTTCAAGATAATGGCAGAGGCATCAGCCAAGAGGAGTTTGACGAACTTAGTAAGCCATACACAAGAAAGAAAAACCAAGAAGAAAAGGGCACAGGCTTAGGCTTAAACATCTGTGTTGCCATATTTAAAGAGCACGGATTCGATATATCAGTAGAGAAACTGGATATCGGAACAAAAATAAGGATAGGGATATGATTAATTCAATTTTATTGGTGGACGATGAGAACTTGTTTCACCTAGTCTTCGAGGATGCTTGCAGTCTCTTAGACATTACACTGAACTTAGAATCTATTAGTTCAGCAGATCAAGCAGCAAATATGTTTAGGGATTGGCAAGGCAAGCCCAAAATGAAACCAGACTGTGTTTTTGTCGATCTTAACATCATTGGATCTTCTTTCGATGGTATCGAGCTTATTAGAAAGATCAACTTTGAATATGGAAATGGTGTTGTTATTGGAATCATATCTTCTTCTGAGGATAAACAAGAGATTGACAAAGCAATAGAGGCAGGAGCACAGTTTTGGATTGTCAAGAGCGATGACATTGAGCCAAGACTTGAGCAGTTTAAAGAAGACTACGAGGGCTATTGCAATAGGATCAATCCTTTTAAGGTATATGTATGAGACTAACAGAAGAGACAGAACTGTCGTTTATAAGCCTTTTAGAAGAAAGGGGCATAAGATTAGAGGGAAACATATTAAAGGTGCTAGAAACCGATTCTGAACCCTTTAAAGACTATATTCAAAACGGATTATCCAAAGATGATGAGTTAAGAAAGAAAAGGCTTGAGATCACAAGACAAGTTCAAGAACAGAACAAGGAACTTCAACAGAAAGCAGAAGAAAATGATAAGTTGATGAACGAGATCAAACAAGCATTGGCTGATGCAGATCAAGCAAAAGAGGATGCTCTAAACGATTTGGATCTAATGCAAAAGAAGTCTCAGTTTGAATTGATCGGCAGCATCGTTCAAGTAGCCTTATGGATTATTATGGGTGTCGGCGTTATCACGACAATGCTGTATGCTATGGCATTGTTCACTGGCTCAGTCGATACAACGTTATTAGGAAACACTTGGAGTAATCTATTTGGTATCCTATTAACTAACTCCTTCAGTATTATCGGGACTATTATGGGTGTGAAGTACGCCACAGATGATAAAAGTTCTAAAAAAGATGAATAAACAAATCACTCCATTCGTATAAACTATGCTCAGTTAAAGGTGAAATACTCTGTGTAGGGCAGGCTAATCTAATTTATTTTTAACACAGAGGATTGTGGGGTTCAAGTCCCCACCTGAGCACTTAGTTCATTTTATCTGTTGTAACTCAATTATCATTTGATTTCTGTAGATAATTTTAAACTTTGAATAAAACTTTCTTGCCAATCGTATAGAATTCGTAGGAACAGTCTGTTATTATCTGACGAGCCTATTTATTAAGAAACAAAGGAGAGCATCCTTATGGATAAAAGAAAATGGTATAATTATATATTTGAAACTCAGGACGAGACTTACAAGCAGAAATTGTTTAAAGTTCCAGTTCGTTTCAAAGTTAAAAAACTCATGGGCGGAAACAAGTCCGAGACTGAGGATGACTTTCGGGCAGTAGATGCAGTAACGTCACTTTCTCTTCCAAGAGATAGAAAGTCTGATGGGGAGAACTGGTATATGACTTATGATGTTAAGTTTGATTTACCCAATGACGTTGTCGATGTCCCAATGTATGTTCGAAATGATTTGGTTCCGGCTCTTAATGCAGTAAAGGGAGTGGAGATACTTTCTTATGGAGAGGCGTTTCAAGTTTATGACGCTCAGGACGACACAATTGGAGATCCTAATAAAGACAGATCAAAAGTGTTTGGTGGAGATAAGCGAAGGCTCACCAAGAAAGACGACGATATAAGCGGAGAGGGCTAAATCATGATTGAAGAAGCAAAAGACGAGGGCTTAGATAGTTTGAAACCTAAGCCCCCACCGAAACTTGCACCTAGAGGTATTAGAACATTCACAGTATGCAGAAACTATGATGAGAGTGGTGTATCGGGCGAGGGAGTGGTGATCGAGGGTGTTGTTATGGCTACAGGGCAGTGCGTCTTGCACTGGCTATATCCACCACCAAGAGGAGGTATATCAATCTTTGACAGTCTTGACGACTTTCTAAAGGTTCATGTACTACCTCACCCAACAAACAAGACTGTTATTACATTTGAATGTGGAGAACAGCAGAAATATGGAACAGGATGGGAAAATGAAGAAGAACATAATAAAGATAAAAAGTAGTTGGAAAAGATTAGCAGTATTTGATTTCGACAAGACATTGGCTGATACGGAAGAAAGTGTCTTAGTGAGAGACAACGATACCAACAGGATCGTAGATCACTTGAATACTCAATCAGAGTTATCGGATTATATTCTAGATCCAGAGAAACACTATTACGATTTTTCTGAGTATAATTCGGTATCTGATTTCGCCAAGCCAATTAAGCCAACGATTGCCTTGATGAAAAGATTTTGCTCAGAAGAAGAAACCAAAGTCATAGTCTTGACAGCTCGACACAATGAGGCAAGAGAGGCGATATATAATTTCTTGAACAAGCAAGGGATAGACACTGATAAGGTTTTTGTTCGAGGAACTGCCGGTGCAAAACTAAAAGCAGACAATTTGCAAAACTTACTAAATAGGTTCAACATAACAGAAAGTGTCATTATATTTGAGGACAGCCTTGTCAACATCAGAAGTTTTATTCCATTGGAATATAAGAACCCTGACATATCATTTGATTACATTCAGGTTATGAAAAAAGATTTGACTGATGATGAACTATCAGAAGCAAAGAAACATCAGTATCCAACTGGTGAATATGGTACTGAAAAGTATCAAAGAATGTTAAAAAAAATCCACCCTGCTATGAAAAGACGGTTAATCGGACTTGGTGGCAATAATTATTATACAAGTGGAGTTAAAAAGGTAAAAGATTTTTCCAGATCAAAGTCTGCTCCACCATCAGGATAATAAGGAGGATGCATGGGAAATAACAAAAAAACAGTTAAATGTGGTTTTTGTGGCAGAATGGGACATAATAGAGTTTCTTGTCAAAAACTAAAAGATCTAATTGAGAAAGAGAGAGAAAAGTATGGCTCAAGCCACCCTGATGTTAAAACGTATGATAGTTTGACAAAAAGATATAGTATAAAATCCTCAAACAATGCTAGTAGTACTAGACATTGTAAGTATTGTTATCTGCCAAACCATAACATTAGATCATGTAAAGAAAGGGCTAAAAACATTTCTGAACTAAAGAAAAGAAATTATCACTGGAGAAAGTCTTTAATCGGGCATTTTAAGGAAAAAGGAATAGGAACTGGTTGTATTTTGACAAGCAAATACTCTAAAAAATTTGGCTCTAGGCTATTAGAAAAAGGTGACAAATGGATTTTAACTAGCATAGATTGGGATAAGATCACATTTGATGACTATGATAGTAATCCGAACTCCTTTCATGAAGAATGTAGGGTATTTAAATTGATTAACCTATCTAATTCTGAGGTAACCACAATGATTTCTGTTTCTCAGTTGGTTGCAACAAACGCCTCAAATAAAAATCCAGAGTTTCTGTGGGATGTCCTTGCACCTAGTCAAGTATTGGATTTTCCAGAGGGATGGGATACTATAGCAGATAAAAAATACGATTTACATCTAAACGATCTTTTTAAGTATTTAAATCGTAGTACGTATCAAAATTTAATTCAATTTTCTTTTTCCCATAAGCCACACTTGATTCTTAAAAGATCAGAAGATTTGCTTTCTGAAAGTTTGGGAGAGTCTTTTGAAGGACAGAAAGAATGAACAATCGATACATCAGGCTAACAAACGCCAATGGCGATAAACTATATGCAGACGGATTAATGGAAAGGGGAAACTTAGTGAAATATCGTTGGCTAGGAAAGACTATCCACGCATACGGACTAGTCTCAGAGGGGAACGAATGGTATGTGGGCATAATATGTAACACAATGCGTATGACATATACGGTAGACAACTCATTGAGAATAACAATGGATGAAGATGGGATTAAAGAAGAATATGATTTTGTGTATGATTTCGTAGTATACCCAAACTGTGGCGAGTTTCCTAGAGAAACGATAAGTTCAGAGTCTCATGAAATTTATTTAGCAAAAGTTTGAATAAACTAAAGCCTATGGACGTATAGGATATACTAGGAGGGCAAAATGACAGTCTCAATATACAGTTGCAGAGAAACTGCAATCGAAAAAATGAATGAACTAGGCGAGGGCTACATTGTAGTCAAAGTGGTTGATTGGTATCACCATATAGATTTTTATGTAATGAAAGAAGAAGATTACGACGATAGGGAAGAAAACGGTGTTAGAAAAGAAATAATAAAAAGATTTGAATAAAATCATATCATCAATCGTATAAACTGTACGAAACCAAAACACAAGGAGACAAAATGTCTGAAACAATCGAAAACATATTAGAAACAATGCGTACTAAAAGATTTGCTCTAGAGGTTCTGCAAGCAGTAGAGCACTGTGCAGGTTATCATTTCTACTCACTACATTATTTAGGTGGTGCAAAAACCGTCAGAGAATGGGGAGAGTTAGCAGAAGATGATCCATCGCAACGCACATCACAGATTACAGTTCGTGTTTGTCACGACTTTGAATATGCTATTGCCAAAGTACTCAAGGACAACTATGGATACGAGATTGTTCCAAAGTCTAGTACTGACGAGATTGATGGTAACTTTGATGTGGCTATTCAAAAGGGCGAGACTGTTCTGGCATTTGAGGTAAAGACTACGCAATCTTCTAACGGTTGGACTGGCTCTACCCATTCAGGTGGTTGCGGTAAAGTTCCGTTCTATGTCCTTATTCAATATGAGTTAGACTTGGACATTGAGTTAGGATCACAGGCACTGTACGGACTATTCAAGTCTTGTCATTTCTCTGTGACTAGCCCAAAGCAAAATGGTGATGCTATCATTCAGTGGAGTGGACAGGCTAGTGATACCAACTCTCGAACAACGGGCAAGATTGCAAAAGACGATGCTTTTGTTTATGACACTATGATTTGTCTCGGAGAAGTCAATACAGATCGTTGTCGCAAGTGGGCAAAGACTTTGAAAGAGGACTTGTCCCAGTATAGAACTCTTGGGCTTAACCAACTTAATCCTAACTTTAATCTCCAACGTATCGACATTGAACCTATTCAACTAAATCTTTTTGAATAAAACTTGTTAACCAATCGTATAGAAGATACAACAAAGGAGACTACAATGAAAGTAGGTGACTTAGTAAAAATACAAGTCTTTAAAGGAGATACGACAATCACGAAAGCATTGGTGTTGAAGATTGATCTTGATTTTGTCAAGGTTATGTTCAGCAATCAGGGTAGTAATCAAGTGATAACTTGGCTACATAAAGAGCATCTTAAAGTTATTAGTCATGGCAAGTAGAAACCGTATTCAAGTAGGGGATCTTGTATCTCTGAATAAGAAAGGGGAAAGGTTTATATACGGAAAGACATTGTGCAGTCCATATTACAAGCCTATCCTACGGGGCAATCTTGGACTTGTCTTAGGTACATCGAATACACTACATACCTCTTTACCGAAAGATATGGTTAGGGTAGTTTGGTTCGACAGAACCGACAGAGAAAAGAAAGTCATAATGACAATCAGCATAAAATACTTAAAAAGATTGAATAAAAGATAAACAACAATCGTATAGAATATACACAACAAAACAACACAAGGAGGATTAAGAATAATGGCTTACTTAAAGAAAGAAGATTTGGTTGTCTTAAAAGGCAACGTAGGGCAAACAACAGCAATCGTTACGGACATTGAGTTCCGTAGGTTCAAAAAAACGTACAAGGACAAAAAGACAGGCGAGATTAAATCTAAACTGAAATCAGTTCCCTATGCCATTTGTACCGTAATGACTGGTGGCTTTGGTAAGATTACCACAGGCTCTAAGATGGTTATCGCAGGATACAAACTACGCAATCACGCACTACAAGGAGAGAAATGTCTTGTGCTTGAGAGCCAATACATCCCCGAATACGAAGAACATGGACATACTTGGGTAATCGAAATGATCGAGGGAAACAGGAAGAAAAATGCCAAGAAGAAAAAAGATAGTTAAGGAAAAGAAAGTTAAGAGCCAAAAGATCAAGATAAGGGTGTATTCCTCAGAGACAAAGCGAAAGTCTTGGAAAACTTTTGAGATTATTTCAATCGATAGTGAGGGGTGGATAAAGATTAAGGGGCTGACAAAGCCCTACTTTACCCTACACAAAGACATACACAAAAATCATATCAAAATAGTTTGAATAAAACAAAAACTCTAATCGTATAGATGGTACACAACAACACAAGGAGACAGAATGTCACGAAAGAAAACAAACAACGAAATCAACATTAACATTAATGTATCAGATGATCTTCTGAATAAGTTCATGGGAGCAATCATCAAGATGAATAGTATGTCCTCAATGGGTGGGCTACAAATGATGCTAGGAGGAATGATGGGGGGAGAACCCGAAGAAACGACAGAAAAGAAAGAAAAGGAGACTATCGGCTTTCACGCACGATCAAAGGGGACTAAATAATGGTTAAAAGATATAGTTTTGAGCAACTTGAAAACTTTGTTAAAGCCTTTAACTTAACTGGCAACGACTTTGGTGGACTAGGCAACTTTAAGCAAGCAATAATAAATGCTATGTGCGAGGTACACACACTTGCCACTCGCTACAGAGTTTGTGGTGAAAAGTGTATTTATAGCCAAAACTTTAATAGTCACTATCACCAAACGAATCCCAAGAAACATTCTTGGATAATGTTTGATGTGGATACTGAGGAACTGGTATATAACACAGGTGCGAGAGACGAAGAATGGAGCAATGAGTTGCTAGATAACTTGTTCCTAGACTACGATCTAGATAAGATCAATGCGTTCAATGAACAAAAGCAATCAACAGAGTTTAAAAAACTATATGAACTTATTCAAGGATACTATTCTTCGCAAGGCTATTTTACTAATATACTCTCCAAGAACATCGACTCTTTAACTCCGTCAGATTGGATAAGATTAACTGACAATAAGTATGCTCAAAAAGTTATTGCCTGTTATGAGTCTGAGCCTTTATACGATGTTGGAGAGTTGGTTTCTTTGAGAGCAAATAGGGAATGTACTAACACCGAATACATTAATAGTTTCTCTGCAAGAGCAGTAGACATCAGAGTTGAAAAAGTTTTAGTTTTATCAAATACAGAGCCGATAATCAATGCGAGGAAAGGGGCAAAGCGATATAAAGTTGCTCCTATTGGTGGCAAAAATCCGCAACCTTTTTGGATCGAAGAAGCCTTTTTGAAACCTTTTAAGAAAAAAAAGTGAATAAAAAGTAACAGTCAAACGTATAGAATGTACAACACATCACAAAGAGGCGAATATGAAAGTAGGTGACTTGGTGAGGATAACCCTATTAGGGGAATATAATATGGATGATCCTTGGATATCAGAGGGAGATAAGGCTATTGTCCTTAAAGTATATGAGGGAGATGATGGTTGGACTAAAGGCGAGATTCTTTATAAGATCGCTATGATCAAAGACGGGCATATAATGGAACACATACTTGGCAAAGAGATAAAAAAGTTTGAATAAAGCAAACAACTGAAACGTATAGAAGATACAACACACAACAACGGAGCAAACAATGAGTGGAAACGCATTTAAAGACTTTAACCCACATCCAGTAACCTATGACGATTGGATCGTTCTAAAGAACATCGTAAAAGATTTCTTCCCGAATGTCGCAGAGATCGGATCAGCACAACTGTTTCGTGACGGAATAGGTATGTACGACAGAACTCTTGGAGACTTGGACTTTGCTGTAGAACTGCCAAAGGCTGAGATCCTCAAGATTGTAAAGTCACATCCCGATACATTCCAAGTAGTAAAGGTATTTGGGAATACTGTATCGACATTAGTCTACAATCCTGAGGAGCAATATGTTCAACATGTTGACTTTATGACAAGCACAGACATTGATAATGAGACTTGGGTAATGACAGGTGGTTCTGATAACTTTGGTGGCGTGATACGGAATATGTTTTTATGTCATCTTGCAAGAGTTCAGAACGCAAAGGAAAGTACAGAGGATCGTATTGTAAAGCATACTGTAGCCTTTCCAAGTGGTGTAGCCACGAGGATCAATGGAGAGTATGTCACAGAGCGAGATAACAATCCAAGTGTTATTCTATCTACTCTTGGGCTTGAGAGTGACGACGAGAGCATTGAAAAGGCGAGAACCTATGAGGGGCTACTAAGTCTCTTGGGAGATGCTCAGAGCCATTATGAGGGCTTTAAAGCATACTGTCAAGAGAGTTATATGTATCACAAAAACCCGAAGTATTTGGATAGAGCAATAGATTTTTTGAAAAACTTTGAATAAAACTTTGAACTGAAACGTATAGAAGATATAACATTGGAGACACAATGAAAGTAGGTGATTTAGTTAAAGTATCAGTATACGGAAATAGGCATGCACACTACACATTTCGTAATGCCAAATATGGGATTGTCGTAAGCATTGAGAACGATCAAATGATAATGATGAATGGCTCTTACAAAGACATTATTGCCTATCGTGTTAGGTGGTTCGATCATAGCGGCAATCCAATAGGGCTAGGTGGCTTTGTAAGATCATCATTAAAATTTTTGAATAAAACTGAAACCTAAATCGTATAGAAGATATAACACAAAGAGGTGAATATGAAAGTAGGTGATTTAGTAGTCCGTAAAATGGGTTGCTCAATAATAGGGGATATGAAAGGTATAATACTAGATATATGGCTATTTGGGGGAGCAACATATTACAAAATCGCTTGGTTCAAAAATAATAGAGTGTCAGACAAATGGCAAGACTCAGAGTTTGAGTTGATCAAAAAATCACAAAAGGAGAGACAATGATATACATTCGAGACTCAAAGACAAAAAAGAGATACCTTATCAAAGGCATATCGGAACAACAATATAAAAATGATGAAAACTATACAGACTTATATGATAAGATATATAAACTTTTAATCAAACATAATATACAAGATGCAGAGATTATCAATGAAAAAGGACAAAGGATAGACTTATGATGAAAAAAAAATATGATCCAAATAAAGAATATAGATCCAACCTAAACTTTACCACAAGTTATACACCAGTTGGCAAGGGCAAGATAATGCTTTCAGTGGGTTGCTTTGGGCTAGAAACATTGGTTTCTAAAATACCTGATGGGGATGGTATGACTTTCAATAGTATTGATGAGGCAAGAGCCTTTGCCCTAAACAAAGGGTATCTGATTGAATATGATCCCAAAGAGGAACTAAAAAGAATAATAGATATGCAAAATAAAATGAATAAAACTGAAACTTAAATCGTATAGGAGATATACAATGAAAGTAAAAGTAGGTGATTTAGTAAGATTGACACAAGAGAACTATTACGATCTTTATGGAAAAGTAGGTATTATTACGAAACTACAACACGATAGTTTTTTGGTGACAGTTATTTTTCCAAACGGAGAGGGATTCTGGCTTCGCCCTAACTCATTCGAGGTGATAAGTGAAAGTAGGTGATTTAATAGAACTGTCTCAATATGGAAAGGACAACATTTGGGATACCCACGAACTCCATAAGTATTCTTATGGCTTGATAGTGGGAATAGTGCAAGAGTCTAATGGGACTGATACGTATCGGGTGAGGTTCTTCTACAAAGATGGCGAACTCCATCAGAAGAATGTTTCTTGCTTTTCAAGACATTATTTGAATAAGTTATTTAGAAAAAAGTTGAATAAAAACATTCAACCAAACGTATAAGATTTGTAAACACACAACAACGGAGACTATAATGAAAATATGGGTAGTACAATGTAGTGAGTTTGGGGAAGAAGATCAAGTATTCCTTTGCTCTACAGAGGAACGTGCAAGACAAAGGGCATACGATGTTCTTTGGGATATCTTAGAGTGGATATTACAAGGTACAGATATTGACATTCCAAGCACACTAGAGGCTGCAGAACAACTTTGCATTGATAAAGAATATGCTTACATTAACATATACGAACAGGAGGTGGATAATGGGTAGATTAGCCTTTATAGACACAGAGACAACAGGATTAGATCCTATTAACAACGAGATTATTGAGATTGCTATTAAGATTATTGATACAGATAATATGTCATGCGAATATGAATGTGTTCGTAAGTTTAAGATAAGGTGCATGGAAACCGCAAGTCCTAAAGCACTAGAGATCAATGGATATAACGACGATGAATGGCAAGGTGCATACTCTTGGGGGAAAGTGTCTTGCGAATCTTTAATAGATAAGATAAAAGATTGCGTGATTGTCGGACATAATGTAGAGTTTGACATATCATTTATTCGTGAGGAATGTAGGCGACAAGGTGTATGGTGTCCGAGATTTGCAACATTGGATACCAAAGGTATGGCAAGGTTCTTATGGGCAGACGCCAAGAGTGTGTCAATGGACAACATTAGGAAGAACAATCCCGAACACTTTGTCACAGAGGGATCACACAGAGCAATGAAAGATGTAGATGATTGTATAACTATATGGAACTTGTTTAGACAAGTCTGTTAAGATTCAAAGGTGGTGGTACAGAACAGTATCGGGAATGGGTGGGCATAAAAAACTTTGAATAAAACAAACAACTGAAACGTATAGAAGATATAACACAAAGAGGTGAATATGAAAGTAGGTGATTTGGTAAGCCCCAAGCACACAAAATGGGCATTCGGCATTGTCGTTAAGCACGTGCAGACGAATATGTCCGAGCGGTGGCTGATCCAGTGGAGTAATCAAAAACGCAGTTATGAACTAGAAAAAAACTTGGAGGTGATAAGTGAAGGAACAATCAGAAGATAACAAGGCTGTTGTAGTACGAGCAGAACAGGGTGAGGACTTTCAGGAGTATGTTTATGCAGATGGAGCACCAGTTCCACATGGAACACCTGTTGGCATCGAATATGGCGACGAGTTTGTGTTATTCCCACATATCTTGTATAAAAACTGAATAAACTTTGAATAAAACAAACAACTGAAACGTATAGAATATGTAACCAACAAACACAGGAGACAAAATGTCCAAGTTTGATCTTAACAAGCACACTGCAAGGCTATTACTTGCAGAACCATTCTTCGCTAGTATCTCTAGACGCATTGACAAGACAGCAAGCACTGCTATTCCAACAGCAGGTGTTCGTCTTAACAAATCTACAGGGTACTTTGAGATGCTCTATAACCCAGAGTTCTTTGAGTCTCTGCCCGACAAGCAAAAACTTGGTGTTCTTAAGCACGAGTTCTATCACTTGATCTTGCAACATACGACTACACGCAATCCCGATCCCGATGGCAAAGTGTCAAAGGCTTGGAATGTTGCAACAGACTTATCTATCAACTCGCACCTTATTGGGGAGATCCCTGAGAATGGTTGTATTCCTAGTCTCAAAGACAGTCCGTTCGAGGACTATCCTGTAGGACTATCGGCAGATGCCTATCTCAAGATGATCAAAGACGATCCTCAGTTTCAACCCGATAACGACGGACAAGGCAATCCATCTAGTGGCAACGGTGGACAAGGACAGGGTAATGGTTTGCCTGATACCCTTGATGATCATGGCGATTGGAGCGATGGGGATGGTGACGATGCAGATGCTAACGCAGTAGCAAGAGAGCGATTAAGAGATATGCTTGATAAGGCAAGCAAAGAAGCGAATCAACGGGGTTCGTGGGGTTCTGTATCTTCTGAAATACGACAAGAGATTCAAAAGTTCCTCAATCCA
>Ga0255751_10001081_pt1 | contig 25850 bp, 46 predicted proteins | sample 071ome_20_FD_179951 | JGI IMG/M metagenome (GOLD analysis project Ga0255751, IMG submission 179951) | Coastal salt marsh microbial communities from the Groves Creek Marsh, Skidaway Island, Georgia - 071412BT metaG (version 2) | ecosystem: Environmental > Aquatic > Marine > Intertidal zone >... | reverse complement strand
TCTACTACTTGACTGAAATGTTTACAGCAGAAGGGCCTTTTGGACCATCCTGAGTTTCAAACATCACAGAATCGCCTTCATTCAACGAGTGTAAGCCTGCGGCTTCTACTGCTGAAATGTGTACGAAGATATCTTTGTCTTCGGTAGCGATAAATCCAAAACCTTTAGTGGCATTGAACCATTTTACTTTTCCTTGATTACTCATGTTTTTCCTTGTTAGTGTTTATATTTGAGGAAGTTTGTATCTAATATTAGGGCGGGAGGGTGTTACTTCTACTGCGTCTTGTCTTATTACTCTTGTCTCATATGTATTTAGTTCGCAGATTAGTCTTTAAGATTTTCTTTTGCTATACCGTACCAATACTCTCCGCTATCTCGCAGGCTTTCGTTTGCTCTGCGTAGTTTTTCCAGTGTCTTTACGAGTTGCTTGTGTCTAAACTGGGTGTAGGTTCTGTTTGTTTCTAGATGCTTTTCCAGTTTGGTAATGATGCTGTCAATGTCCGGGCAGGTTATATCGGGCACCTTGGGTGCTTTCTTTTTCCACCTCTGCCAAGGAGTTAATCTCTTACGCTTCATTGCAGTATTTAAGTAATTGCCATTTTTTAAAAGACTTATGCAAAAAATGCAATTCTGTCTTGCAGAAAAAAAGATTGACTTTTATGCGTATATTATTATATTATAATAAATAAAGATGTTGCAACGCAAAGTGCAACAATCACACAGACACATTGGATAGACAATGGGCATAATCCATGCCTTACAAGCGATTGACGATAGCCAAAGGCTATTGCACCGCCGGGGAAGTTCCGGGGTATTGCTTTCCTCAAGCATCCATACATCAAGGAGAAAACATGGCACACTTTATAAGTGGTCTGATGTCTTGGATGAGAAGCGGCAAGGTTACTAGCCGCAACGATCTACTGACTTGGGCCAAAACTGAGTACAAAAAAGATTGGCAATTTGCCTATCAATATATGTTAGACCACAATGGTAAATCACCATCATGGTATGATATCAACACACCAAACCATAAGCGTAAGGAGGTGGCTTAAATGCAACTTCTTATTAACGCAATCAAGAAATTTTTTAAGATTCGCAACTGGGATGAAGAATATCTCAGCGGTGCTGTTGACCACTATGATCTTGAACGACGCCAGCGGCAATTGGATAGGCGCTCGATCGTCACCGGACCGTTCAGGACCAACCAAAACTATAGAAACTATTAACACATACACACAAAGGAGAAACTAATGTTAATTTGGGAAAAAATAAAAAACACTTGTGCTTCAATTGGATACGCAAGAGCGGCATCGATATTGGCTTCACAAGGAAGACATGACCTTGCTAAAACTTTAATGCTTACTGGTGTTAAAGAAATTGCAACAAAGGACCGTGCAATCAAAAGACTTGAAAGAGTAAAAAAGATCAAAGCAAGTTACGAACCAGGTGATCACTACTTTAGAGGTAAGGGTGTAGCGTTCTGGAAAGGACACGCAAATGGTTAAGACTTTTTGGAATGCAGTTGTGCCCATGACAATCATGTTGGTAATAATGTCAGGATTCTTATTGCTGAATGGAATGTTCTGGGGAGGAATGTTATAATGAATAATATTTGTAACTGGTGGCCTGTGACTGAAGAAGAAGCAGAATATCTTTCTAATCCGCCAAAGCCTAAAAAGAAATAAGTTTCTAAAAGAGTAGGGGAGCCGCCCGTCAAGATGACTCCCCTACAACTTTTAAGTCGAGGTTATATTACTTTTTAGTTACGATGTGATATAATACCCAGACAGCGACTAAGCCAACTAATCCTTGTGCTGAAAAACTAGCCACAACACTTTGAACGTTAGCAATCACGCTAATGTTTGGCCAGAACGGAATGTTCTGCCCTTTGAACAAGACTTCAAGAACAACACCCAACGCAAGTAGACTTACACCTACCTCTGTTAGGCCTGCCATCCAAGCCTTTGCTTTATTTAGAATTTCCATAATGGATCTCCTTTCTTAATAAAACTGATTATTCAATCAGCAATTTATTTAGGTATGGTTTGATTAAAGTTAAACTACCATAAATGGTTTAAGGACGGTTAATTAATGATTTTCTGTATTGATTTTTTTATAATAGTATCATATAATATTATAAGTAAGAGTGTAAGAACATTCTTACGTTGTAGACTCAAGTGGGACTTGTAATTTTTACTCACCCACGATCTGTTTACATAATTTAATCTTAACAAGGAGAAATATTATGTGGACTAAACCAACAGCAACAGAAATGCGTTTTGGCTTTGAAGTTACAATGTACGTAGCAAATCGCTAATAACAGAAGTAAAGTAGTAAAGTGGTGCCCTGGCTTACAAAGTCAGGGCATTTTTAATAAACATTCTCAAAAGGAATATAAATGAAAGTAATAAAAAGTTTAGCGGTTGTTTCGGCCGCGATTATATTAGGTGTGACCGGAGTAGCAGGTGCAGTATCTTATAAATCATACAAGTCAAACGATAGGGCATATAGTCTAGAAAAAGCAGTTCGTTTGCAAACACTAACAAACATGGCATTAAACAATGAAAATTATGAACTTGCTTGTAAAGCACAGCAAGAAGTAACAGAATTGGTTGTACGTGCAGGTGTGATAGATGTTATTGAACAAGCGGATGTCGTCGAAAGCCAAATATGTTCATGGGCATGGATGACGTCAATATCGGCTTCTAGATAATGGCAAACTACTTTCAAACAGGATTTACCTCATTACAGGAACTTGCTAAAATGAAAAAAGAACACGTTGTAATAGAAACACCTAATCCAGTGGAAGGACAACAGGCACTCGATAAAAATGGAGTGTTGGTTGTGTATTCAAACGGAAAATGGATTTCAGAAGCAGAATACGATCGATTAAAAATGCGTAGACTAGGTGAAATTGGGGACTGCGTCTAGCAAAATTTGGGCAGTTTTTGGTAATCATTTTAGTAGTATTTGCTCTTGACAAATATAAATAATAGTGTTATATTAGTAACGTTACTTATTAATGTAACACAAACACACAAACACAGAGAAAAGGAGACATATGATGTCAATGAAAATGATCGAAGATAACGTAAAAGCATCCGCTGATTACGTCCAAGAAAAAGTAAAAGAAGCAATGCCAAAAGTATCGTTCAACAAGAACGGTTACGAAATCCGTACGCAAGTATTGGATATGGCTAAAGCATTCACCGAGTTCGAACATTCACAAAAGTGGATGGGTTGGGAAATTACGCAGAAGCGTGATGAAAAAACTGGTGAGATTGTTTCTAAAGTAGGTATGCCAGAAGTACCAGGTGTAGACCATGTACTTGAGTATGCTGAAAAGTTTTACGACTTTATCAACAAATCAAAATAATTAGATAAATTCTAAGCAGAGAATCCCGGCCTAGAAATAGTGTCGGGATTTTTTGTCAATAGTGAAAGAATACAACTTGGTTCATTCTAACTTCATTGAACCATCTATCACTTGTAATATTCTGTCCGTGATATATCTTGCTAGGAAATAAAACCATTCTATTAAACTTACTTTCCATAGTATAAATTTTATTCCATTTATCTTTAGACACCCAAGGTGCTACGTGTTCTGCGTTTGCTTCAGTACCTGCTCTAACCAAATGATCCATACCATCCTGTGCCATCATTTTTGGAATACCCGGTCTATGATATAAGTTTGTACCTTCACATCCTTCTTTGTTCAAATATATTAATGCTGTCCATCCGTGATCTAAATGAGGCCACCACCAATTGTTTTCATAATCATTAAAATCCTTATCAAGCATTTGAAATGTGTTCGTTAAAATTTGATTAGGATCGTTACGAAAATTTTGTGCTTTACAAACCTTTTTTATTATATGTGAAGTATCATACATACCTGTATGCATACCTGTATGACGCCTGTCAGCAAATGCTTTGCCGTTAAGTGATCCTTTTTGATTTGGCTTGAACAAAGCATAATGGCAACGTTCGTCTAGGTAATCTAAAACTGCTTGAGGATTTTTGTAAAAGTTATCAATCTGATAATAATGGCGCTCGAAATATGTTAGAGGAATTTCCTCTACTTCACTGGACAAATTTACTTCAAACACATTTTTCATCATCGTGAATATTTACACCAACTTTACTTAACGATGCCTATAAGTGACTCGTCCTTTGGTTAAGTCATACGGAGATATTTCTACGGTAACTTTATCTCCAGTAATAACTCTAATTTTATTTTGTCTAATTTTTCCACTAGCATAGCACATTATTACGTGCTCGTTTTCTAGTTGAACTTTAAACATTTGATTGGGTAGGACATCAACGATAGTCCCTTCTTGTTCTATTATATTATCTTTACTCATATTAGTTGTTGTAGTTTTTTAAAAGCACTTCATCGTCGAAGTACTTTTTGATGTCAGGAATGACACCTGTGGTTTCATCAAAGCCGAATCCAACTGCTTTAATAATTTGGTCGTATGTTTCTTTGGTAAGTTTAGAATAGTTGTAAGGTAAAAAGAAAGGATCGTTGTTATACAATAATTCTGGATCATCTAGTACTTGCCAAAAGTTTTCAGCAAATTCTTTGCTTAACCATTTAGCATAACATATTCCAACAACAAAACTCTTGCTTGGATAAACCCAACCAGGATCCTCTGTAAAGTATTTGATAGCATACTTAACGACTTCGTCTCCTGTTACTTGTTTAATAGGAATGTCACGCTGATTTAAATCATCAGTAAGAGTTGTATTCAAACGATGATATATTTCTTGATTAATTTTCCACTCAGGCTTGTTCATCTGTAAACGTGTACTTTAAAAATGTTCTTGTGTGTTTGCTTTCAGGATTTTCTGCCCTGTGTGGGACTTGACTTTGTATAAAGACTGCTTTGCCTTTTGTTATTTCAATAGGATCAGCATCTTGTATCAACAATCTTGAATCTGGAACATCTGTAAGATATATTAACACGGTTAATTTAATATCAGGTATTGTAGTCCCGTCCTCTCGTTGATTATCTTGATGCCATTTATAACTGCCTTTATCAATAGTATCAGACATCATCTTTGCTGTTGATAGAGTGTAACGCTTTCCAAGATAGTCATATATCTTTTCAATAAAGATGTGTGATGACATTGGAATAGTATTGTCCGTGCCATCATCTCCCCAGGACCATTCTTTCTTTTCCTTGTCTGTGCTTAACAAGGATAGGTCTGAATTATCCAAAAAGTCTTTTATTTCAATATACGGTTTATCTATCATTATAATATTGTAGCAGATTTAAGTAGCCATTGCAACCATTATCTAGATCTTTTACATATCGATAATGTTCTGTTAAGCAATGTCCAAAGTACTTGCAGTTATGACAAATTGGACTGCAATTTTTTGTAGGTTCTTGATCTGCCCATTCCTTGTATTCTTTGTAACTATCCATTTCTAGAAAAAATTCTTTATCATCTTTATCAAACTCTAAAACTCCAAACTTACCATTAGGAGTAATGTAGACATGATCATTTGAAAAAGCATTATACTCTTTACTCAAACTCATTCTAATATGGTCCTCATTAACAAACTGAAATCTTTTTTCAATCGGAGATTCTAACCATTTAATAACAAAGTTTTCAAAGTCTTTATGTGTTACTTGATACGAGTTTGCTTGATTAATCGAATAGGGTTTAATCTCAACACTTTCAATGCTGGTACAAGCATTAAGTTGTGTAATCATTTCATCAACATTTTTGTTAAGCACTTCCGGACTTGCTAATACTAACACAGCAATAGGTACAGGACTTAATAACATATTCTTATAAACTAGATCGCTTTTTTCTCTAGCATCAAAGTCATAACTTACACTTAGGTAGAAATCATCCTCATAGAATCCTTCATGCAACATTGAATAGTTTGTGATTATATTAATTTTATCTCTGTAATGCTTTCTGATAACATCACGCATACCATAAAAGTAATCTTTTTTAAGAGCACCAACTTCGCCACCGTACAAATCTATATGCTCGATTTTATCTTCTAATCTTATTTCCATAAGCATATTATCAAGAACTTGTAAGTCAATTTTGTTTTGATCAGCAAGTTGTTCTGTTGTTAGATAACAAAACTTACAACGAAAATTACAAAAATAACTAGGGTTGATTGATACTTTCATTAGTCAGCCTCATTGACATATGGTGTAACTTCTACCTCTTCCATGCCATTTGCTTTTAATATTTCGGGTGCTATTTGTTTCATTAATCTGCAATGTGCTTCTACTACATTATGTCTCTTAAAGTCTTTAACCGTTTTTCTACAACCGTTACAAATATCAAACATAGGACAAGTCATGCATGATTTCTTCATGCTCATTAATTCAAAACTATCTTGCAATGGAGTAAAGAACTCCCCTTGCATTTCTTTTTCAAAATTAATTGGCATTTCTTTATCGTCACCAAATGCTCCGCAACTATAATAGTCTCCACTTGGGTTGAAACTTCTTATACCTTCGTCACACTTTCTGTTTTGTGGACAGGATGTTGATTTTCCTCTTAACCTATGCATCATCTGTTTGGTGTTAAACTCCCATGGAGCCAAACCTGCTTTCCATACATCAACATAAGTCTTATAAATTTTAGATAATAGATACGGACGATCTTGATCACCACTGCTCATAGCATAGTTAAGTTTGCATTCTACACCAGTCTTATCATTACGTGTGAAGTTGTGTAATGTACCCCCTGGTTCAACTCCATTACTCATTTCCATAGCAAGTTCTACATTTTTCATTGCCGCATAATCGTTCATATCAGTGATTACACTAATAAAGTCAGGACGATATCCGCAATGTTCTAGCATAGCATCTGAACATTTCCAAAAGTCTTCCACGGTAAACAAACTAAAGTCACCTTTGAGTCTGCCTTCTCCGTAGTTAAAACTTGTTGTAACTCCCACACGTTCGTTGTTAAACAGGTCCTTCCACTTGTTTGGTTTAACATAAAAAGGCCACAGGTTAGTAGTTAATGCAATGCTTGTGGACATTTCGTGTTCATCCAAGTAATCAATAATACGCCAATAGTAATCTGGATCCATCATCAATGGATCACCACCGTTAACAATAATTGTATTAGTGTCGGGATATCTTTCTAAAAACTTAAAAATGTAATCATGTGACAACACATCTGTTTTCTTGTTAGCAATTTTTGTGCTAGAACAAAACGTGCATTTAAAGTTACATTGTTCAGTTGGTTTTATTATCAGTTCCATCTTTACTATCGATATATCTAAAAGTTTCTTTATAAACGCATCCGTCAAAATCTCTTCCAAGTCTTAACCAATCGTTTCTAACAAAGCAACTAAATGGACAGCGTTGAAAATATTCACAACTCATGCAGTCATGATCATCAAGGAACTTTTGTATAATAGGATCGTTTGTTTCAGGAGTTACTATTGTAATAAAGTCCTTTGAATCCTCGTGTTGATGTATTCTACAACTTGCTGTTCTATTGTTTGCTTCTATTAATAATTTATTAATGCTAGGACAACTCATCTTGTTATGTGATTTGCCGTTAGTGAACGCATCTAGGTTAGTGCATTTTGGATAATTGTCTATCAAAAATATGTTAAATTTGTATAATTCGCTTTCTGTTGGAACTAGCATACTTGGTACGGTAGGTCCCGGAGTAAGTTGATCCCAATAACACGGATACTTGGAATACAGATAATCATAATACTTGTCACCTGTTTCTATTAGTTTTGCCATGTTTTGTTTTGTTGCAACTAGACAAATTAATCCTACATAGTCATCAAACAATTCAATGTTTTGTTTGTATGTTTCAAAATCGGGTTGATTGAATCTACCTGTAAGGTCGTAACTAACGCTAAATTTCAAATCGTGATGTTTGACCCAATCTAATACCAATTGTGTTCTTTTAAATACCAAACTAGTTACAAAATTAAATGTTACACCTTTATCAAACTCATCACATAATTTGTTCACACCGTCGATAAACTCTGAATACACAGGAAGAAACTCATCAAGCAAATGATCTTGAAATAATTCACCTCCCATTATGTTCATTATGAAATGCTTTTTTGGATTCATAATAAAGAAATCCTTAATCACATTCAGTTTAGATAATATCTCCTCACGAGATTGTCCTACCTTTGATAGATGATTTTGGAAACAATGTACACATCTTAGATTACATTCTTCAAAAAAGAATATTTCTAATTCGCCTGAATCCGGTATTTTGTCTTTTAGTAGTTGTTGAATATAAGTCATAATATCACTCGTAGTGATATTTATGGCTTTGCACTACGCCCAAAAAATTTATAATAATGCTAGTTTAGATAACGATGCTGTATCGCCAGCACGTTTTTTGTTAAGGATATCGTGGAACAATACATAGTTTACGTTGTCTGTATCACCATCTGGGATTAAACAAGTGTCATATGGTTTAGCAACAACGAAGTCTAAAATTTTATCCATGTCGTCTTTTGATTGTCCGCTCTTAACTGCTGTATCTAATAGATCAAAGATTTCAAAGTAACGTTGACCGTCACTCATGCCTTCTGTGTCATAGATCTTCTTAGCAGTAGTTTTAATGCTAGAAAGTTGTTCTGCTGTTAAATCTTTTAATACAGGATATCCAAAGATACCTTTCTTATCATTCTGTTGCCAAATAGTTGTGTCACCGAAAATAGTAAGAGATGAAATATTTTTCAAAGGATTTAAACTATCAAGTTTTACATCTGCATTTGTAAATCCAAGTGCTGTTTGAAAGTTCTTGTTGTAAACATTTAATACTGCTGACTCTCTTAAATCATTTAATGCTTCGACAAACCATCTGTTAGCAAACATTCCAACAACTTTAATTAACTTAGATAGATAGTTAACTGATCCACTAAAGTAATCTGCTAACATAAATTCATATGATAACGGTAACTCTAAGTTTTTAATTGCTGTTCTGTCGCTTTCTGAAACATTTGTTGATGCCCATACATCATCGAAATCACCGAAGCCTGTACGCAAGTCAGCAATAATAGCATTTGAGTTTTCTAATACTTGTGCATTAGACATTGCTCTTTCTTTGTAAAGAGACATTGCCATTAAATTTTTAAATGTAGTTGCGTCTAGGTTTGGCATGATTGTTTTAAACCATGCAGTTACAAACTTTTTATAATTTTCTATATCACAATATACAATAACTTTTTTATCTGATTTAGTATTAACAATCTTTGTAATAACTTCTACTAGGCTAGTATCTTCAAATGACTCATGAAATGCAATCAAGTTACCAGAAACATATCCGTCTAATCCCGAACCTACTTGAACTCCGTTTTCTTTTGAAATGACAACACGATCTGTGTTAATATCAATTCTGCTGTCAATATCTAAATATGTTTTATTAAAAATATGTAACATTTTTTGCTAATTCCTCATCACGTTTTTTTGCTTCGATCATGTCTGGTCCATGACCTTCAGCAATTCCCCATGTTAATAAAAACATAGGATTGTTTTTGTTTGCCCAGTATTCAAATAAGTTTTTACCTTTAAACATATAATCATTAAAGTACTTGGTATAAAACTTCATTCTATCTGTATTTACACTAGAATAGTAACTAAAGAAACGTTCGTGTCTTAAAATGCTTACAAAGTTGATCCCTTCAGCATCATTCGTTTCGTCATGTGGGAAACTTTGTGCATATTGTTGCATTTCTTCATGCTTAACAATGTATGCATTAAACAATATAAGACTATCTAAACGGTCAATCCATTTTTGTAAGATGTCTTTGTTATCATTTATAAACTGCGTATATTTTCCTGTGCCGCCGTGTTCACATTTACAATCTAAAAGAATATCAATTACAGCACCTTCTACTGATGGAAGGTCAACAATATTTGTGCTATGAAGATATGCTTTTAAAAAATCGTTATCAAGTTCTTGTATGTCTGCTTCAATGTCAAGATTGCTAAGGTACGTTAATACTTTTGCTTTATCAAGATCGCTATTTTTTTGATCTATTAGATAAAACACATCATCATCGGTAAAATGCTTTTTAAGATCTTCTACTGCCATTGGTACTTTTGTTGTAATAACTTGCATTATCTTCTACCTCTCGAACCATGGCAACTTGAGTGACAACTTGCATGGCATACATTTACTTGTATTGTTGTTGTTGTGCTTCTTGCTGTATTATATGCTGTTCGTAAATTAGCAAAAAACGTTTGTAAATTAGTTACTGAAATTGTGTTTCCAGATGCAACACCACCGTTATTTGTTGCGGCAAGTGTTTGTCTAAATCCTGTTCGTAAATGGCTTACTTTTGTACAATTGAAAACAATACCTGCTGTTGGTCTTGTCCCTGTGTTACCACCGCCACCTGTTACATTTAACAAGGCTTGCATATTTCTAATATTTGTGTATAAAGCAGTTTCTGTTCTTAGGGCACTAACAATAGTTGCCGCAGTAATCGGCCCACCTGCGGTTCCGATACTTGCACCTGTTGCTGTCGCTGTTGTTCCTGATGTTGTTCCTGCAAAACAAGCGGTAGCCATTTCAGTGAATGGTTTAGCATTTGTTCCATAACCAATACCAGCATTCGCTGTTGCTAACGCATAGTCTTTAAAGCGATCGACAATATTCTGTGGTGTAATCGGGTTAGTTAGTGTAGCCATTTATATATAAAACTCCTAATAATCAAATGTATTTATACGATAGTTTAATTCACTATCAGCGTTTTAGGAGTGAATTTTAAGCATTCTAGGGTCAATAGATCTAATAGGTATGCTTTTTTTGCCCTTTTCTGCTTTTAATTGTTGCATTAATGTCTTAGGACTGGCACAAATATCATCTTCCCACTCCAGTTGATGACAATCACTACCACAAACATCAAATACAGGACACTCAAAACATCTAGGATCACGTGCGGCTTCGCAGGCTATAATATGTTTTCTTTTTGGACTAAACAATAGTTCAAAGACAGGCATATCAATATGTCCATAGTGATCTTCGGGTGCTGAATTAGGACAACCTGCTATTGTACCATCGGCATTTAGTGTAAACAACTTTTGCTCACAATTTCTACACCATGTTCCTGCATCAGGAAAGTTTAGTTCAAATTTAGCATAGATATTTTCCATGAACGTGTGATATATTTTATCACGTAAATTGTGCTTTTCTATTTGCTCATGATATCTTACAAACCATGCATCTAATTCTTTATTGCTAGGCCACAATGCAAGATTCTTTTTAGCATTACCGTTCATGGTAATACGTTCAAAGTCTATTTCTTGTATTCCTAAACTAATTGCATAGTCGATAATTTCTTTAGGATCCATCTGTGTTACATCACGACTCATGCTTACAAACAATTTAATTGTAAATCCGTCCTTGATTAACATACGAACGTTTGATTCCCATAACGCTCTTTGCTTTTCATTTGCAAAACGTATTTTAGGATCCCAACTAGTACCTATGCGTTTGCTTAACACCGTACGCATAAAGTTTAATTTTTCATCATCTATTTTAAAAACTAGATTAGTAGTTGCTCCCCACGTAATATTATTGTGTATAGGATTGACTTCATCATATACTCGTTGCATATTAGCAATAGGTGCTAGGAATGGTTCACCGCCATGGAACTCTACGTGTAATGTTTCTAAGTTAGTAAAGTTTTCGTTAAGTCCTTTGAGCCATTTAATTGTTTTGTCAGGATCAAAGTATATTTTACGTCCATTAATACCACTGGTAAAACAATGAGAACAATTTAAGTTGCATGTCTCTGTGGTTTTAAGATAAACCAATATGTCTTTCATAACTTAAATCCTATGTCCATTATTTTTGTTTTAGAAAAATCGTAAGATCCAAAACTTAGACTTAAACAATCCTCTGTATTAAATGCTTTATGTGGTGTATCTTTTTTAATATAGATGTGTTCACCTGTATTTAATAAACGTTCCTCACCATCAATAGTTAGTTGTTTAGATCCTTCGCAGATGTAAATGCAAACTTCGCAAGGGTCTGTGTGTATATCAAAACTTCCAAATCCACCATAGCCAAAGTAAGCATGACAATCGACAGGTTTGTTCCATATTTGTGTTAACTTATAACAATGATCTAGAATTTGTTTGTTATATGTTTCAATACCTTGTACTTTAATTGTTGTACTTTGATCTCTTTCAGTTACTAACGACTTTACATACGCATCAAACGTAGGAAACAAATCATTAACAACAGAGTCTTTTCCATCACGTATAAAATAGATAAGCCTATTTTCAAAAAAGTAATGGCTTGTTAAAATATTTTCAAAGTCTATTTTTGTAATCATATCAACACAGGACTATTTCCAGTAGTACCGTGTATATTCATACTGAAAACTATCCTCTCCTGGTTTGTTGTATTCGGTTGTACTTTATGCCCTAACCAACCTGGAAAAATTAAACAATCTCGTTCTTCTGCTTCGACTTCTGTAAAGAATCTGTTACAAGTAACGTTCTGTTTAGGATAGGCACTCCATAGTTCTCTATTGAAGTTTCTAAATTCTATATTGCCAGAGTCTTTGGGTTTCTTAATATAAAAACTAACTGCAAAATGAGATCCACCATGATCGTGTTCTTCAACATAAGCATTATTGCTTGTTATATTTGTCCAACTTTTATAAACATTTAACTCTGCTGGATTTAATTTGTAAACGTTGCTCCATAGATCTTCTACGTGTGGTTTTAGCCATGTCATGAATTCATCAAACTCTGGCCAAAGATGTGGCATATCAATATCGCCCGCGGATGTTTTACCTCCGCCTTTCATCACTCCTCTATTAGGATCAATTAGAATTGCATTGGCTCTAATTTTTTTAATGGCAGGCTCTAGTTCACCTTTAAAATGAACTTTATGAATTATTGGTGCCCATGGTGTAACATTCTCAATCATTTTAACTTTATATGCTCATGCAATTCTGGATTGAATGGCTGGTTCTCAACATTAGTTGCTTCTGTTACAGCAAAGTTAGCACTGAATGTTGTTCGTCTTTGATTGCTGTTATTAGGATGTGTAAAGTGTTTGACCCAACTAGGAAAGAAAACAACATCTCCTGTTTCTATTTCAGGAACAAATAACTTTGTTTTCATTTGTTGAAATATTCTATCTAGTCCGGTAGCACTAATTCTATTGTAGTCTATGTTTTCAAATACTAATTCGCCTCTTGCATCTTCACCTGCAGGCTTTTCAAAAAAGTATGAGCAACTGAAACATCTTCCAGGAAACATATGATCGTGAATCTCTTGATAACCACCTCTTTTATAAATGTTTACCCATGATTCAATAATATCAATAGAGTAATTTGAAAAAGGTTGTAATCCATTTAGGTATTCCTCAAAGTTTGGCTTGATAGCATCTGCCCAAACGTGCCAAGGCATATCACCATTCTTCTCATGTTGACAACTGCTTAGACAACTTGCTAGTGTCCAAGGCTCGTGGAAATATTCTTTTTCCTTAAGAATGTAAGGCATGAATGCCTCAACTACCTTGTTATGATCTTTTACTTTGCCTACATAAAACCAAGTAGGCCATGCTGGTTGCATACTCATTAGTGTCCTACCTTTAATACCATATTAAGTACTACTCTTCTTTGAAAGTCTACCGGAGGAGAACTTGCATGATATCTATTGCTGTTAAACATTATTAAAGAACCTTTTCTAGGTCTTACCTGCGTAACGATTCTTAATGGAAACTCGTCGTCTGTTCCTTCTTGCCCATACCACTTATTAAAGAATACGGTATCTCCGTCACTATCATTTACATAATAAACAACACTAACAAAATTACAATCACTTTTTCTGTCATCATTTTTATCAACGTGTGGCATATTACACCATGAACGATTCCATCCATATTGCGGAAGTAACATATTTGCTTTTACACGTTCAACTCCTATAATAGGTGTTTGCGTATTTTGTTTAAGACTATCAACAACTACCTCTGCCATTGATGCATACATGCTGAGTGGAACGCCTGGATTGCTAATACTATCAATTAGTGTATGTGTGAATTGCGGAGTATCTTTTACAAAGTCTAATCCTAGTTCTGAATCTTTTGCTGTAACATCATTATAGTGCCAAGGAAACTGACAATCCATAAAGGTGTCATGGATCTTTTCTACATCATCTTTATGAACAACTTCATCTAAACGAATAAAGGTTGTTTCATCTGCCTCTACTTTTTGAATATCAACTTGCATTCTTACTCCTTGTATATGGTGTTATTTAAGTAATCATACATAAGTGGTAGATATCTTACGGCTTGGTCCCAGCGTTCTTTATTATCATCCAAATTCTTGCAGATTTTTTCTAATTGTTGTTCAGTTAATTTATGAAACTCAACGTTTTCTGTAATCCTATCAACAGGATTATATCCCATTCCACTTGCTATACATGGAAACCCGCCAGCAGGATGTAGGTATTTTTGAACCATTCTGTCTAACCCAAAGTTTTTAGCACCATACGTGATGTTTAACTGATCGTCTAGCATCTTCAAATCATAGTTTCTGTTATAGCAGTCCTTCCAATATTGCGTGTCCTGTCGTTGTGTTAGAGCATAGTGCATTGATACAAATACTGCAAACTCCTTAAAAAGTTTTCTACAAGTTAAATTATATGCATCAATATCAAACTGACTTGCCGCAACTCCTGGTGTCCCTTCTGATCTTAATAAAGTTCTACAAAGTTCTACCAGGAACTTATGGACCGTGAATAAACCATTAGACTCTAGGGGTTCTATGAATCCGGCACTGAGTCCTATGGCTACACAATTCTTTACCCATAAACGTTCGTGTATTCCTACACGCATTTTTATGTTTTTAAATTCTAATTCTTTTGTATCAACACCGTTGTTTGATAAGTGTGCTTTAAATTCTTCTAATGCCTTTTCGTCGCTGACATGGTCACTGCTATAAACATAGCCTGTACCTATTCTGCTCCACAACGGAATATTCCATACCCATCCATTACCTAATGCTGTAGAACTTGTGTATGGTTCCATCTGTTCTTTTTTATTATTATATGGAATGCGTGTTGCCCAAGCACTATCGTTGGGTAACATATATCTATAACTTTCAAAAGGTTCTTTAAGGGTTTTGTCTAATAAGATTGATCTAAACCCTGTACAATCAATATACAGATCTCCTCTAACAATAACCGAGTCGTCTAGTTCTAATCCATTGATAGCACCATCATGTTTAGTATGAACTTTTTTAACTTCGCTTAGGATGTGTTCCACACCGTTTGGTTTACAAACATTGTCACGCAACCAAATACCAAATTTAGTTGCATCAAAGTGATATGCTGTGTGTTCACCGTATTCAAAGTTTGGTAATGTGCCTGAAGTATTTTTATCAAATTTATTGTTATTAACCAGTGACATTATGCTATAATAACTATTAGCATAATCACTATTGTGTGTATCTGGCTTATACATTTTTTTATAGTGCCAGTCGTTAATTCCATACACGGTTCCTTCTGTATATGGATGTGAGAACGGATAGTGAAACCCACCATCATTGTTCTTATAAAAGTTTTCAAACTTTATGCTTAACTTGTAAACGGCATCCGTTGCCTTCATAAAATCTTTATCTTGAAGTCCAACAAGATTCATCCACTCATTAATACCTGCGATTGTGCTTTCACCAACACCACTAATTGCAATGTTAGGAGATTCAACGAGTGTAACTTGGAAGTGCGGAAAGACTTTGCACAATGTTGTTGCTGTCATCCATCCGGCACTTCCTCCACCTACTACTATTACTTTTTTAGTCATCTTTATCTATTCTCTGATACTTTCCGCGATCCTGCGAAACAAGATAACAATCTGATTGTATTTGTGCAATTAGATTATCAATCTCATGATTAGTTGCTTTCGTTTCGCCATATTTCATTTTACGTAAACGATCAGCATCTGCTTTGATCGAATCAATCTTATCACACAATTGACTGATTTTGTGTAACATTTTTTACTCCTTGTTATCAACCAACGATACAAAAAAAGATTTCAGTTTAGCAAAGTTCTTAGCATTCTGCTCTTTGCCCTGTTCCCAGTTTTTCTTCTGAAACTCTTTTATTTCTTCCCACTCATTCTTCGACCATTGTGAAACAACTTCTGGTCTCTCCTTAGTCCATTCTCCAATACTATTAATTTTAGTTTGCAGTTCTAGACCCAACGGCTTCTTTTGTGGTAACGTTTTGTTTGTATCCGCATAAGCAATAGCACTAAAAAATGCTATACCCCATGTAAGAACACAAACATGAAACATTTTTTCTAAGTATGACATATATACCTCCTTTTCATTTGCTTTATATTATGACTTGTTAGTGTTTGTTTTATATTCAATGGTTGCAACACGTCTTTGTTTTTCAGAACGGTTTGCTTTATGATAAAACTTTCCGTTTTGATTTATAAAAACAATGTCGCCAGCAATAGGATAGATTATATCCTCGCCACCATCGTACTTAAACTCAACACTTCCTCCAACATTTTCGTCAGTGTTGTCATAATAATAAAGAACGTTAAAGTCAAACCCTTCTACAGCATCATTGTGCCATGTTGTTGATCCTTCATCAACTCCATCCCACACACCATAGTAGGTTACTTGTGCGTTTGGCCAAATGGGTTTAACATAGTTGTCACTAATATATTTTACAAAATCTCTTATCTCTTGTTGCTGTTCAGGATCAGTATCTTCGATTAGTTTATCCTGTACTTCAACATTAGTCATAACAAATTTAGATAAATCTAACAGATTTTTCTCATTAAAACGAGCATAACCTTTTGTTAAAAAATTATCTAATTGATCTCTCATTAATCCCGTACCTTCTTTATCTTTGTAGGTTTCTTTTTTCCTAGTTGATCATAAATGTGTTGCACACTAAATCCGCTCATTTTAATCTTCTTGCTGTCAACCCACACGTCATATGAGTACGGTGGACCTTTCCACGGACTTAAATCTATATATTCGTAGCCAACTACTTTAGTCATCTTTTCTTGCTTTAATTAGAATATACATTACTAGGATCGTAACAAACATACCTAGTACAAATAATCCTATACCTGCACCTGCTGTCATTATATTTTTTCCCCTATTTCAAAACCTCTAAATGTTTTAAACCTTGGAAAACGTAAACTCCAAGTCCCGTCTTGGTTTTGTGTTATAGCATCAGCACGGACTTCAACCAACTTGCCAATAAGAACATCGCGGCTAGTCCAAAACTCAGTTCGATTATCGTCGCTAAAGCCACTACCAACATTGACCATAATCTCTCTTTCGTCATCAACTCCGGAGCAAACCAAAGCGCCAAGCCTTCCTTCATTCCTACCAGTACCTTCTTCATATGCTTTTACCTCTAGTGTAACTTCAATAAATGGTTTCTGTTTTAACCAAGCGGTCGAACGTTTACATTCGTACTTGGCTGTTGGATCTTTAATCATTATTCCCTCGTACCCATCAGCAACCGCCTTGTTATTAAACTCCTTGAATTGCTTTTGACCTTCTTCAGTGTCAAGATCAACTTCAAACTGATCAATAACTTGGATGTTCGGAAAGTCACCAAATACTTTGCAGAACTCCTTTAGGTACACATGGCGTTGACGTTGGTTAAGGATAGACTTGCCCTTTTTGAATTCACTTAACGGTATTATATCAAAAAGTTGCAGTACGGCATCGTCTGCGTTAACATTATCTTTTCTATGAACTTGTTTCATCAAGTCTTGAAAAGAATTGCTAACTATTTCACCGTCTAACACCATGGGTCGTTGAATTGCTTCGGGTATCGAAGATATAAAGTTTGTTATGTGGCTGAAGTTCTTTAAGGCCTTGCCATTTCTAGAATACTGCGACACGGCATCCATTCCATTAGCACCGTCTATGACGGTGAGAACTCTTACGCCATCTAGTTTTTTATCCAGACATACTTTTCCACTCACTTTCTTTTGATGCTTTGCCGAGTCGTGTGCGAGCATACACTCAAACACAGGAACTCGGTATTCGTCTTTTTTTAGTTTCTTTGCTACATTGTTTACGGTCTTTTCACTTACACCACAACGTAAATCTTTAATTAGGATTCGTCTGTAAAATCCATTCCATTGATCTGCTGTTGCAACACCCATTGCTAATTCAATAGCATCACGTGCCGCATGACCTGTTAGTTCTCGTCTATGAAGTGCTGTTGCAAGTTCTACAAAGTTACTCCAAGCCAACCCTTGGCCATCTTCGTTTTTACTTACAGGAACTTGCTGAACACCAAATGTGTACAATTTATCAAGTGCCATAGTTACACCTTCAAAGAACTCGTTTAGTCCTTCATTCATTGCATCAGCAAGAATGTCTTCCTTTGCTAGTCTTGAATTGTCTGCTTCAAGTTTAGCAATAATGTCTTGTGGTTGTGTTCTCATATTAATTTCACTAAGATAAAGATTTGTAATGCAAGTACCGCAATAGGAACGATTGTTCTGATCAATTCCATAGTGTGATTGTACTCATCCAATTTTCTTTCTAGTGCGTTTCTTTTTCTTTTTCTCATCATATTCCTTTGTAGTGTTCTATTACGGTATTCAAATCAATATAATCAACAACTGCACTCTTGTCACCGTGATTAACCAATGTAACAGGATGTGCTGTGTTAATAAACATAGGTCCTTTAAGTTCTGCTGTTTGAACTAGTTTTCTTGTATCGTATTTGCTGTACCAATGAATCATAACACGTTCATCGGATAGGTTGTTGATGTACGCACATGATCCCTCGCTTAATTCTTTAGATTCTAAAAACTGAAGTCTACTTTCAAGTTCAATCTCTTCAGCATTAATAAACTCTTTTGCACCTTTTAACCAAAACATTATGCTACTACCTTTGGTTGAAATGTGTTGTCTCTGTAAAACGGTTTAGGAACAATGTCAAATGCATATTGATCCCAAGGCTCACTATCAGTGGCATCTAGTTTAGAAACTTTAACTTCATGATCGCTACTGATCATTTCTTCAAGACCTTCAACGATAAGTTCAACGTCTTTTTTATCGTTAGTGTCTGCCCAAAGTGTACCATATTCCCACCAAACGTTTGGCTTTTGAATGTCTGCCTGTGCAAATTTAACGTCAATGTTGTTAAGTGTTCTAGTTTCTAATCCCATAATGTGTGCCTCCTATTGCCTAAATTTTATGTTAGTATTCTAACAAATATAGTATTACTATACATGGTATTACCTAGTTTGTCAAGCGAAAAATATTCATTTTGGACAACTAATCCTGGTCAGGATAGTCAGCAAAAACGTCAAAAGGCATAATAATTCTGGGTTCATTTGGATTTTGATTGAAAGGAACCTCGTGTTGTAAAAAACTAGGAAAGATTATGATGTCTCCAATTTTAGGTTGCATCACTTTGGGTTCAAAATAACTTTGGTAATCTGGCGGATATGCTCTTACAGCATTTGTTCTCGGATCGTGTAGTCTTAGAACACTTTTGCTTTGTTCATTAACTGCAACATAAAACACTCCGCTAATGATACTTCCTGAATGTTGGTGCATTCCAATCGTGTGATGATTGGTACAAAATAATCTTGTGTGTAGTTGTGGATTTTCTACTTTGAAAACTTCTTTGGCAAAGTAATCAATTTGTTGAGCAATATAATCTTTTGCTTTTTGGAATATTGGATCGTTGTTTGTGTAGAGATTCTTTTGTGAAAAACTGGTTGGCCAATCTCTACCAGAGTATTCTGTAATCAGGTATTGATAAAGTTCAAGTATGTACTCGTCATTTTGAATATTATCAAGATATACATGGGTCGGCCAACCAGTTACTATCATTGGTTGTTAAACCTTACATAGAGTTCTTTTTTTCTTGGATTTCTTTACGTCTTACTTTTGTAAGTTTTCCAAGATCGTTTAGGGCGCCTCTTGCTCTTGTTGCCGCGGCTTTTACGCCTTTGGTTTCAAATGCTTCTGATTCCGCAATGTATTTTTCGTATGCGGCTACGATGTCTTCATGTGTTGCCATTTTATCTCCTTTGTTTAAAAGTATTAGTATTTAGGCCCCATGCGTTTACGGGGCCTTAAATGTGGTTTGGTTAAAACTTATATCTAACTGATGCTAGAACCTGTTGTCCATGATCTGTAAACGCACCTGTGTACACAGATGTTTGTTCTTTATCATGCAAGTATAAACCCAATTCCAATCCGTCTTGTTTATCAGGACGCTTGTTTGGATCATAACTTGTTGGTACATTATAAACAACTCCATAATAGTTTCCGTCATAACCTAAATCATCGTTTTCGGTTCTGTGAGCGGTAACATATAAATCCTTGTTCACATTGTACATGACACCATAGTCATATCTATCTTTAGATGCTAGACCAGTGTTCTTGTCATCCCAAACTTCAGCACCCCATAATAATGGTACGCCAAATCTGTGTAGACTTCCACCGATTGCCCAACCTTCTTGATCACCTTTGGTTGTTTCCTCAGGACCTTCAATACGCATATATGATAAGTCAGCATAACCCATTAGACTAATTGTACCTGTTGCATATCCTACATTACCGTCATTGTCCCAACCTAGTGCAATACCCCAAGGAGTTTCTCTTTTTAGTCTGTAACTATCAAAGTCAAACTCGTTGTCGTACTCCCAGCCACCAAATGTTAATACGGTTTTTTCTCTGTGATCAATTCTGTAATTTGTTTCAGTAAAAATAAGTGGTACACTAATCTTAGGAGTCTTTGCGAAACCCATTCTCTGTGCATCTGTTTCACCTATGTAAATTCTTGAAACATCATTACCAAATCCTAATTGTTTTTCAACAAGGGTATTATCCTGTGTATGATCTAATTCATAATAGGAATCATAGTTTGCTGAAACACCTACCCAGTCAACTGCAATAGGAGTATCAACTTCTGTGCTGATACCAAATTGTAATTCACCACGTGAGTCCCAACCTGAGTCATACGTCTTGTCGTTATAACGTCCTTCAAGTTCTCCGTTTACAAAAAATCCTTGTGGTAGATTTGGTGTTGTTTTTTCTAACTTCTCAATCCTCTGTTCCAAAGTTAGATCTTGTGCACCTGCTTTTGATGATAGCATTAATAATACAAATCCGATTATTACAACAACCAATCCGCCAAGTGCAATTTTAGTGTGATTTATTTTCATTCTTTTTCCTTTATCGATAAAAATAGGCACTCATGTGCCTACGCATTAATTATGCACTCATTTAGTGCATTACAATAAAAGTGAATTGATTAGTTAACCAAATTAGCCGACAAACTCAAACCAACTTGTCATTATGTATTTGGTATTTGATAAAGGTGGATTACCTCTATGGGTGTGTGTGAAACCTGCAGGCCAAATTAATGCTCGTCCCTGTTTGGCTTGTACTCTTTTGTGTTGATAGAGGAACTCTGTCTCTCCTCCGTGCTTGACATCATTCAAATACATCATTACCGCAAGTACCCTATGATCATTATCTGATCTTGTACGTTCGGCATGCCATGCATGGAACCCGCCTCCAATTTTTGTTTCTTGAATCTTGTTTGCAAACATTCTAAGTTCTTGTCCAATTCTAATTGCCGAATATTTTTTGGCATATTCTTTTAGACAAGCATCCATTCCTGCGAAGAATGTATTGTTTACTTCAGAGTTTCTAACCCTAATGCCGACATCAAATTCTTCATGTGTGTAATATTGCAGGTCATCAATTTCGTGTGTTTGTGCTTGATGATTTTCTCTGCTTATGGTATGTCCCATTGCCTTAACATATTGAAAGTGTTCAATAACATTTTTACAATAGTCCGGACCAAACACATTATCATAGATACCTATGAATTGGTCATGTTCGCATTCTATTTTGAATTGTTGTTCCATGCAACTATTTAAACTATCGAACCCTACCTAGAGGTATAAATTGAAGATGTTCTTGATCACCTGGGTTCCATTGCAAACAGAATAGGGTATATTCTTCATCGCTTTTGAATGTTAGGTGTATTTCTCTTTCTGGACCTGGTTCTGCTGTATAGGTTATTACAGGCAGTTTATCCATTTCACTATAAATCATTCTGTTGAGTTGATTTTGTTGTGACGGATCCATGGTGCGTTTGAATGTTATTTTATAACGCACTTATGAGTAATCCTTTAGTGGACCTCCGTACTTGGCTGATTTTACCCTTTTACCTTTAAGTTTCTTTCCCTTGTATGTCTTGCCAGAATTTCTAGCACGTAGGCCTTGTGCCACACAACTGCTTTGGTCAGAATTGCCTAATTTCTTTGTGCTTAGGCATGTTTTTCTTGAAGTTTTTCCTCTGTTACGAGTCTGCTTCACTTCGGATAAAATTTCTATTGCTCTCATAAACATATTTATGTTATTTTAATATCAAGATCATAAATAGATCATCGATGACTCCGCTTGTACACAAGCACATCATCATAAGATCGGAAGTGCTCAATCCCCCGATGGATGAAAACATAGCGAGCGAACAGGTAAAAACTCTGATTGAACGCATAGGGATGAAACTGCTTATGGGGCCATATGCAAAGTATGTAACCATGCCAGGCAATAGAGGACTTACCGTAGCGGCAATTATAGAAACTTCACATATTGTAATGCACACATGGGACGAATGTGATCCTGCTGTTGTACAACTTGATGTTTACACCTGCGGTCCATTTGATCCTAGAATTGTTTTTGATTGGATTGAAGAAAATTATAATCCTATTAAAATAGATCACAAATATATCGATAGAGAATACATGATCAAGGATATTCCTATTGAAACTCCTCGGCAACTAGGTCAATACAGCACAAAAGAAATCGTTCAAGCAATGGACGATATAATGTTACTTTAAAATTATTTTGAAAGTGCGAAATCTATAATTGCTTTTGCAACATCAACGCCTGTGGCTTTTTCAAATCCTTCAAAGCCGGGTGCGGAGTTTGCTTCACACACCAAAAAGCCATCCTTACCAAACAGCAAATCAACACCACACACATCCAATTCAAGTGAGCGTGTTACATTGAGTGCTATTTTTTCAATTTCAGGTGTAAGAGGAAATGCTTCTCCTACTCCACCTCTTGTGATGTTTGCTTTGAAACTTCCGTCTTTGGCACTACGTCTCATGGCACCCAATATCTTTCCGCCAACAACAAGAACACGAACATCTTCGCCGGGTCGGCCGTCTATGTATTCTTGAACTATGATTGCTTCGTCAGTGTTAATACCGTGTGCAAAATCTATAAAGTCTTGAAAACGACTTTTTGATGTTACTTGATAAACACCCTTTCCATATGATCCAGCCATGATTTTTACCACAGCAGGAAACCCTATTTCTTTTTGTACAAGGTTAGCATTTACAGGATGTTTCACCAGCATGGTTTTAGGAGTGGGTATTCCTTTCTCTGCAAATATTTGATGAGCGTATAATTTGTCCTTGGTTGCTTCTATTGACCAAGAGGGGTTCACCGACTTGACTCCAAGTTTTTCTAAATGGCGTAAAATAGCAAATCCAAAATATCCCGTTCCACTGCCTGTTCTTGGAATCATAACATCCGGTATGTCGACCAACTTGTTTTTTACCCTTATACTGCGTCGACCCTCACGGCTTACTATTATGTCAACGGTAGGGTGAAATATCAAATCAACTTCACACTTTTTATTGCAGGCTTCTAGTAAACGTTGTATTTCGTATTTGGTTTCACTGCTACGCTTTTGTGCAATCAGCCATACCTTTTTCATACGTTCCTTTGGTGTTTATTAGACGTACTATTTATTTTATCGGTATTTGTCTGCGGATGGCTTTCTTGAATCTTCAAACTCTTCTGGTATCAGTCTAAAGGTTAATGCTTTGCGTGTGCCCTGGGTGGTTCCAAGAACAACGCTACCGTCCTTTTCTATTTCTATCTTTGTGATTTTTGCACGTGAGTTGCGGAATTTACCTACCAGTATCTCCTGCCCCACTTCAAGATTGATAGTGACACTTTTTGTACTGCTCATAGCATCCCTCCTTGCTAGTGTATAGTTTTATTACCTACTGAAATTCCCATGGATTCGCCTCCATCTTCGTGGTCCAGTCGGGCCTTAAAATACTTGATTACCACACCCAGTTCCTTGACCGCACGTTTTGCTTGGGGTGTTTTTAATCCGGAAAGTTGCTGTCTTTGATGCTCTAGTGCGTCAAGTTCCTCTAGAAAAAGTTCCTCAACGCTGATCGTTTCCATTACCATAATAATATTTAGTTTCCACAATCGTCATCAAAGTTGGGATCAAAATTCTTTTGTAGCCATTCTATATCCCTGTCATCGCCCATGATCAGCATCCAGTCTATGAGTTCTCGTGCTGGTAGTTTGCCATCATAGTACATCTGTATCAGTTGCTCTCGCTTGGCTAATAAAAATTGTTCTTTTGATATAACGTTTGTCATTGTTAATAAATTGTCCTTAATATAATATACTATATTAATATTTACAGGAAGTCAAGTTTTGGTTAACCGATCTGATAATGATGTAAATAATTTTATGAAGAAAATCACCACACAAACGCACAAACCCAACACTGACGTGGTGGAACACCTTCCCGGACTCATAATTGAACCACATCTGCACGATTATGTTGATGCGGGTGGATTCACGCACCTAATAGTGACCAGCAGAAATGCATGGGAACACTGGCGCGGTCGTGAGGATCAACTGGATCGCATTCGCGAAGCAATAGTTGTGGGCAACGGTGCTTATCTTGAGCGTGAGGGCATAGCCTGCAAACACTATCGCCACGCACACGACGTTGTGTTGCATGGCCATCATAGATATCTATGGTTGCACGGCAATGTGTGGAGCAGAAACTTTGCGTTGGAACCGGGCATCAGCACCACGGGTGTGCAGACCTTTTACAGCCACCTGCATCTGGACAATCTTGTGAAAATACGTAGCCTGCGTCCTGACATACTATGGGTCTATGACAGCAGGGTGTTGCGACATCTTGAGTCAATGGGTTCGTGGAGCACCACTCTAATTCTTCACACTCCAAGTGTGCATCCGCAGAGGGGTGTGTGGGGTAAAACACGCAGTTTTTATCCGGGTGAAGAACACTACGAACTCTAGGTTCGCAGTTTCATTTGATCGCAGAGATCCTGTTGCACTTCCGTAAGCGTGTCCCGGTCGCAGTAGACTCCATCAACTTCTATGGTGGGTAGAACGAGATCCGCACTGGATCCCCAACGTTCGTCCCAGGGACCATGCCATATGAGAAAACCAAGCAGGGCCACAACACTGATCAATCCCCACGGTGAGGGTTGCGGTGCTTTAGACATTGCGTTCACTCCTTTCCTTGCAGTAGATGCAGAATTGCACACCTGGCACGGCCTTGCGGCGTGCTTCCGAAATGGTCTCGCCACATTCCACACATTCCTGTGCCGAGGGTCTGCTACGTTCCTGTTCCTGGGCCATCCTGTGCTTACGCACCGCGGCCTCCGCTTCAAACAGGGCGGCGATCTGTGCTACTTCCGCTTCTTCTTCGTTGTTTGCTTCATATACAAAATGTTCTTCGTGCGCCATGTGTTATCCTATGCAGTAAAAGGTTATGAGCAGTACTACCAGAAAGATCAGGCCAAAATGCCATTTTTCCATAGTGTTCTCCAATGATGTTAATGATGTTAATATTTACTCGTCTAGCGATCGGATTTAGTGCGTGGTTCTTGACGCTAGGCCTTTCAAATAATAATATTATACACTAAAAACGATGTGTGTCAACCATAGGTTATATCGTAGAGCATGGCATCCTGCTCATCGGGTATTCTGGCGATTACACGCACCTGCCAACCCCCATCCATGCTACCATCATGATCCA
>Ga0255751_10001080_pt1 | contig 25852 bp, 17 predicted proteins | sample 071ome_20_FD_179951 | JGI IMG/M metagenome (GOLD analysis project Ga0255751, IMG submission 179951) | Coastal salt marsh microbial communities from the Groves Creek Marsh, Skidaway Island, Georgia - 071412BT metaG (version 2) | ecosystem: Environmental > Aquatic > Marine > Intertidal zone >... | reverse complement strand
TGTCGAAACCTAGCTTACCAGTGATGTCCAGGAAGATGTCTGATACATCAAGAATGTTGGTGTAAGTACCTGTGCCACCCCAAGAGAAGTAATGAACGCCATTAACTTGTTGAGCACCTTCGCCACAGTAGTTACTTGGCATACCTGCTGTGAACTGAGCGTTAAATTCGTTAGCACCTTCAGTTGTCATGAACAATACCGCACGCAGAGCGTCTTGCTCATACTCAGGGTTACCGGCCAAAGCATCGGTAATATCACCCAGTGCACTCAGTGCGCCAGCAAGTAGATCATTACGTAGAGTGCCTTCAGGGAAGTTTTCCATACCCCAGTCCGCGAAACCAGAACCGAAGTTAATTGCGTTTACTGTGGTTGCGGATGCTACCAGTTCAGGTGCAATACCTGCTACATAACGTACAGTTGGTCCACCCAGGCTGTGACCAACAAGGTTCACTTTAGAGGCACCAGAATCCGGAAGTACATGATTCACAATGTAGTCGTGCAATTGCTCACCGCGAACATAAGCGTCATCCCAAGCTGTAACGTTTGGAACATAGACTTTTGCTTTACCACCTGTGATGAAACCACCTTCCAGGTTCTCAGGAACCTTGTGGAAGTAATCCATCAAACCAAGCAGTGAATCAAAACCACTTACCCCGTGTACTAAAACGATAGGGTATTTGGTGTTATAGCGGTTGTAGCTTTCACATGCTGCGTCCCACCACTTACAGTCTACGTAATCATCGTGCGCTTCTGCCGATGCTTTCTGAATCATGGTTACAGACAGTGTGAGTGATAGGGCTGCGAAAGAGGTTACTTTACCAACCTGACGCATTGCTTTTTTTGCTACAGCTTGCAATTGGCGAAATGTATTCATGCTAGCTCCTTATTATTTTTATGTGCGTTATGTCTTACATAAAGTATGAGGAGCATATAGCTTGCCAAGTGATACAGTTCACGTGGTAACGGTTTGTAAGTCAAAATTCTTTTAATAAAAAAGTCATAGTTTTCAATTTCTTACTGAGTGATTTGTTATTTAAGTGGGCGTTTGTCTGGAAATGACTATTCTTGTGCGTCTTTTCCTACAAAGAGAGTGTTACCGAAAAGTTGGCGTAAAAGTTACATTTTTTTTTCAGGGGGTGTTACCCCCTTGCTCGAAAAATAGACACACATTAATCAGGGTTGTTTGGATTTGGCTCTTAGTTCGGTAACGGGTTCGCCCGCAATACCCCAGTTGTCGGTGTTCACTTCGTCAATGATGACAAAGGTGGTTTTAGGGTTTTTATCTAAGACATCAACGAGTAGTTGTGTCGCGCCTTCAATTAAAGCTTTTTTTTGCGCTGCTGTGACTTCTTCATCGGTGATTCGGATGTTAACGAATGGCATGAGGGTTTCCTTCTTCTAGTGTGAGTGTGGATTGAACTGTAGGTTGATTCGTGGGCTGATCCGTTTTTCGATTATTCGAATGATGAGTCTGTCTATTCGAAGAAAGGTTTGTGGCTTTTCGATTGGCGAGCCAGACCCCCAAGCTCACTAATATTAAGGTGATCAGCAAAACAGAGTTAAAGGCTTCGTCAAAAATAAGCACTGCGCCAAGACCAGAAATAATCGGGACAATGGCCATCATGGAACCCATATTGGAAGGGCCGATGAGTTTGACTGCTTGTACGTAGCAGAGCATCTGGATGATTGTCGCTAATATGCCTTGATAGATGGCCTGCCGTAGAATCTCGGTAACAAGGCTTGATTGCGCGACATCAGTGTCATAGGTGCCATTAAACAACTGCATCAAGGTGTCTAATCCGATGGTCTTGGGTAGAAATAAGATATATACCGGTAGATAAATCACACAGGTGATGATGGCCAGACTGGCGGTTGCCTGCCATGGGTTAATCTGCCAGCGAGTCAGTAACACAGAGTAGAAGGCCCAGCATACGCCAGCCATGATGACCCAGGCATGACCGAGGGTGAGTTGGTTGGATGCCACTTGTTGAAAGAACAACAATGCGATCCCTGAACTGATAATGGCGATGCCTGCCAAGCGCGTCCATTGGAGTCTTTCCTTTAATAACCCGGCTGAGAACAGTGCGACCAAGATCGGTAATAGACCCGGCAATAAGATAGCGGTATGAGAAGCAGGCGTGGTTTGGAAACCGTTAAAAGCAAATAAGGCGTAGAGCAAGGCGCCAATCAAGCTGCTGATGATCAACTTAGGATTAAACAGGTTGAAGGGTTTAAGCCAAAACCAGACGGGAGTAAGAATCGCAGCGCAGGTTAGGTATCGAACAGCAATGATGTCGTAGGCCGTTAACGCACTTAGACCACCTTGCCTGGAAACTAGAATAAAACCTGACCAGATCAGGACGGCAGTCATGGCAAAGAGATAGCCTTTCAGGGGGTGATTATTTGCAGTGATTTCTCGATTGACCATTTCGACTCTCAATGGGTGTGTAAGCTGTGATCTTTACTGTATGTGTTTATAATGTTCATTAATACTGAATAATAATGAATTTAATATTCATAAATATTGAAGGTTTTGTGATGGAATTATCTGATCTGAAAGTCTTTCTTACGGTGGCAGAAGAGGGCGGTATTAGCCGCGCCGCCAATGTGCTGCACAGAGTGCCTTCGAATATCACTGCCCGTATTCAAAAGCTTGAATCTGAATTAAATCAGGAGCTTTTCATACGAGAAAAAAATCGGCTAAAGATTTCATCATCAGGCGAACAGTTACTGGATTACGCTAAACGAATTTTGTCGCTGGCTAATCAAGCCTTGGAAGAGCTCAATAATGAAGAACCTACTGGTGTATTGAAGGTGGGTTGTATGGAGGCTGTAGCTGCTTCCCGATTGAGCCCAGTGCTGGTTGATTATCATAAACGACACCCTGAGGTAGAGTTGGAAATTACGACCTCACCGACGGGGCTTCTTATTGACAAGATATTGTCGGGTGAGCTGGATCTGGCGTTAGTGGCAGATCCCGCAGAGGATGATCGACTGGTTTCTTTTCCAATATTCAAAGAACGCTTAGTGATGGTTTCGAGTGTAGCTCAGGGAGAGGTTACACATCCGGATCAATTGGGTACGAGCCCGACAATGCTTGGCTTCAGCAGTCAGTGTGCTTATCGAAATCGTTTAAATCAATGGCTACAGCAGGGGCAGGGTTTAGCTAAGGTGTTAGAGATTAATTCCTATCACACCTTACTGAACTGTGTGACGGCTGGTATGGGCGTTGGCTTGGTGCCTGAGAAATTGCTCGAACTCTATCCCTTTAAGGAAGGCTTAAATACCCATCAGTTGCCAGAGGATATTTCCCATTCCGTAACCCATGCGATATGGCGGAAAGACAACCAACGCCCGAGTATTCAGGCGTTTTATGAGGTCTTAAGCGCAGTGTCTAATCTTAATTAGGCGCTTACTGTTTTGAGTTATTGATACTCGGGATGCTGCTCAATAAAACGTTGCAGCGTTTCATTAGCCATATCACTGACTTTGCTTCTCATAAAGCCCGTCCAACCCAGTAGATACGCTGGCAAACCAATGGCTTGACGGCTCCAACGCCAAAAATCGAATTGATCTTTGTGGCGAATAATCTTGCCATCTTTGAACTCAAACTCAGCATCAATGATGTTGTGAACAAAGCGACCTGTTTTGCTGAAGGAATACTTTGGTTCCCAATGGGCTGTTACCTTTCCATTGTTCTCGGCAACAGAAAAATCCAGCGTCAGGTCCTGTCCTCGCTCGACCAGCATATGCCACATAGCGCCCGCTGCTTTGCCTTGTAGGTTGAATGCTTCGTCCTGAAACTGAACGTCAGGATGATAGCAATCGATCATGGTGGCGAAGTCTTTGTTCTGGAATGCGGTATAAAAGCGGGTGACTAATTCAATCTGAGCTTCTGTCGATTGATTCTTTGAATTCATCTGTTACTCCAAGATCAAAGAAGGGCTGGGATTATTACTATAGGTAATTCGAAAATTTAAAGGTAACTAGCAAATACAGGTAGTTAACTTGGGAGCTATTATCTGTGTTTCTTAAAGCATCCGTAGGGCTAAATACGACATGGAGCAGGTAAAATCGGTCAGGCGTTTTAGCGCAGTTTTCTTGGACTATTTGTGTATTTTTCTAAGGTTATTAGTGCAGTCTAGTCAGAAAATACGTCTATGCTAGTAAGTAGAGTTTTGTGTATTGAACAGTTGAATAGGAAACGTTTGGTTTGGTTCAGAAAAAGTCATCTTCCAAGAGCATAAGCTTTTACTTCATAGTAGCCTTGCTGATCTTTACTTGTGGGTTCTTTGTGTTGGGCACGTATTTTTTCAGTCAGCCGGAAGAGCGTGCCGACTTTCCTATTCGAATTGCTGTCTCTAAAACCCCGTTATCTACTCCGGTGTATATCGCTGATGAGAAAGGCTTCTTTGAGAAACATTGCGGTGATGTTCGCCTGAAAGAAGTGGTCGGTGGTAATAGAAGCTTTGAAAGCATGGCCGCAGGCAATGCGGATTTTGCCACCAGTTCCGATTCTGTTCTGGTTTATAAAGCGTTTAATCGAAGCGATTTTGTGGCCTTGGCAAGCTTTGTCCAATCAGATAATGATGTGAAATTCATTACGCTGGAAGATTCTATTCAGATGCAGGGCAGTGATTTAACCAATAAGAAGATTGCTGTGGTGAAAGGCTCAGCGAGTGAATATTTTTTGAGTACTTACCTAGCTCTCGAGGGCGTCTCTCCAGATGCCGTCACCTTAATGGGGATGCCGCCAAATGAAATGCCGGACGCACTTGAATCAAAAATGGTGGATGCCATCGTTCCCTGGGAGCCGTATGGTTACAAAGCCATACAAAAGATGGAAGGGCAAGCTAAGGTAATTCCAACCAAGAATCTTTATTCTTTAACGTTCAATCTGGTCGCGCTTAAAGCCGATGTTGAGGCCCGGCCTGAAGCGTCTGAATGTGTGCTGAGGTCTCTAAGTGAAGCAATTGATTATATTGCGATTAATCCCTTGGAAACACAAAAGATCATTGCATCCCGGCTCAACTTGAACAGTGATTTCATATTTTGGATATGGTCAGATTATATATTTAAGTTATCGTTAAATAGGTCTTTGTTGATGAATTTGAAAAGTCAGGCGCAATGGGTTGTCAGTTCGGGAAATGATCCCGTTCAAACTGTGCCTGATTTTATGTTGTTGCTGAATCCTGAGCCCTTGATTCGGGTAAAACCTGAGGCGGCTTCTTTACCTTCAAACGGTGGATAAGAAATACACTGTACAAACGATTCAATGGTTGATTGAAGAATTCTAATTAGTTAGAACGATAATTATGAAGTTACAATCGCAGCTCTATTTATTCCCTGGAAGTGTTATTTTCCTAACGCTGTGCATTCTTTTCAGCATGTATTGGTTGTGGAAGCAATCCAATACTGTGTTTGAACACCAAAACTACATCACAGAAATAAATACCCGAGTTCATCAATTAGAAACCAATTTGTATCTTTATGAAAAAGCGCCTTCAATTCAATACCAAAAGCGCTGGGAATTGCAGCATCAAGCTTTAACCCGATTGCTTAATAATGCACCGGCTCTGCCTGCCGAACAGCAAACCTTACTAAATAGTATCAAGGGCTTGAATCGTGGGGTGCCTATACTGTTTCAACGTTTGCTGATGTTATCGCAGCGCCAGAGAGAGGCACCAGCCCCCCTTAAACAACACATCAACGAAAAATTGATTGCTCAATTGCAAACCATCATCGAAGACAGCCATCAATTGACTGCTATGGTGCGCCTGCAAATGAGAGATAACAGCACCAAACAAATGATAATAATTGCCAGTTTATTGTTACTCGGCTCTGCATTGCTGACCATACTAGCTGTTAATTTGTCTTCTCGAATTCGAAGTCACTTGGATACCTTACGAGGTGGTGTAAAAGAGCTGGAAGCGGGCAACTTTCAACATCAACTGGACACCACACGAAGCGATGAATTTGCGGACTTTATTCATGAGTTCAACAGCATGAAGCAAACTTTGGAGGAGACCACCATTTCCCGAGATGCGCTTCAAAAAGAAATAGAGCAACGAACTTATGCGTTAAAACATATTGCCAGTACAGATCCCTTAACCCAGGTGTTTAATCGTCGAAAATTGCAGGAGCAGGCAGAACTTGAAATTGCTCGAGCACGTCGCCATGATGAGCCCTTGTCTGTACTTTTGCTTGATGCTGACCACTTTAAGTCAATCAATGATGAATACGGTCATTCCGTTGGTGATCTGGTGTTAATACACCTGTGTCGGCTGAGTGAGAGTGTTATGCGGGAGAACGATCTGATTGCCCGCTATGGTGGTGAAGAATTTGTGATTTTGTTACCTCATACCGGTCTTCAAGGCGCGAATGAGTTAGCTGCGCGCATTCAAAGTCACTTAAAGGATTATCCGTTCCGTTCCGAAGAAGAAATTATCCCTTTGACGGTAAGCATCGGCATAGCCTGCTTAGAAACTGAAACCAGCTTTGCTGATTTGATTGGTGATGCCGATAAAGCGCTGTATGACGCTAAAGAGTCTGGTAGAAATTGCATTAAGTCCTTCAAACCTTTAAATCCAGATGTGGACTCAAGAGGCAGTCTTCATTAGGTTCTGTGTCTCTGAGTAGTCTCTGAATAGTTTCTGCATTACCTTTGCTCTGTCTCTCACTGTATTAGTATCGTGCTGCTGATGCGTTTTTCTTATCCCAAGATCTATGGCATGGTGTGCTCCACAATAATAAACACTTAGGGATTTAGCTGTGGAGAATACCCTTTACCTTATGCCGTTAGCCGCATCGATTTGTTTACTGACCTCATTGGTTCAGGCCTGGATTCTGACTTCGGTTCGTTATTTCAAAATGACCTTCTTTAAACGCATCTTTAAGAACTATAAAGACCTGGTGCGTTCTCATGTGGACTATCTGATCATGTCTGCTCTGATCATGGCCTTGTATTTGGTGGTGCGGGAGATGTCGTTGCAGGTGCCGGATTTGATCCTCTGGCTGGTGTTTGTTGGCGCTTTGTACAACCCGTTTGGTTTCATCCTTCAAGCCATTAAGCCGGACATAGCCGAAGGTGGGCTTATGAAAAAAATTGGCGTGGGCATAGGCTTTATGCCAACCACCATTGGCGTCGGCTATGTCGGTTGTCTGGTCTTTATAGCGGCATTGGAGAAAAGCTTTTAGATAAGGCCTAAAAGTGAGAGGCAGTGTTTGATATTTGAATCATTATCATAAGAATTTATCACGGATCGCTGACTAGACTGAGACATATACTCGGTGAAATCTGTGCGATGTCAGGAGATGGCCTGGCTGATCGTTCAGATACTAAATGGACGTGGCTGTGACATTCTTATGGCAATGAAATCATCGCGGGCTTTCTCAGGAGAGAGGAACCTATTCTCTCGCAGAACCCGATATTTATGGGTCGTACCCGGTCTGTTGTTATCCTTTCATGCTTCGGCGGTCGTAACCTACGATGGCACCGACGGCGTACTTGCAGATCTGTTTAACTCCAATAGTCAGCAAGCCTGTACGTCCTGCCATAACAGTTCATTAGTTGGGGCCGTTGATCGAAGTTCCGCAACGGATGGAGTGAACTTCGATAACTATGCCGAAGCGACCGCCACCGTGGCGGATCTCGATTTCAGTGGTGTTATCGATGCCGATGATAATAATGCCGTTCGTGCCAGCATAAGAGCGAATGCGGGCACCATGCCGCCAACCGGTGTTTCTCTTACAACGGCAGAAAAGAACCTTATTGCCCAGTGGGTGACCGATGGTTCATTGCAAAATTCCGCAGCTGAAGTGGCGTCCAGTGCTGCCACCTCGGTAGGGAAATATTCAGCGTATTTAAATGGTACGGTGAACGAAAACGGTTTAGAGACTACGGTCAGCTTTAAATACGATACTACGTCGCCACCAACGGCCTTCACCAAAGCGGCCACCTCACCGTCAGGCACAGGGGGCGGCTTAAACGCTGCGGCTGTCACGGCGCAGATAACCAGTTTGAGTTGTGGCACGAAATACTATTTCTATATGACAGGGTCGAACTCTTCCGGCGGAGAAGATGGTTCCACTCTCAACTTCACGACGGATGCTTGTAATGTTGGGCCAACCATCAGTTCAACCGCTGGCACGACTGCCACCGAGGATCAGCAATACAGTTATCAACTGACCATTACTGATCCGGACGATTCCAATAATGGCTCGGACTTATCCTTCTCGTTATCGAATCAGCCGGCAGGAATGAGTGTGTCATCCACTGGCCTGGTGACCTGGACACCAACGGAAGGCGTAACTACTTCAGGCTCTGTGACAGTGACGGTTCAGGATGGTGGCGAAGATGGTGCCAGTTCAGATTCAGAAATCTTTACGATATCGGTCACAGCGGTTAACGACAATCCCCAAATCAGTTCCACGGCCGGTACCACCGCTACGGAAGACCAGCAATACAGTTATCAGCTCTCGATTACCGACCCTGATGATTCCAATAATGGGTCGGATTTGACCTTCTCCCTATCAAATGAACCTGCCGGTATGAGTGTCTCGACGACGGGCTTGGTAACCTGGACTCCAACCGAAGGTGTAAATACCTCGGGTGCAGTGACGGTGACGGTTCAGGATGGTGGCGAAGATAGCGCCTCGGGGGACAGTGAGGTCTTTACCGTGTCAGTCACCGCTGTTAATGATCCTCCGGTGATCAGTTCCACTGCCGGAACCACCGCTGATGAAGATGTGGAATACCAGTATCAGCTTACGGTGAATGATCCTGACGACAGTAATAATGGCTCAGATTTAACCTTCAGCCTCAGTGGCGAACCCACTGGGATGACGGTATCAAATACAGGTCTGGTTACCTGGACGGCGACCGAAGGCATCTCCACCTCAGGCCTAGTGACTGTCACAGTAGCCGATGGTGGTGAAGATGGGGCCAGCGATGACAGTGAACAATTTACGGTGACTGTGTCAGCGGTGAATGATTCACCTCAGATTACCTCCAGCCCATCCACTTCGGCTATTGAGGCAGAGGAATACAGCTATCAATTAACTATCAGTGATCCAGATGATTCCAATAATGGCTCGGACATCAGTTTCTCTTTATCCAATGAGCCTGCGGGTATGGTGGTTTCGAATACCGGGCTTGTTACCTGGACACCAACTAATGGTGTAACGACTTCCGGTTTGGTAACGGTTTCTGCGGCCGATGGTGGTGAAGACGGAGCCGTTGCGGCAACGCAAGATTGGACCATCAGTGTCGATGCGGTGAACGATCCGCCAGTGATAACTTCTACAGCCACCACCTCCGCCACTGAAGATGTGGAATACCAATATCAAGTCACAGTGGCTGATCCGGATGATGATAATAACGGCATTGATCTGACGTTTGATCTTACCGATGCTCCAGCGGGTATGACGGTTTCTGCTACTGGTTTAGTGTCCTGGACGCCAGTTGAAGGTCAAACAACCTCTGGCAGTGTGATTTTGACCGTTTCGGACGGCGGTGAAAGCGGTGTGATGCCAGACACAGAAGTATTCACCATTACGGTTACTGCGGTGAATGATCCGCCCGCTTTTACTTCTTCTCCTGTCACTACAGCAACCGAGGATGTGTTGTATGAGTACGATGCTAATGCCGCAGATGAAGAAGGTGTGGGTGTGATCTTTGGTTTGACGACCTTTCCGGTGGGTATGGTGATTGATCCGGTTACGGGTTTAATTCAATGGATGCCGTTGGAAGGTGTAACGTCGGAAGATGTTGTAGTAACGGTTTCCGATGGCAGTTTGTCGGATATCCAGAGCTTTACCATTACGGTAAATCCGGTGAATGAAACACCTGTGATCTTCAGTGAAGCGGATACGGAAGCTACAGAAGACATTGAATATCAGTATCAGATTGTGGCAGCTGATCCGGAAAATGATCCGCTCAATTATTCCTTTAACCAAGCACCTGATGGCATGACGGTAAGTGATGCCGGATTAGTAAGCTGGTCACCAGAAGAAGGGGTGTTATCTGCTGATGTGATTGTTGCGGTTTCTGATGGTGAGTTTACCGCGACGGAGAATATCTCGATCAGCGTAATGCCGGTGAATGACGCACCGGTCATTACGGATCCTGGAGTACAGCAACTTACCGAGCTAACCAGTTGGCAATTGGCTTTAACGGTGGTTGATCCGGACGATGCTAATGACGGCGTTGCTTTAACCTTTGAACTCTTGGCTGCGCCTGCTGGCTTGACGCTTTCTGCCACAGGCGTGCTTTCCTGGACACCTCAAGAGAATACGGCTGATAGCTACAGCGTCACTGTGCGAGTATCAGACGGTCTGGAAGATGGTGCGCTGGCCGATGTGTTAGAGCTATCCCTAGAGGTTGCGCTTCAGGATACAGATGGCGATTTGATCGCTAACTATGACGATAATTGCCCAGATCAAAGTAATGCGGATCAGTTAAACACCGATGGTGATACAGAGGGCGATGCGTGTGACAGTGATGACGATAATGACGGTATTCCTGATGCTACTGAAAGCGCCTTTAATCTTGATCCAATAGATGATTCAGACGGAGAACTGGATCTGGATCGCGATGGTTTAACTAATCGTGAAGAGTATGAAATTTGTCAGACGAATCAGGATGATGTGTGTGCTGAGATCGCCATTGATAACGTACCTCCCGTGATTAGTTTAACCACGCCATTAGTGTTGAATGCTCAACAATTCCTCACTGTCCTGGAGTTGGATGTCAGCGCTGAAGATACGGTGGATGGTCTAGTTAATGTTTCTCTGGCGCAAGGCGAGATCAGTTTGCAATCGGGTGCTTACGAATTAATTTGGCAGGCAGAGGATCAACAGGGTAATCGTGCTTTCGCGAGTCAGCAGGTGTTGTTACGTCCGGCATTGATCTTTGGCGGTGCTACGGTATCAGGAGAGGGTAATCAGCTTTCTATTCCAGTGGCGTTGGCCGGTAACGCCACTGCTTACCCTGTAACGCTGGATCTGAGTGTTAGTGGCGATGTCAGCAACAACGATTATCAACTGTCAGAGAGTCGAATCACCATTGATGAAACCAATGCAGCAACGATTAGCTTAACCATCAGTGATGACGGAGAGTCTGAGGTGGATGAGGAACTAATTGTCACGGCTTCCTCTGTCTCGGACGGTGCTTACCTTGGTGCGGTCACTCAATACAAAGTATTGATTGTCGATCGTAATGTTGCGCCTGAAGTGACGTTGGATTTGACCCAAAATGGCTTACCAACCAGCACGGCCTTCCAGGATGCAGGCAACATCACACTGGCGGTCATGGCCTCTGATCCGAACAACGACACGCTTACCTTGAGCTGGGATTCCAGCGCGGTGACAGATGCCGTTGATCAAGGGGCTTCAACGGACACCTCTCTAGTAGTTAATCCACAGGCGTTAACCAATAATGACGTCTACAGCGTCAGTGTTACTGCGTCAGATGGTGTGTTATCGACAGTGGTAGATTTGGCCTTCCTGGTGGCTGCAAATCAACCGACCTTGAGTGCGCAAACCGATTCCGATGGTGATGGCATTGATGATGCCTCTGAAGGATTGGCCGATTCAGATGGCGATGGTATTCCGGATTATCAGGACGCGTTGAATGACCCAACCAAGTTGTCAGCAGGGACTAACAGTGATTCAGATGCAGATCTAATGGCAGTGGAATCCGGTCTTCAAATGTCGATGGGAACCACGGCACTAGGTGCAGGACAAGGTGGTGCACTAATTAGCAGTAATGCCATTACCGATGATGACGGAAATGTCGTGTCCGATGGCGAATTTAATGTCGTCGGCGGTCTCTATGACTTTGTGGTGAAAGGCCTATCCGAAGCCAATCGAGTGGCTCGTATTGTCATTCCTCTGACCCAGAGCGTTCCGTCGGATGCCAGTTATCGTAAGTTCTCAAATGGTGAATGGTTCGAGTTCATCGAAAACGATACTGACTTTATTGAGTCCGCTAATAAGGTTGATGGACTGTGCCCGGAACCGGGCAGCGATCTCTATCAAATCGGCTTATTACGCTTCGCCGATTGTTTGCAATTGAACATCTCGGATGGCGGTGCCAACGATGCTGACGGTATTGAAAACGGTGTCATTGTTGACCCAAGTGGTGTGGCGGCGTTACCTGCCTCTGTCACAGATACGCCTCTGGTTCCTCCAACAGGACAGCCCTCAGGGTCTGGCGGCAGTATAGGAATTTGGGCAATTCTCGCGTTATTGGCTTTACTTATACTTTATCGGTTCGAAATTAAGATGCGAGAAGGCGTTCATAGGGAAGGAGCACGGACGAAATGATAGAACCTGCAAAAGGATTGGGGCAGTGCAGAAGGGGAGTTTGTTTATCCTTCCTTTCATATAGTCTATTGATCATAACGATGCTTTGGTCCTTGAATGTGAAGGCCGAAGCTCCCGTTCTTTTTGTGGACAGTGAGCTGACAGTGGGATATGACGATAACCTATCTCAAGCTGAACGCGAACGGGATACGGTAGAAGATCACTTTCTCGAAGCCCAATTGGGGCTGCTCTACAACCATGAAATTAACTTCAATGCTGCGGTGTCTTTTAAAGGCTTTTTATCCGGTCAGGCCTTCGAAACGGCAGACAGCTTGAATCGAGGTTCGGCAGGTCTTGAAGCCTCTCTGCGGTATCAGCCAACCTTTGGGTTTCTGGCGCCTTTCTACCGCTTAACTCTGACCGCACAACTTGATGAATATGATTCAGAACAGCGCGACAGCGACATACTCAAAGCACAGTTATCTGGGACTAAACGCATAACTGACAAACTAACAGGCACCTTAGGAGCAGAATATCGCTATCGGGACTCTGAGGGTTCAGTTTGGGATAACAAAGATTGGCGTTTCTTCATTAATGGCGACTTGATGCTTACCAAGCGATTAGCGCTTTATTCAACGTACAGTTTCTTAACCGGAGATGTAACGTCTTCCGCTCAGGTGACCTTTTGTAATGGCTTAGCCGCAGATGATATTTATGGCTTGATTCAGTCATCCACGGCCATTGAATTTGATGATGCCTTTTCGAATGATTTTTGTGGGGACTGGGTTGCTTATCGATTGGATGGTACCACCAACGCCATCATGACCGGCTTGAATTATGGCTTTAACCACAGCGTGTCGTTGGATGCTTCGATGCTTTGGGCGTCGATTAATGGTGATGGCGATAATGATTATTATCGACGGGTTTATCGTTTTTCTCTGTTAGCGAGGTTTTAAAAGCTATCGACGTGGTCATTACTTCGTTTACCCCTCAAGGGGGTACCGAGGAAAAACTAACTCAAAATACTCATTTATGACGTATAAACTGGATGGCCAGCTCCGTCCGTTTCTTGTTAGTTTTTGCCTTGTACTGACTGCCTTGATAACGCTTTTAAGCTTCGGCTTAAGTTTATGAGGGTTGCATGGAACGAATGAGATTTTCAATGGCCGCTTTGGCCGGAATCACTCTAATCCTGGCTGGATGCAGCGATCGAGGTGATACTGTGGTTGAGCCTGTGACCGTGGATGCAACCGTCACGGCCGATAGTTTTCTAACCTATGTGAATCAACAAACCCAGATAGGCGTGGGTGAGTATCAGGTTGTGGTCTCACCTGAAACGGATGGTGAGACGGGAACCTATCAATTAGCTGTTACCTTGCCCGATGGCAGCACTCAAACCTTCTCCGGCAGTTGGCCTCAAGTAACGACGTCTTCTTCGGATGAGTCTGCCAACGCCCCTTCGGTGTCCGACAATCTCGTTATCATTTCTTCATCGATTCCTTCCATTTCAGCGTCGCCTTCCAATAATCCAAGCCACAGTTTTCGTATTGATCAAAGTGGTGGGTTGTCCTTTCAGTTGGAGTCTAGCGTTACTGGTCATCTGTATCTGATGAAGAACGGTTCGGTGATTGCTGATCAAGCAGGCACTGGTACAAGCCTTAGTTGGTCAGTGGATGCTTCGCAGATTGATTCAGAGGCTTATGCGAATGCCTACTACGAGCTGGTGGATCCGAATGACGAGCGCACCACTTTGGCAGATTGGAAGCAGGTAAATGGTTTTGATCAGGATGCAGGTACTCATGTGGTGTTTCGTGATACCAAGGATTTAGGGTATGGTCGGGACATGTACGCACGACGTTCTGATAATGGTGATCTGGCGTTTTATGTTGATAACTACGTAGTGATCTTGCGACCGGGTGACAGTGCTAATTACGGGCCATTGAATCTTGATGCTGCCTTGGCACAGGACAGAGAACGACATACGGGTACCAACGCCATTGAGTTCACACGTTTGGATCCTAATGACAGTAACTCGCCAAGAGTATTGAAATTCTTCACTTTTGGTCCTGAAGATGCCAATGGGGATCAGGCTCGCTTAGTCAAAGCGAATCTTGATGGTCGAGGAATAAAGTACATGCCGACCATGTGTTTGGTCTGTCATGGAGGCACCATGCTGCCTTTGAATGCTGATGGTTCATTCCCGCAACAATCGGTGCTGACCGCCAAGTACAATCGTCTGGAGTTGAACTCCTTTGAATACGGCGATCTGGATTATCAAACTCGTGCGGGTCAGGAAGCCAGTTTCAAACAAATGAATCAGTGGATTCATCAAAGTTATCAGGAGATCGTTCAGCGCAATCCGAATACTCGAGGTAAGTGGTGGGGCGATTTTGCAGTTGAAATCATGGAAGGTCATTACGGAGGGACCAATCTGCCGGGTGATACCTATCAGGCGGATGCAATTCCGTCCGGTTGGCAAGCGTCTGCAACTCGACCAGAAGGGGTTGAGCTGCTCTACACAGAAGTGATTGAACCGCATTGTTTAAGTTGTCATTCGTTACGGGGATCTGAAGCGGGTGACAGAGAAACCACTACTGTGAATGGTGAAACTATTAGCCTGGCTAATGCCATTTCCTTTTCATCCTACGAGCAATTCATAAGCTATAACGACAAGATCATTGAGTATGTCTATCGTCGTGGTGTGATGCCTTTGTCTTTGAGAAATTATGAGCAGTTTTGGGACGATCCTAACGGCGCGCCTACACGTTTGGCGTCTTTTTTGTCTGGCTTTGATGTCTTCAATTCGAATCGTGAAGTCGTTGAACCGGGATTACCGTATGCTCGTCCCGGTGAAAATCGTCGCAGCCAAAGCCCGGTTCAGCTTAATGGCTCAGGCAGTCTGTTCAGTGTCAGTTATCAATGGCAAGTGACGGATGCGCCGGTAGGCTCCACTTATTCATTCAGTGATGCCAGTAATGTCAGTCCGGTATTTACCGGAGATACCGACGGTACCTATGTGCTTACGCTAACGGTCAGCAATGACTTAGGCAGTCACAGTGAAACCATGGATCTGACGATTGATAGTCAGGGTCAGGATCAAACAACCCTGAATTTTGTGGATGACATTCGTCCAATTCTCGGCAGCGATACATTGGCTAAATGCAGTAATTGCCATAACCCTACCACCGGTAGGCAGGGCATACCTGTCTATTACGATGATAATAACCCGAACCTGTATCTCGATGTCTTGGCGAGAGTGAATCTGGCGGTTCCGGAAGACAGTTTGTTGTTGCTCAAACCGACTCAGCAACAACATGGTGGAGGTCTTCAAATCTTTAGAAACAACGTTACAGGTGAAGCGGAATATCAAACCTTACTTAACTGGATTCAGGAAGGTGCGGTGTGTGGAACGGATGCGAATTTCTGTTCTAACTGATGGGGGTAAGATGTATTCAGAGGCGCCCGATTAAGGCGCCTCATTTTGTTCCGGATCTTCCTCGTTCTCTTCTGCTACTGTGCCAACGGTTCTGTTTTCGGTAGCTTTGAATAATAGATCTTCGTCCGCTTCGGTATCTTCCAGATCACTATTACAGGTCAGGCTGATGGTATATTCACCGTCAGGCAGCGGGGAAGTGGTATAACGATACTCACCTGAGTCATCGTCCAGTTCTACATTCGCCGTAGTAATGGCTTCTGGTTCTTCACCATCGTAGTCATCAGGCGTGACATTCGCGCCTTCAAAGACGTAAATTACATTGTGGGTCAGCGGATCTTGGTCAGAGCAATCGGTGGTGAGTAAGGTGGTATCCGTAATAACCCCGGAAATAGTGCCGGAAGCCGCGTTGTTGACCAAACGGAGTGTGGGTTTGAGTAAGTAACCGTTATTGTTCTGCGGGTTACCTCTTAGCACGATGGATTGGCGTACATCAAAATCAATGGTGTAGTCCGCAGTGCCATCGGCGGAAACTTCAATGGTCTGGGTGAGTTTTAGACCGGTTTGAAAACCACTGGGAATGGTTAACTCGTGTTCAGCGCCGCCTTCTGAAATGACGATGTAGTTGTCCAGTTGGTTGTCATCATCGGAATACAGGTTGAGTCGAACTTCATAAGTACCGGCTTCAATGTCATTGTCGCTGAACAGATCAAAGGTGGTACCGTCCTGCAACGTCAATAAGTCGATGCGTTGAGGTGTTTCAAAATCATGATCCACCCAGCCGCCTTCTTCCCGATTCAGGGAGATACCTCGCAAGGTCACAAAGACATTTGCTGCTTCATCCACAGGCGCATCGGTTAAATTCACATTAAGCGAGCCTTGGCCGGAGCTGATTGAAGATGTGGTGCTGGAACCGCCGCCTCCGCCACAAGCGGTTAGTAAAACCAATGATGATAAAGTAAATAAGCCGCGATACTTCATAAGCCCACCCCTTGTTTGTGACATGCTTTGAGACCCTCTTTAAAGTATAGATGCGCTTGCTGTATCGACGGCCTAAATAGCGGTAATTGGCCGGCCGCTTGTCTGAAAGCCGATCAGGGAAATGGCTGAAAATAATTGTTTGAAAATGGGACATATCAACATGGAAAGTCTGCTGATTTTCGTTAGGCTTTTATTATTGAAACTTTTCTTAATTCAGGGATAGATATAACGATGAAAAATCAAATCAAAGCAGCTGTTCTGGGTTGTCTGCTCTCCTTATCGGCGCAGGCTTCCGAGGGTGTGGTTACGGTTAAAAGTGACTTTTCTGCTAAGGAAACGGCCGACCGTTTTGTTGAAATTATCGACAAAAAAGGGATGACGCTTTTTACTCGCATCAATCACATGGATAACGCAGCGGGCGTAAAGCTGGAACTTAGACCGACAGAAGTGGTGATTTTCGGCAATCCGAAGGTGGGAACCAAACTAATGCAGTGCTCACAAACGATGGCCATTGAACTGCCTCAGAAAGCCTTAATTTGGGAAGATGCTAATGGCGAGGTCTGGTTTTCCTACAATGATCCAGCCTATTTAAAGCAACGTCATGTTGTACAAGGCTGTGATAAAGTCTTCACTAAAATAGTCAATGTCCTGAACAAGTTAAGTAAGGCAGCTACGAAGAAATAAATATGAACTATCGGGGATCAGATCTGCTTGCCATTCCTCGGTGTTTGTGTGTAACAGGGTCTGATTTCCCTCCTTCCTCAAAATGTATACATCTTTCTGGAATAGGTATACGTGGTTTCCATTCAGCCTTTGTATCCTGATCTCATTCGAAAATTAGAGTGGGGTGAGAGCAATGAAATCTTCAAATTCTTCAAAAGTTATTTTGGTAACAGGCGTATCGTTAGGTATTGGTAAAGCCACGGCTGTACGTTTAATTCGTGATGGTCATATTGTCTATGGTGCCGCCCGACGTCTTTCAAAGATGCAGGGCCTGGTGGATCTAGGTGGTCATGCCATTGAGATGGAGTAGATATAATCACATAGCTCAAATTGTTTTAAGGCTTCTTTGCAAGCTACTTAGAGGCTGTGTCCAATTTATTAATAATTCACATTTCTATATTTGTTTCTCTTTTCATATCGGTGATAAGATCTTTTACCTTAAATTTGGCTAAGGGATTTAGCTGCATTTATCTTGCTTATACATACAGTTATGAGGTGGGGTAAATCTATCTGATTACAATAGGGATGTTAGTTTTTCTTCTGCTCTTCTTTATCCTTTTCTAGTCTCTAATTGTGTTTGTCAGTAGACGTTCTTTTAATGTGTTTCTTGTATTACATGTAATATTTGACAGTATTACATGTAATATTTGACAGTATTACATGTAATAAATATAGTGGTTACTATGAAAGCGAAATCTTCAGCATATTATCAACGTGAATACAGAAAGCGTCTGCGAGAGCAGGGGCTAGTTAAAAAGGAAGTGTGGATACTTCCAGAGCATACGAAACTGATGTCAGCTTATGAGAAAAGGCTGAGGACAAAATCTCTGGATTCGGATCTACAGGAATTTGATCAGGCGGGAGTAGGTGTTATGACTTTAAAAGCTGCAGAAAGTGGTGTGAATGTTTGGACAACTGAAAGCTTGTTGGATGCGTTAAGAAAAGAAGAGCTTGTTAAAGAAGGGGCTGCTCAAGTTGAGTTGATTGATGGAGTGGAGCCCACTTTGCTTATTGTTATGAAAGAGTACGGCGATCTTCCTATTTTTCTAACTATATCAGGAGAGCAAATCATTGCAGAGGCTGTTTTATGGTCTGTTGACGAGGTAAATGATTTAGCTGGTTTTAATGATGCAGTGCTTAGAACTCATAAGTATTTTCCGTTGTCCACGATAAGCCTAGATAAGCTTGGAGATGATGAAGAATACTATCAAATGTTTGGAGCACTGAGCTCAAGCTCGCTGTTAATGAATGTTCTATTTGAAATTGAAGTTTTGGCTAATAATGTTATTCAGGCAACAGAAGCTTATAGCGAATACCTTAAAGTGACGAAAGCAGCTAGTTAATTAGGGGGATGTTATGAATATTTGGGCAAAGATGATTACAGCACTACGGGGTGGGGTAAATGAAGCGGGGGAGGCTGTTGTGGATAGCCAAGCCCTCAGGATACTTGATCAAGAAGTAAGAGAGGCTTCTCAAGCTTTACAAGATTCAAAAAGCAGTCTTGCTGAAATTATGGCAAAACAAAAAGTTGCTGATGAAAAAGTTGGTAATTTACAGAAGCAAATCGAAGAGCATGAAGGTTACGCAATCAAAGCATTGGATCAGGGTGATGAAGCCTTAGCTCATGAGGTTGCTGAAAAAATCTCAGAACTAGAAACTCTAATTGTTCAAGAACAAGAATCTGCAGCTGGCTTTCGTTCGAGTGCTGATCAGATGCGCATGGCTATTAAGCAAACAGAGCGCAATTTAAAGCGCTTGAAGCAACAAGTAGATATGGTTAAAGCGACAGAAAATGTTCAGCGGGCTCAAGCGGCTGTGGCTGAAAGGCATAGTGGTTCCCAGTCAAAAATGCGCACAGCGATGGATTCTCTAGAGCGAATTAAGGAGAAACAAGCTTTGAAGTCCGCGCAAATGAGTGCTGCTAATGAGCTTGCTGAAGAAACTTCAGATAGTTCTTTAAAAGAAAAATTAGAGGCGGCAGGGATTACTTCGTCTAGTAATGCCAATCAAATCTTAGAGCGCCTGAAGCAAAAAAATAAATAGCTTTAATAGAAACAATGCTTAATTTACTAAGCATTTTAATTAAGGAGAGCAGAACGTATGTTTGCAGTATTTTTTACTGATGCAATGGATCCGTTTTATCTAAATATAACGTCCTTTCCAACAGTTATATTTTCTGCAATGCTGATTTTCTGCATCTTCTTTTGGCTACTAGCGGTTATTGGTGTTGTCGACTTGGATTTTTTGGATGTTGATGTCCCTAATACCGACTATTCGATGAATGATGGTTTAAGTGGGGCCGGATTACTTGGCGGTTTGCTTATGCGTTTTAAGCTTGAAGGCGTCCCAATTCCCATCGTAATCACTCTTATTTCATTGATCGGATGGTTTATTTCTTACTATACGGTTCATTTCTTATTTCCGTACATTCCTGATGGTGTATTCAGGTTCCTAGCAGGGGTGCCAGTGTTCGCTGGTTCAATGTATTTGTCCGTTATTTCCACTGCTTTAATTGTTAAGCCGTTAAGACCCATTTTCAAAGGCGCAGATCAAGAGGTTCAAAAAAGTATCGTAGGTCAAGTAGCAATCGTGCGAACTTCTTTTGTCGACACTACTTTTGGGGAGGCTCGTTTGGAGGACGGAGGGGCCGGACTTATTGTTAAAGTTAGATCCTATAAAGAGGAAACCTTCACTTCTGGTGATCGTGTGGTGCTTCTGGAATTTAACGAAGAAAAACATGTTTATATGGTTATAGCAGAAAAAGATTTTATAAAAGACTGAAGGAAATTTAATTAAGGAGAATTAATATGGGAATTACACAATATTTGCCAAGTTTTATGGGGTTAGTGACATTTGTAGGGGTGTTGTTTCTTCTAGTGTTAGGGATGGCGATTTTCTTTAAAGCTTTTTATGTCAAAGTTGAGCAGGGTATAGCTCTGATTAAAAATGATCTTAGTCCTAAACCGAAAGTATTTTTTACAGGAACATGGATCATTCCTGTTATTCATAAGAAAGAATTAATGCGTATCTCATTGATAACGATGGAGGTTGATCGTCGTGGTAATGATGGGTTGATCTGTAAAGATAATATGCGTGCTGATATTACAGTTGCATTCTATTTGCGTGTAAATGAGACACCAGAAGATGTATTGAAAGTTGCAAAATCTCTTGGTGCGTATCGTGCGTCTGACCGAGATGCTGTTAATGAGCTTTTTAATGCAAAGTTTTCAGAGGCATTAAAAACAGTAGGTAAGCAGATTGAGTTTGTCAGCTTGTTCGAGAATCGCCAGGAATTTAGGGATAAAATTATCCAAGTTATTGGTGACGATCTAAACGGGTATGTTCTTGAAGATGTTGCAATTGATTATCTTGAGCAGACACCTAAGTCTGCTTTAGATCCGAATAATATTTTAGATGCGGAAGGTATTAAAAAGATTACCGAACTTACTGCAACTCAAAATATTAGAACAAATGTACTTGAGCAAGATGAAGCCTTAGCGATTAAGAAAAAGAATGTTGAAACCGTTGAAGCAATGCTTGAGCTAGAACGTCAGCAAGCTGATGCTGAAGAAAAGCAGAAGCGAGAAGTTGCGACTATAAAGGCGCGCGAAGAGGCGGAAATCAAAAAAGTTCAAGAAGAAGAGCGTAGGAAAGCAGAAGCGACGTCGATTCAAGTTGAGCAGGATCTGCAGGTTCAAATGGAGAACCAGAAGCGTGAGATTGAAGTGGCAGAGCAGAATCGCCAGCGTGCAGTAGCAATCGAAGAAGAGAAAGTAACACGTGCGCGTGATCTTGAAATTGTATCTCGTGAACGTGAAGTTGAACTTCAGAAGATCGAGGCTGAGAAAGCCGTTGAGATTGAGAAGAAGGAAATCGCCAATGTTATTCGTGAGCGTGTAGCGGTTGATAAAACAGTTGCGATCGAAGAAGAAAGAATCAAAGAGGTACGTGAAGTATCTGAAGCGGATCGTGCTAAGCAGACCCAAGTGCTTTCTGCTGAAGCGGAAGCAGAAGAGGAGAAAGTTAAGCAAGTAAAAGCAGCCGAAGCCGAGGAACTTGCTGCTAAGCATAAAGCGATAGAGATCACGACCATAGCTCAAGCCGAACTAGAAGCGGCTGCTAAAGAAGCAGACGCTAAAAAGAAGCTTGCTGAAGGTGTTCAAGCAGAGCGTGCAGCGCCAGGCATTGCTGATGCAAAAGTTCAGGAAGCTAAAGCTATCGCGCTTGAAAAAGAAGGTGTTGCTGAAGCTAACGTTATACGCGCTAAGGGTGACGCTGAAGCCGATGCATTGTTGGGTACAGGTAAAGCTGAGGCAGACGTTACTGCTGCACAAGGTGATGCGGAAGCGAAAGCTGCACGTGAACTTGGCTTGGCAGGTGCTGAAGTAACACGTGAGCAATTCAAGGCTGAAGCGGATGGCTTGGTAGAGAAGTTCGAAGCAATGAACACTATGAGCGAAGACGCACGAGAGCACGAAGAGTTCCGTATGAGCCTAGAGACAGCGCTGAAAGAAGCATTGGCGGCAATTGATGCTGGTAAGGACATCGCGCGTGAGAACGCTGAAGTCTTGGCTGTTGCGCTACAGAAAGCGAAGATCGACATCGTGGGTGGAGAAGATCACTTCTTCAACAACTTTGCGAAATCTCTATCCATTGGTAAGGCTGTCGATGGTCTAGCTGATAAGAGTGATACGATCTCGGCTTTGGTTAACCGTTTGATCGAAGGAAAGAAACCGACTGTTGTCGAGAATGAAGAAGCCTAATGTTTATTCGCCTGGTTTGAACTAACCGGTTAATAACGAGGGGCTGGGTACAGGCCTAGCTCCTTTAGATTTCTTTAAAAGGATGATGACATGGTTCAGAACGTCGAGAACGATGAGAGCATTGTAGATAATGCCGTAGCCGAAGGTGGTGCTTACGAGATCATTCGGAAGCGTCTGGTAGATCAAGGTGATCGACTTTATCAGGGTGCTAAGGGCTTAAACGAAGCGCGTTTAGAAGAATTTGGCAGCTCAGATATGAGTGTCACGGCGCGGGTTCGTGTTCGTACCGAGAATAACTGTATTGCTCGGGATATTGTTCAGGTAGGCGACCAACTCCTGTTTGGTTACAACGTCTTTATCGGCTTAAAGAAAGAGACGAAGATAGAAGATGTTTTTGCTCTGTTCAATACAGTTCAAACAGACTCTGGTATCGAACTAGAAGCAGCTAGCTATGACGGTTCTTTCCTAGCTGAAAGTAGCTTTGCAAATGATTTTGATGAGCTATATCGCTACTACAAGCACACTAAACTCGTTCAATTAAGAGTCAAAGACGGCAAGCTACTTGCTGGATTTCAAATTGGCGAAAGGCTTGAAGATATTCGTGTATTCCGCTGGAGCGTTTCCCCAGACGGAAAAGAGATCAAGTACATTGATAATCGTGGTGAGCGCGATATTCAATTGCCTTCACCTTATGATTTTGAGTGGATTACTACCTCTCGTGAAGACAGCGTAAATGGCCGACACCCACACATTAATATTCTAGATACCGTTTTCGTTGAGACCGTCGGTGGTGATCTAACCATTAAGATTGAAAACAACACTGAAGACGGATTAGGTATCTACCGTGAGCCTGTAGAAGATAAAACCCAATCTCTTGATGATGGGCAAATAGATTACGCTCAGGTTGGCAGCTTAATTCTTCTCAAAATCAGACCTTATCGCGAAGAAAATTGGCGATACCTGATTTTTAATACGATGACGCAAGATGTATTACGGGTCGATGCGATCGGGGAGTCTTGTGTCCAATTACCCGAAGATCACGGCATTATTTTCCCAGGAGGTTATTACCTTCAAACGGGTGAATTTAAAACCTTTGATGACGAAGTCGAAGGTCTCCAGTTTAAGCGTGTTTACCGTTCTCCAAATGGTGAAGATGTTCTTTACGTCTTTTATCAGCCGGAAGAGGGGATGGTAGGCCTATTCGCCTACAATATGATCGAAAAACAGCTCCAGAATCCCGTGTACGGCCATGGTTACGCTTTGGCCGAAGATGGACGGTTGGTGATTTTCTCAGCTGAGGCTGAGCCGACTCGCGTGCATCCAATGCAGGTTTGGAAGACTCCGTACGAGAGCGCCGAGTTTGCGAGTAAAGCGCCTCCAAGTCAGACGTTCTATGGTCGAATAGGGAATGCAGAGCTCGTTCGTGGCGTTTCTGATCTGTACAGCGTGTGCAGAATGATCGACAACCAGTCTGTTTCTTCTCGTCTTTATGAGGAACTTAGTAAGGCCGCGAGGAAAATCTTTGATGACCACTATTGGATATCAGAATCCGAAACCGGTTCTGAAACAAAAGAATTAGCAGGAATCATCAAGGAGATTTCGGATACATCAGAGCTCGTGATTGATGAATTCGAAAAGGTTGAAAGCATTCGCCAGCAGTCAGCTAAAACAATGGCTGAGGCTGAAGCAGCGCAAGAAGATTTGTTAATCGAAGTAAGACCCGACAATTGGGAAACGGCGGAACAGTATGTAGATGCATTAGGTAAGTTACGCAGACAGCGTGGACACCTAATTACAATCAAAGATCTGCGATACATCAATGTCGATCGCATCGACGAAATGGACGAAGCGCTTCAGGACGTCGAAGCGACATTAAGTGATCAGACTGTTGAGTTCCTGTCAGATGAACAAGCGCTTGATCCTTATATTGAGAAGATTGATCAGTTAAATACCGAGGTCGAAAAAGCGAATACAAATGCTTTGTTGGAGCCTCTGATTGAAACGATTGAAAACACCGCTTCAGGCTTGGATTTACTGTCTGAATTGATGGGCTCTTTGAAGGTTGATGATGCGACGGTTCGGACTCGCATTATCGATGCAATTTCTAACGTTTATTCAAAGTTAAATCAAAGCAAAGCATCAGCAAACTTAAAGCGTAAGAACTTGGGCTCCGAGGAAGCGATTGCTCAGTTTGGTGCGCAATTTAAGTTGTTCTCGCAAAGCATCACCAATGCTTTAGGGCTCGCGACGACACCTGAAAAATGTGATGAGCAATTGTCTCGCTTGTTAGTTCAGTTAGAAGAGCTGGAAAGTCAGTTTAGTGACTTTGATCAGTTCCTAACAGACATCATGGATAAGCGTGAAGAAATTTACGAATCCTTTGAGAGTCATAAGCAGCAGCTGCTCGATGAGCGTCAGCGTAAAGCTCAGACTATCAGTGATGCTGCTGGTCGGATTCTATCAAGTATTGAGAAACGCTCCCTGAAGTTTACAGAAGCGGATGAACTAAACACGTACTTCGCGTCTGATGCTCTCGTATTGAAGATAAGAGAGCTTGTTGAAGATCTACGAGGCTTAGATAGTGCTGTTAAAGCTGATGACATAGAGTCGCGCTTTAAGGCGATTAAAGAGCAAGCACTGCGTTCTTTGCGAGATAAGACAGACATTTATGAAGCTGGCGGCAATGTCATTAAGCTTGGTCCTCGCCATAAATTCTCAGTTAATACGCAAGAATTAGATCTAACGATTATTCCTCGTGACGGTGAATTGAATATTCATCTAACGGGCACGGACTATTTCGAACCAATCACCAGTGAAGCTCTTCTAGAGTTGAGAGATTACTGGGAAATGTCTTTGGAGTCTGAGACTCCGCAGGTTTATCGAGCAGAATACTTGGCGTTTCAAGTGCTTGATGCTGCAGAGAAAGAGTCTGATGGTTTCAGTCTTGAGCGCTTGCATTCGTCACTAAATGCCGAAGGTGAGCTGGAAAAAATAGTTCGTGAGTTTGCTGCTCCTCGCTATAAAGAAGGATACGAAAAGGGTGTGCATGACCACGATGCAACCCTGATTCTACAAGGCATTCTTCCAGCGTTGGCTCTTGCAGATTTATTGAAATTCGATCCTGGTGCGCGAGCACTTACGCAGACGTTCTGGGCACATGCTCAAGCATTGTTAGCGAAGCTAAAAGCTCATCCACAGAAGGACAAACTGAATGCGAGCGCACATACTGATGAAACTGCCTTGAAAGAAGCATTGCTGACCTGGCCCGAGCGAGCTCGGTCTGCAGTCCATATGCGATCTGTGTTTTCTAGCAGTAAAGCTTTGGTGCTTCTATCAGAAGAGATTCGATCTCATATCGGTTCGTTTGTTCAAAGACATCCAATCGATACCGATTCATTGACGATTGAACATGCAGCATCTTATTTGGTGGAAGAACTTGCTCGCGATCAAGTAGAGTTTGTCGGGAGTCAATACGCAATTGATTTAGTGGATGAGCTAAAGCGTACTTTGGATGACAAGACTTGGGATCAATACGCGATATCGCTCGATAAGCTAGATGGCTTGCCAAGTGAGCAGTGGAAACTAACGGAAGCATGGTTACATGCTCTTTTAGAAGACAAGTCGGGTGCCGATGAGGGTTCTAGCG